>Ga0137403_10001832_pt1 | contig 26467 bp, 26 predicted proteins | sample CZOMad2_1_16fung_FD_122057 | JGI IMG/M metagenome (GOLD analysis project Ga0137403, IMG submission 122057) | Vadose zone soil fungal communities from Angelo Coast Range Reserve, California, USA - CZOMad2_1_16fungal (Hybrid Assembly) | ecosystem: Environmental > Terrestrial > Soil > Vadose zone... | reverse complement strand
AGGACAACATCCACACGACGGACATGCCGACGACGGGCGGTGCCCTCGCGTTTGACGGGTTGGTGCCTCCCTATGACGCGACGCTCACCAAGCACCTCCGGGAGGCAGGAGCCATCATTCTGGCGAAAACGAGCATGACCGAGCTAGCCAACTGGATAGCCAGTGGGATGCCCGGCAACTACAACGCGATCGCGGGGTACGGGCTGAACCCGTACGATCCGCGACGCGATCCGCGGGAGGCGACGGCCGATGGCCGCCCGGCGCTCGCCGCGGGCGGGTCGAGTTCGGGCATCGGCACCGCCGCGAACTTTTGGGCGGCCAACGTCGGGACCGAAACGTCCGGCTCCCTCCTCGTGCCGGCGAATCAGACCATGCTCGTGGGCATCAAACCGACCGTCGGCCGCGTCAGTCGGTTTGGGGTGATCCCGCTCACGGCCGATCAGGACACCCCCGGCCCACTGGCGAAGACGGTGACGGACGCGGCCATCCTGTTGGGGGCGCTCGAAAGCGCGACGCCGGATCCCCATGATCCGGCGACCCAGACGTGCACGCCGCCGCCCAATCGCGACTACACCCGCTTCCTGCATCCGGGTGCCCTGCAGGGGGCGCGCATCGGCATCCCGCGGGCGTTCTATTACGAGAAGCTGACGCCCCCGGGCGCGAAGGAGCCGCGTGGCGGCCTCAACGCGGAGCAAGCGACGGTGATGGCTGAGGCCTTAGCCGTCCACAAGCAGCAGGGCGCAGTCATCGTCGATCCGGCCGACATCCCGAGCATCACCGCCAGTGAACCGCAGAGCAACTTCCTGGTCTGGCCCATCTGCGCGGGCCTCGACCACAGCAAAGGGAAGGACGCCGATTGTTCGGTGGTGTTCAAGTACGGCATGAAGCGTGACTTCAATACCTGGCTGGCATCACTGGGAGCGACGGCTCCGGTGCGGACGCTGACCGAACTGCGGCAGTGGAATGTGGCGCACCAGAAGGCCGGCGCCATTAAGTATGGCCAGGCGCGGCTGGACATCTCCGATGAGATGGACGTCGAGAGGGATCGCGTGCGCTACCAGGCCGACCGCGAGAAAGACCTGCGGTTGAGCGCCACGAACGGCATCGACGCCGTGATGAGGCAGCATGAGTTGGAGGCGTTGCTCTTCCCGGGATCGAGCGGGTATGTGATCGCGGCGACGCCGGGCTATCCCACCGTCATCGTGCCATTGGGTGTCGTGCCGAACTCGCCGATGCCACCATTCCCAGAGGGCTTTAATGCGAAGCCGGCGCCGTACGGGGTGAGCTTCACCGGGACCGCGTGCAGCGAGCCACGGCTCATTGCGTTCGCGTACGCGTTCGAGCAGGCTACGAAGCGGCGCGTGGCGCCGCCGTCGGTCCCGTAGGGTCCCAGACCGGAGCGCTATCGCGAGAAAACCAGGGTCGGAGGCGGTTTCCCATGGAGGAGCGACGGGGGGCGAAAACCCTTGGGCGAAGCTCCTACGAGAATCCGCGCCGAACAAAGGCGTGCAGCCGACTGCCTACAGCCTACGCCTTGCTTCGGCTTTCGGCAGCGGCTGACGCCCGGCGTTGATATGACTTCCGAGGTCAAGTCCTCGTCGAAAATTTCTTTACATCAGCCTTGTCCTCGCGGTTCAGCGGGTGGTCGGAAGAGACGGAGCCAGTCAACAACGACGGTTGATCCTGCTGATCTCCGTGGGTTGGGTCGCACCTGACTGGCGTCCGTCGGGTGCCGGCCTCGATCGCGGCACGCGGGTTTCTTGCCGCCGCTTCACGCCGTCGAGGGTTGCACCACACCGGGGCTGCGCCTCCTCCGATAGACATGGCAACCCTGCTGTGGTGTGGGTCCACGGGCGATCCGTCTGTGGGACTTACGGTGTCACCGGCACCGGTGTGGCCATAGCCCACATACAGCCCACCAGTGCACGGGCCATCGCGACGACGACGTGGTTGGCATGTTGTCCGCGGGCCATCAGGCGTCGAACGCGTGTGCACAGCCGCCCTTGCGCCTTCCAACTGATCTCCTGGATGGCTTGGGGTGGTGGTGCGAGCCGCCGTGGTAGTTGCCGACTGACGTTGGCGGGGTCGCGAGCGGACCAGGCCCCGTCCACGAAGGCCCGACGCGCAGGGGTAGTCCCGGCGTTGGTCATGGTCCCTGGCCGGCGTCGCGCACCGCGGGAGTATGCCGAGGGGATCAGCCCCAAGCATTGCATCAGTGGCCTGGGGTGATCGAAGCGTGTGCGGTCCCCGCGTGCAGCCACGGTGGTGACGGCCACGGTGAACTGGACGCCACGCCGGGCCTGGAGCGCTGCGACGACAGGAGATACACGCCAGGATTGGACCTGGTCGTGGCGTGCGCGCTCGAGACGCCCCAGGCGTTCCGTGTGTTCGTGGACAGCCCGGACCTCTTCTTGAAAGACAATGGGCGGAGCGGGTGTGGGACAGACCACCGCAGCGAGCCACCGGAGGTGGGCCGGGCCCCAGGTGGCAGAGCCTGTATAGCGGATATCGTGCCGGAGCACGCAGGCTGTGAGCCGGAACTTGGCGGCCTTGAGGTCCCGCAGGGCCTCTTCGCGGGCACGGGTGAGATCGCGCATGGCTTCATCTGCAACCTTCGGGACAGAGACGGGGGTGAGATCGCCTGCGCGCCTCAACCGGGCTCGTTGGACGGCGTCACGACGGTCGGTGTTCCCACGATCGCCGGCCTTGTTGGGCATGCGTGAGGGCGCGACGACCCAGCAGCGATGGCCGTTGTGCGTCAGATAGCGCTAGAGCCAGGAGCCACAGGGTCCCGCTTCATCGACAAAGACCAGCTGGTTGGCGTTGGCTTGCAGCTGGCGCACGAGTGGGTCCATGTCGGCTTGCCGGGTGCCAATAGTGCCGAGGAAGATGACCTCCGCGTCATGCGCTGTGGCCACATCGGCCACCGCAATCGACTCTTGATGGACATCCAATCCGACATAGAGCGTGCTCGACTGGTGCATGGCTGGCCTCCGATGTTTGGGGTTCAGGTTTCGCCCTGAGGCGGCTCTGGCTTGCCGTAAGCTCACCCGCGGTGCAACCGGAGGTCAGCCTACCCCTCGGAAGTCATTATGTCTAGGCCTCTAACCTTTTCGTCCGGTGAGCAATGACCATCCCATCTATCTACAGCAAGGTGAAGGAGGCGACCGTTGCGCTCGCAGTGCTCAAGGAAGGCGATCCGCAGCGCCGTTCGAGATCGTCGGGTCGGGATTTTGTGTCGACCTCTCAGGGATTGTAATCACGTGTGCGCACGTGCTCTCGGTCTTTATAACAAAACCGATCCATCAGCAGATCGCAGAGATTAGCGACAAAGAGAAGCACAAGGAGGAGCAGCGTGTCGGCCCTGTGTCACTGGTTCGCCCTCATGCTGTTTTCTATCGAGTGGCATCACCAGAGAGGCTACACGCCTTCCCGTCCATGGTCGATCACATAATGGCAAAGACCGACTTCGATCTTGGGATGGTGCGCCTCCTGCCCCACACGGCATTCCCAGATGGTTATCCTTACCTTGAAATCGAGGACTATACGGAGATCAGCGAAGGCAACGAGGTGGTAACGTGCGGATTCCCCCTTGGAGCCTACCTTCACGATCAGCTCGGCACAGTCACCAGCTCATTCACGCGCGGCATTATCAGCTCGATCATCCCAGCTCAAGGCGTCGCCGTTGAATACCTCAAGGGTTTCCAGCTCAATCTCACAGCGACCTACGGGAATAGGGGCGGTCCGGTTGTGTCTCTCAGTAGCGGCAAGGTATTGGGCGTTCTCCAAGGCGGTGTGCTCGACTACCAGGGGAAGATCCTACCCGGCCTCTCGCGTGCCGAACCGGTCTACCCGGTTTTATCTCATGATGCGCTCTCCCGGGTTAAGGGCATGCCAAGAATATAGCAGGAAGCTGAGGCCTAACTCCCGCTGCAGCGGGAGTTAGGCCAACTGACGCATGCGAAATCGACCTTACTATCCTATAGGATTTGTCCTTTGGAGTGGTCGGGCTTGGGTTGGTGCTCTCCGCACACCCACAGGGCGCTAAGCATGTCTTCCAAAAGGTCGCGCCGTCCGTGGTAGCTCTGATCATGGAAGACGACAATCGTCAGCCCTCAGCACTCGGGAGTGGCTTTGTTGTGGGAGATGAGCTAATCGTTACTAACTTTCACGTCATCAGGGGGGCGCAGCAGGGCGTGTGAAGCTTGTCGGAGATGAGAAGCTATTCTTGATTGAGGGAGTGGTTGGGGCAGACGCAAAGCGCGACGTTGCGATCCTCCGAGTACCTGGACTGAAAGCCCTTGCCCTTCCTCTGTTTCAAGCCTCGCGAGTCGCCGTAGGCGATGGTGTATTTGCCCTGGGTAGCCCCCGTGGCCTAGAGGGAAGCTTTTCCCAGGGAATAGTCAGCGGCATTCGGCAGATCGGAGATACGACCCTTTTCCAGATAACTGCTCCGATTTCCCCGGGGAGTAGCGGCGGCCCGATTGTCGAGGCATCCGGAAGTGTCATAGAGGTCGCTGTCGCGACCTTACAAGGGGGGCAAAACCTCAATTTCGCCATTTCAATCTCGCATATCCAGGACCTCCTTAAGACCGTCGGGCAGCTCTACCCTCTATCGAGGGTAAGCAAGAAGAAGGATGAGACCAGGAAATCGACCCTGTCGGAGATTGGAGCCCCCGGCATCGAGAAGGTCACAGTCTCGATCGTTGTGTGCACCGATGCCCTCTACACATGGCATTGCAACTTCTCCGTTCACAACGGGCTTGATGTTCTGATCGCAAAGGTGCGGTACCTTGTCATCCTTCGAGACAAGCAGGGAAGGCCAGTAGATTCGCGAGAGGGAGTTCTCCACTACGGCAAGATTCGGCCTGGCCTCGCAATGTGCACGAGCAACGGCAATGGGCAGTCCGACGTCGAGCACGAGACGAAAAAACTGCTAGGGAAGATCGACGTGCGGATTCTGGAGTTTGGTGTGCCAGAATAAGCTGCTACGGTTGCTCATGCCCTTGAACCTACGAGCAGTGGGCACTTCGGACAATGTTATCCTGGCGGGCCGGAGTTGAGTTAGCTGCACCAGGCTTGGCTTTCGGATACGGGGAGGAATGCCGTGGCTAATCAAGAGGAATTGAAACGGCGTATCGAGGCACTCATTCAGAAAGGCGGCCAAGTTCTAGCAACCTCCCGCCAGCTATCTTCCAAAAGCTCAGCCAGGATCCTGGATGCCAGTGCTTTCAATGATTGGAAGACACAATCACTTAGCTTTCTTATGCAACTTCGCGGAGCGGATGACATGTACACTACCCGCTTCGAGAAAGAGGTTCACGATAGATATGAGTCAGACGTAAAGTCTGGCATTGGGATCCTCAAGGCCCTCTATGAGGATCTAGATTTTACATCGCAGGTTTTGTACAACGCGCCGAGCGCCCAGACAAACAATGTTTTTGTGGTTCATGGGCATGATGAAGAGATGAAGCAAGCAGGGGCCCGCACGCTCTCGCGGCTTGGTCTACAGCCAATTATCCTTCATGAACAGCCGAATCAAGGGAAAACACTGATCGAGAAGTTTGAGAGGAGTGCGGATGTGCAATTCGCTGTGATCCTCCTTTCGCCTGATGACATGGGGTATGTGAAGACCGCTTCATCAGAGTCTGCCCAAGCCAGGCCCAGGCAAAACGTTATTCTTGAACTCGGCTACTTCGTCGGAAAACTCACCAGAGAGCGCGTGTTTGCACTTAAACGTGAAGGTGATTTGGAATTACCAAATGATATCGCCGGCTTGGTTTACACGCCCTATGATGCCGCAGGACATTGGCGCTTTGAACTGGTCCGGGAGTTGAAGGCTGCAGGTCACACGGTTGACGCCAATAGCCTAATCTGATCATTGTTAGGGGGCTCTTAACGAAGGCTGTTCAGGGCGAAGTGTCGATGATCACGTCCCCATTTTCTACCACGTGCAAGATAACGCGGTAGCCATAGAGCAAGGACATGCTGATGAGTGGGCCACCTTCTGCTTGCAAGACCAGCACTTCACGTTCTTCTTCGTTCCACATGACTGTAGCCAGGTAAAGGTCGAGCACGACGGAGCGCCCATCCCCGAGCATCGCACGGCGATTGCCAACGAAGGGGAGGTTGAGGGCACGCACGACATGGCTCGGTAGTGTCAAGAAACCGTTGAAGCCGGTATCAATCACGACCTCGATTGCTTCCTGTCGTTGGTCCGGACCCGCGACCACAAGACGAATCGTAGCTTCGCGATTGGCGGTCACGACTCCTGTCATCATCGTTGGGGTACGGTGAAGTGGCCACCGAGCCGGTACGCGGCGGGGTACCCAATGCGCAGCCCGTACAGCACCGCTTCCGGCCGCTTCGCAAGCGCACGTTTTGTTGCCACCAAGTCGTCGTCGTCGATTTCGTAATCACCTGTTTCGATGTCAATCACGAGAAACTTACCCTTGTGTTCAGCCTCGACCTTGGCGCGGATCTGTTGCTCATAAATCGCTTCGCCACGCGCAGCGACCTCGTCGGCTGGATAATGCGGGTAGGGCATGAGGGCATTCTCCTTCTGACAGAGTTGTTGGCAGGTCGCGCAATACTTCTTCTATTATACATGTAGTATACATGGCTCATCGCATGATTCGAATGGCCATCCCCATCGCTTTCCGCTTCGATTGGGGGGCACATAAGGCAGGCCTAACCAGGCGCTGCAGCGGACGGGCGGGACAGTGGGCAGCACGTACGTCATCGGCCCCGTCAAATATCAGTGGTCGTGCCCCCGCCCGCCGCTGAGCTTGGTTCGTTCACCACCGAACGGACGGCCATCCGCTCTTCATGGTCACGGTGGTAGATGCCCTTGTCCAGCAACACGGTCTGGTTGAGCGGGTGGGGCGCTGGGCGGTGCAGAGAGGTGTCGAAAAAGTGGCCCTGGAGGTGCCCGAAAGCCTGCAGCAGTTGGTCGAGCAGCAGCTCTGGCAGCTCAGTGCTGAAGACCAGCACGCGCTCGAGGCCGGCAGTGTGACGGGAATGCAATTTTCTGCAGCGGCCGTGGCGGCCGGACTGGAGGAGAGGGTCGAGGCGGTCGAGGAACGGTGTTCGAGCCTGACCCGACGAGGGCAATTTTTGCAGTCAAGTGGCACCGAGGAATGGCCGGATGGAACGGCGGGAGAGCGTTATCGGGTTCCGCCAAACGCTGTATCGACAAGCAGTATACGATTGTCTTCCCGTGTGGAGGCGTATCCGGCTCCATGCCCGCATTGGCGCAGGTGTGGAGGCCAGGTATGGGGAGCAGGCTGTGGAACGCGCGGCTGAGCTGGCGACCCATTTTGAACAAGGACGGGAATATACAAAGGCCGTGCATTATCTAAAACATGCCGCCGAGAGGGCACTGCAGCGCTATGCCTATCAGGAGGCGATCGGGCTTCTGGGGCGCGGTTTGACCGTGTTGCCCAAGCTGCCGGAGACGCCGCAGCGGTCGCGCCGGGCGATGGATCTCGCTGAAGAACTGGCACAGCCCTGGACCCTGGCGATGGCCCTGGGGTACGCCGCTCTGGTCCACGTCCTGCGTGGAGACCGGCAGGTCGCGCTGGAGCGGGCCGAAGCAACGATCCAACTAGCGACGGAGCAGGGAGGTTTCTCCTGGATCGGGCGAGGGATAATGCTACGAGGCTGGGCGCTGGCTGACCATGGACAAGTAACGGAGGGGTTGGCACAGATGCAGCGGGGGTTTGCCGACTGGCAAGCCAATGGGCAGGAATTGCGTAAGACGTTTTGGTTGGCCCTACTGGCGGAGGGCTACGCAAGAGTGGGACAGGTTGCAGAGGGACAGCAGGTGCTTGCTGAGGCATCAGCGCTGGCACACACGCGTGAGCTACGCGTCTGGGAGGCCGAGTTAAACCGCCTGTGGGGCGAGTTATTGTTGCAGCAGGCGGACCAGGAGAGGGACCAATCCTCGGCAGAAACCTACTTTCGTCAGGCCCTTGAGATCGCCTTTAACCAGCAAGCGAAATCATTGGAGCTGTGGGCGGCCATCAGTTTGAGTCGGCTGTGGCAGCAGCAGGGCAAGAAGAACGCCGCCCGCGAGCGCCTGGAAAAGAGCTACCACTGGTTCACGGAGGGTTTTGACACGGCCGATCTGCAGGAAGCCAAAGCCCTTCTGGATCAGCTTGCGAATTCGCACGGGGGTCAATCCCCTCTCCCTCTAGGAGAAGGCCAGGGTGAGGGGGTGCGTTAAAAGCCATCGAGTGCCCCTCACCCCTACCCTCTCCCGGCGGCAGAGGGGGTCAAGGCAGGTCGATGCGGATATTGCCATAGGCGTCCAGCATTGCTTTGGCCTTGGGCGGCACGACACAGGTGGCATCGTACTCTTCGACGATGCATGGCCCTAGGTGCGGCGTGGCGACATCGACCCGACGCAACACCGGCGTCTCAAGCCAGCCGACCTGCGGCCCGAAATATGCCTGGCGAGGCGGCAAGCTACCGCTCTCATCCCGTCGACCAGGCAACAGCCTGTCGGGCACGCGTGGGCGATCCGGCAAGCCTTGCCCGACCACCTGAATGTTAACGACCTCCACCGGCTCCTCGGGGCCGGCACGATGGCCATAGGTACGCTCGTGCTCTTGGCCAAACACCTCAGCAAGGTGGCTCAATGCGGACAGGTCCAGAGGGCCCTCGGGCACCGGCACGGCGAGCTCAAACGTCTGACCCTGGTAATGCATGTTGGCAGCGCGACGGATGCACATCTGGTCCGAACTGAGGCCATCCGCCGCGAGCTGATCCACGGCCTCGCGCACCAATTGGTTCCAGGCCTCCCCCAGTTCCTGTGGATCAACACTGTGCAGCAGGCGCCTAAACGTCCGCGAGTAGTGATGTTCGACATCGGCATAGAGCAGACCGAAGGCCGAAAATAGCCCGGGCGACGGGGGCACCACGATACGTTTCATCTGCAACGCTTCGGCCATCCCAGCGGCGAACAAAGGTCCATTCCCACCAAAGGCGAAGAGGGCGTACTCCCGCGGGTCGCGACCACGTTCGGTCGATACCGCTTTGATGGCGCGGATCATGTTCGAGGCGGCGATCTGATGCGCACCGTAGGCCGCATGGGCCAGCGACAGGCCTAGCGGTGCCGCAATAGTCTCCGCGAAGACGCCGCGAGCTTTGCCAGCGTTCAACGGCAACGCCCCCCCAACCAGATAAGCAGGATTGATGTAACCGAGAATGACGTTGGCATCGGTGATCGTCGGCTCTGTGCCGCCCAAATCGTAACAGAGTGGGCCAGGGCAGGCACCAGCACTGTGCGGCCCCACCTGCAGCGAGCCACCGGCATCGATCCAGACGATGGAACCGCCTCCTGCCCCGACCTCCACCAGGTCGATCGCTGGCACTTTGAGCATATATCCGGCACCGGTGAGCAGCCGAGAGCCCATCATAATGCCGCCCCCGACCTGATATTCAAGCGATCGCGCGACTTCGCCCCCCTCCACAATCGACGCTTTCGCGGTGGTGCCTCCCATATCAAAGGTGATGACATTGGGCAACGTCAGCGCACGCGCCAGGGCCTGCGCACCGATCACACCGGCAGCCGGACCCGATTCGATGATGTGCATCGGCGTTTTCATCGCTGCCTCGGCGGTGGTGAGCCCACCGTTCGATTGCATCAAGAGCAGGGGTGCGGCAATGCCCAAGCGCTCAAGCTCCTCCCGCAGGGTGGCGAGATAGCGCGACACAATCGGCATGACGTAGGTATTGATCACCGTGGTCGACGTACGCTCGTATTCTTTGATCTCGGGGAGGATCTCGAAGCTTATGCAGCACGGGAGGTCCGGGGCCCGACGTATGGCGATCTCTTTGATCATCAGTTCGTGAATGGGATTGGCAAACGAGTTCAGCAGGCAGACCGCGATGGCCTCAACCCCCTCGGCCAGCAGCTTGTCGACCGCGGCTTCCGCGTCGGCTGGGTCAAGCGCTCGATCGATGCCACCATGGACATTCACGCGTTCATCGACCACGACACGCAAATAGCGCTCTACCAGCGGCGGAGGCTTGTACCAGGTCAGATCGTAGAGACGTGGCATGCGCAGATTGCGGATTTCCAGGATGTCACGGAAGCCCTTGGTGGTAATCAGTCCAGTTTTGGCTCCCTTCAGCTCCAAGATGGCATTCGAGGCCACCGTGGTGGCATGCAACACCTCTTCGATGCCGGCGCCGTGGTGGCCGCCTGCCTGAAACACCTGGCTGAGACCATCGATGATGGCGCGCGCATAGTTGTCGATGCTGGACGAAACTTTCTTGGTATGAATGGTGCCATCCTGACCCAGGAAGACGATGTCGGTGAACGTACCGCCGATGTCCACCCCAACGCGAAAACCTGCCATAGGGGAGCTCTCCATCACCTGACGACCATTGTGAGACGCGTGAGAGATTCGGGGGAACATTAATCTCTGTGAGCATTTTCTCCCTCTCCCACCTCCCTCACCCTAACCCTCTCCCACAGGGAGAGGGGACGAAGAACCTACCGCAGAAAGCTCCCAGAGGGAGAGGGAATCGCTGCCGGTTCTCACGGCGAAAGGAGAAGTGATTCTCGGTGAGAAGGGCGAACGCTATGTGATTAGGGGGTAGGTAGCGGCAGTTTGGGGGACTCCTCCCACAGCACCTTCGGCGTCTCGGACCAGCCACGAACCGCCCGTATCTCCGTGCGCAAGCGTTGTGTTGCCGCTTCATCGATCTTCCAGTTGCCCGTGTCGATGACCACGCCATAGTCGCTTGCGGCTGCGGACAGGCTGATCAGCTCGTTGCGGACATCCTTCACCACCGCCTTTGGGTCGCGCTCCAGCGGATCACCCCAACCGCCAGCTCCGGCCAATTCGTGACGGAACACCTCGCCACACCGGATGGTCATCGTCAGCTTCGACTCCAGAGGCTGATTCTCGCGGTCCGGATTTAGGTAGTTCGACGACGGTTTCCCCGGGTTGCCGCCATACAATCCGTAGGGGCGAATAGTGCGGCGATCGGAGCGTACCTGTAAGATCGCTTCATCCTCTAGGAAGCGGTAGTCGCGCCGGTACGGGGTACCACCGCGATACTTGCCCGCTCCTGCCCTGTCGGCTACGAACTCATAGGCGAGAATCTGAACCGGATGCTCTGCTTCGGTGATCTCCACCGATGTCGAAGCCATATTGGCGAACATGTTCGAATTGCCGTCGAGTCCGTCCGCGAAGGGCCGGCCACCCCAGGTGCCGCAGGTGAAATCTACATAGATGAAGGGCTTCCGGTCGGCATGGTAGCCGCCGATAGAGACTCCAGTGTTGCCACCGTCAGAGGCCGCGAACACTTGATCGGGCACCATCATCGCCAGTGCCCCGAAGCAACAGTCGACCATGCGGAAGCCGGTGAGACCCCGCGCCGCGGTAGCACCAGGCAACACCACATTGGCGATCGTACCCGGCGGCGCGATCACCTCGATGGCGCGAAAGACCCCCTCATTATTCGGGATACCGGGAGGCAGGACAGACCGGACGGCACAGTAGGTCGCCGCCTTGGTATACGACAGCGTATTGTTGATCGCCCCCTTGACCTGCGGTGAGCTGCCGGTCCAATCGGCGATGAGGCTGTCCTCCTTTTTGGTGAGGGTGACAAAGAGGCGGATCGGCGTGCCCACATCGATGCCGTCATCGTCGATCCAGTCTTCGAATTGATAGACGCCGTCAGGGAGCTTGGCGATGGCAGCGCGCGTCAAGCGCTCGGCATAATCGATGACTTCCTGCATGTAAAGATGCACCATGTCCGCGCCGTAGCGCCCCACCAATTCCAGGAACTGACGCTCGGCTATATGACAGGCCGCGAGCTGGGCCCGTAAATCGCCGAAAACCTTGACCGGCACGCGCACATTCTTCTCAATGAAGGTGAACAGTGTGTCATTACGCTTGCCCGCCTCGTACATCTTCATCGGCGCGATGCGCAGCCCTTCGGCATAGACCTCCGTGGAGTCCGAGGCGTTCGACCCCGGGACTCGACCCCCCACATCGGTATGATGACAGACCGTGGCCGCGAAGGCAACGCGCGTGCCGTCTACATAGAGCGGTTTGATGACGAAGATGTCCGGCAGGTGCATGCCCCCGTCGAAAGGATCATTCATGATGAAGATGTCACCGGGCCCCATGTTGTCCCCGAACTGGCGCATGATCGACTCCAACGCTGTCGGTATCGATCCGAGATGGCCGGGGAGCGTCAGACCCTGCGCTACCAACTTGCCGTTGGCGTCGGCCAGGGCGGTGGAGAAGTCCATATTGTCCTTCAACACGCCGGAGTAGGTGGTGCGCATGACGGTCAACGCCATCTCATCGGCGATGGAAAAAATCGCATTCTTGAACAACTCGAAGGCAATGGGGTCGCCCGTCTCCACCATTCTGACCTCTCCTGTGGAGGCTGCTCGCTGAGATTCTCCCTGTCCCGGAGGCAGAGGGCCGGGGTGAGGGAACCCCGGCCGTTCGATCATGCCCTGCCGCCCTCACCCGAACCCTCTCCCGGAGGGAGAGGGCACAACAAGAGCGAAGGGTTTATTGGCGTCAATGAGTCTCAGTGGTCGTTGTCAGTGCGCTACCGCCATCGGCTCCACCCCCGGATACATCTCCGATAATAGCGCGTCTCGCCATTCGACACCCTTGGGGAGAATGCGCTCGACGGCGCGGGCTCGATAATAGCTGGTGTCAGCACCTGGAGGATCGCCGCCATCTTCTACCGTTTTGACCGCCTGCATCAGCAGACGGCGTGTGACGATGATGGCCCGGTCGGCAGGCCCCAGGTACTCCTTGCTGCGATCCACAATGGGGCCCATGCTCTCTTGCACCCCACGATCCTGGGCGTTGATGCCTTCGATACCGGTGAACGTCTCGGTCTTCTGCACCTGTCGATCAATCAACCAGCCATTGCGTCTGTTGACCTTCGAGCGGAAGGTACGCGGATCGACGTGGTCAGGGCCATTGCCGGAGGCGCGTTCCAAACGCTCCTCGTCGGTGAACGGTTCATCCCCCCAGCTATACATCCAGTTCCACACCATGCAATGCTCATCGTCCATGGGCACCCAGAAGTGGCCTGCGGCCCGCGGTTGCTCTCGTCCACGATAGCGGAATTGCTGCGGCCGGATCTGCGTGAAGGGCATGACGTAATGGTAGGTGCGAACGTATGTCTCGTCCTCCTCCAAGGGACGGATGCCGACATAGCGGTAGCCGTAGTCGGTCACGTCCACCTCCAGAGTCGGCGCCTTGCCCCGCACAAAAGGCCCCATCAATGGGACGCCGGCTTTGTTGGTGCTAGCAGAGATGGTGCGATGCAGGATCGGGGCGTGCGAGGTATCGATACCGCCTTCGAGGGCCTGGAGCCAGTTGCATTCCTCGATCACTTTCGACACATGGCGGTGCGTCGCCGGCATCTGCGTCCACTCGAACTCCGGCAGCGGTGGCATCTTCTCGCGCGGCCCCATATAGGCCCAGATGATCCCACCCAGCTCGACGGTGGGGTAGGCCGTAGTGCGCACTTTATGGGCGAAACTGCAATCCGGAGGCTCGTTCATCTGGTCGACACAGGTGCCGGCCACGTCGAACTTCCAGCCGTGATAGACACAGCGCAGGCCAGACTCCTCATTGCGGCCGAGCCAGAGTGAGACCCGACGGTGGGGGCAGAACTCGTCCAGCAGCCCGATCCGCCCTTCGCTATCTCGAAAGGCCACCAGTTCCTCCCCCAGCAGTTGCACGCGCACCGGCGCGCAGTCGGGTTCCGGTAACTCCGAGGAGATGAGCGCCGGAATCCAGTAGCGGCGCATCACCTCTCCCATCGGCGTTCCCGGGTCAGTTCTGGTGACCAACTCATTTTCTTCACGGGTCAACATGCTGCGCCCCCCTCTTTTACGTCAACTTGTTAATGGCCTGGCGATGAAGCCACAAAAGCGATCTCCGCTGTTGCTGCCAATGGCGGGCCAGGCCTTTGGTGAAATTCCATCTCCGGCCGTTTGTGCGCCAACGATGCCACCGTGCGCCATCCTGCATTACGCCCTCGTGAGCCTCAGTGGCAGACATGTGAAACACTTAGTCGGAAGCGCAGTATAAAGCCAGATCAAGCCGAGTGTAGCGAAGCGACGAGCGCCCGTCAACCCCCCCATTGACATCGCTTCCCGTCCCCAGTGGGCTGGGCTCGTGCTCCGAGCCCAGTTGAGAGCCCATCCGTCAGCTTGCGAAAGCGCTGTGCAACCACGTCTTAGAAGAAGATGCTGACGTTTTTGGCCAAGAGCACGTTCTGGTCGAGGATGATTTTGCGGCGGGCGATCTTCCATGCACCGTCGACTTTCCGTAGGACATCCTGCCGGCCACCGACATAGAAATCCTGCTCGGTTTCCGATCGGTTACGATACACGAAAAAGTTGGAGTAGACCTTGATCTCGGGCGCTGTCTCTCCTGGCTCCACTTCGATATTGGTAATTATATGGCGCGTGCGAGAAGGAGGGTCCTCCGCCCATGCCATACCCGTATCGAGGCGCGCGATTCGCCTGGCAAGCGTCTCTTTAGTCTCGTCGAAGATAGCCAGTTCGTCTTCCTTAGCCAATTCCTCCTCGTCATAACGACCAGGATCGAAGATCGCGATGGCTTTGCTCGACCTAGGATAGCGACTAGTCCTCACGGGCATCCAATAGCGGATGTCTTCGGTCAAGTGTTCCAGCCACTCATGGAAGCGCCGCTCGTCCAGCCACCGGGCTTCCCGATACAGGAACTGCTCCACCTCGCGGACGAGCTTTTCATCCATGCCTAACCACCTCCGTGAGAAGATAGTCATGAGGACTGAGGACAAAGTAAAAATCTTCCTTTTCACAGTCTTCGTCATTCAGTCCTCAGCACTGTCTGATGGCGCTCTACATCTCCGCCCAGCTCTCGGTCGTCATGAGTTGCGCCCAGCGCCGGTAGAACTGCCGATGATTGCTCTCGCTCATGCGAAAATCGCTGGCCCAGGCTTTAAGGTCCTCGTTGAATCCCTCATGTCCCAGCCCCATCTGTGTGTTCAAGGCATGGCGCCGGGACACCACCCCGCGGCAAGTCCGCGTGCACTCCTGCCAGTTGTCCATGTCGTCCTGTTCGAAGGTCCCTGAGGGGCTGAAGCCCCGGATGCCGGCCAGTCGCATCGCTTCCTTCACTGCGGGTGGGGCGGCCTTATCGACATAGACCCACGACCACACCTCGGTCTTCTCAGGCCCGCGCGGGTGCCAGACACGGAAGGTCCGTGACGTCGCGCGGAGGAAGGAAAAGTTGGGAAATACCGTGCCGACGATTGGATTAATCAGGTGGACCCGGGGCCCGAGTCGCTTCTCGACCTCCGGGCGGATCTCCTCCTCATAAGCCAGGATCTCCGGCACCGGCGGCTCAGCCACGTCCTTCGGGCCCAAACAGATCAGGCAATGACCGTTACCGGGAGACACCAGGCTGCCGGTGGTGGTCGGTTTGGCCGACACACCAGAGCTGAACGCCGTTTTAATGGCCGACAGGTGGCTCCATTGCACGTGGTAGTTGTCCCCGCCGAAATTCTCCGCAGGGAACTTCCAATTACAGGGCATCACCCACTTGTGCATGCCGCCGATGACCTCGATGCCCCCGTCGCGGCGATCGAAGAACGTATCCAGGTACCAGGCCGTCTCCCCCAGATAATCCAGCAGCGGCGGCGCCGTGGGGTCAAACGTCGCAAATAGCAACCCCTTGTAGCTGTCCAACTGCGCCACCGGGATCAGCCCCCAGCGCTCCCGCTCCAACGCTCCATAGTAGGCCTCTCGGAAGTACGGCACCCCCACTAACCGCCCATCGTTGCGATACGTCCACCCATGATAGGCACAGGTGAAACGCTCCGCGTTACCCGCATCTGCCCGGCACAGCCGGTTGCCACGATGGCGGCAGATGTTGAGAAAGGCGTGGACCTTTCCCTCGCTGTCCCGCACCACCAGCACGGGGTCTTCACCCATGTAGGTACTGAAGAAGTCGCCGGGGTGGGGGATCTGGCTTTCATGGCACAAGAACAGCCAGCAGCGGGCGAAGATCTGCTCTAACTCCTGGGCATAGATCTCCGGGTCGATGAAGATCTGCCGACCAATGAGACCCTGCTCAATATCTACCACCTGGTTGACGTCCATCGCCATGGCACTCCTCCTTCTATTGCCCCTGCCCTTCGCCGAAAGTCGATGGGATAACCCAATTTAGCCCACCCTTAAGGAAGCGTCAAAAACCACACGCTGCCGGTTAGCTTCGACGTGGCATGCGGAGGGTCGATCCGGCATCGACGGTCATGAGGGCCCCAGTGATGCCCTTGGCGTTCGCCTTGGATGCCAGAAACACGTATGCTCCGGCAAGATCATCGGGCTGCAGGGCGAGTTGCAGAGGGTTGTTGGTCCGTAACCGCTCCTCCCAACCGGGGCCTGCAAACTGCGACCGCTCGTCCTGGCCGAGTGCGGCCAGTCCGCGCAGGTCTGTTCTAGTGCCACCTGGAGCTACCCCATTCACCCGGACCAGGGGGCCCAGTTCAACGGCTAGCTGCCGAATTAACCCCACAACGGCATGCTTCGAGGCGGTGTAGAGGGCCCCGCCCCCACCCGAGTTGAAGCCCGCCACAGAAGCCGTAAACACCATACAGCCCGCGGTCATCTGCAACGCGGGCAACGCCGCTTTCGCTCCCAGGACATAGCCCTTGACATTCACCGCGAACAGCTCGTCAAAAGCCTCGCCGAGCGTGTCCTCAGGGAAGTCAGGGAGGGGAAGGAAGTTGTCGAAAATGCCGGCGTTGCCGATAAAGGTATCCAGTTGTCCGAAGGCTCTGACCGTTGCCTCCACGGCCCGCTTATTGTCATCGAGATGGGTCACATCACCCTGGACAGCCACCGTCGCGTTGCCGAAGTCCGCTCGCAGTTGCTCCACCCTGTCTGCCACACGCTCCAACACGCCTACGCGCGCGCCTTCCTCCACAAAGCGCGCCACAATTGCCCGTCCGATGCCCGAGCCTCCGCCCGTCACTAATGCAACTGTTCCATCGAGCCAACCCATGGCTGTGTCCCCCTTCCGAACCAGGCACCCTCGTGGTCGACCTGCCCATTTCGTCCTCTCCAAAGCGATGTGGAAGTGTTTCAATTACACTGCACGGTGCTGCTGGGCGAGGCGACGGAGCCCCGGGCACTGCAGCCACAGCCATGAGGGCTACGGCCACCAATGATTAGGCACTCGTGCGATCGACCGATTTGGCCACCGCAGGCGCCTGGTAGCGTTCAAAGTGCTCAAGCAGACGCTCCGGCTCCTTCTCCACCAGGAGCATGGCGCGGTGCACGTCGGTAATAAACCTCTCGGCAACGGCATGGTCGAGAAAGTCGATCAGACCTCGGTAGTAATCACGGATGTTGAGCAGGCCACATGGCTTCTGATGTAGGCCCAGTTGTCCCCACGTCAGGATCTCAAAGACCTCGTCGAGGGTGCCGAGCCCCCCTGGGAGCGCGATAAAACCGTCAGACAGCTCAGCCATTAACGCTTTTCTCTCATGCATGGACGTGACTACACGCAGGTCCGACAGCCCTCGGTGCACCACTTCCCTGTCGACAACGGACTGGGGAATAATGCCGATCACATGACCGCCCTCCGCGAGGACCGTGTTCGCCAGCACTCCCATCGTGCCGACACTGGCACCACCGTACACGACCTCGATTTTTCGTCTGACCAGAGCACGCGCCAGGTTCTCGGCTGCCTCCGTGTAGTCAGGTTGGCTTCCAGGGCGCGACCCACAGTACACACATAACCGCTTCATTGGGCATCCTTTCTGGCAGCGCGCCGCGGGGATGCGGGTCTGCTCCAATGCCAGGTTGTCCGGCGGCACGAATTGCTCCGCGCGGTTCGTCATGGTATCATAGGGCGCATTATCACAGTCGCCTGCGCCCGTCTTTCCGAAGGCCCACTCGCCCAAAAGGCGTGTATACCTCTAGCGGCGACCACCCCAGACCGCAGGTCAAACCGAGCAGATGCACCTCCACGCCGTCACGCAGGCTGATCCTGACTCCGAGGACGGGCGTCTCCACCTGTGCACAAGGCGGTCTGGAAAATCGCCGCATCCCGAGCAGGCCCATGTAGTCCTTACCGATTGCCCGCGGATCGAAAGAGTAGTGCAGACCGGCCTCTCGTAATACCCACGCCACAAAGGTATTACTATTCGGGCCGGGCCAGGCGCGATAACGATCCCAGTGCGGATAATCGTGTGCCTTCGTTAAAACGGCATAAATCGCCCGAGCCGCGCTGCCGTTCCATTCGGCTGCAAGGCGATAAGCGCCCCCGCCTACCCCGCAATCCGGGTGCCGTAGGTCGCAATGGATGTGACCGATGCTCTTGCCCCCGGCGTTCTTGGCCTGCCATACCTCCCAGCGGTGCCATCGACGCGAGTCCACGTCAAACACCGCGAACCAGTAATGCACGGCGATGGCCCTGAGGAAGTGGGGCAACGTGGCATACCGCAGTTGGACCAGACATGCAGATGGCGGGACAGAAGCCGCGGTGCGCCCTTGCAGGTAAGATCCGTCCCCAGGGATCGCCTCATAGCTCATCAGCATTCATTCCAAGAGTGGCCTAGAATGGTCATGGGTTCAGGCAGCATCAGCTCGTTATGGACAGTGTCGTTGCCTCGCTGTAGGGTCTTGAACTCCTCTGGAATGGACTCACCGGTGTAGGCTATCCCAAAGCGTTCCACTTGAGCGGTATCATCGGACAACCATATGCCTCTGTCGGTTCACAGTATACCGGGGTCGCACTCAAAGAGTCCATCGGTGCCAAGTCGACGGGTAAGATCGACTCCACCACGAAACATATTATCGAAGGAATCATACCGCAACTGGTGCCATGCCTGGTAGAGCCAATGTCAAATGAAGAGCAGACCTGGGTGCGTGTGAGACCAATGCCGATAGAGGACATCACATCGACAAGCATCAGAGCAGCGGCTCAAATACCTGGAATGTGACGAACATCTGTGGGACGCCGTCGGGGTCTGCTTGGTGTGCACGACGAGAATTGAACGCCATCACATCGTAAAATGACTGAACTGCAATGGCCGCATGGGGAGTGGATGCAACCACCGGTGTGCAGATCTGAGTACGTCTCTGGAACCTGAGACCAGACGTGCGAATAGGTTTTCCCTGACTGCCAACGCTCGATATTCAGGGCTTGACATGATGCTGCTCTTTGACCTGATTGATGAAGGTCATGGTTGGGGCATGCTGCAGTCGGACATGAGCGACAAACTGTGCGTGGCCACGGTGAGATCGCGTATTCAGCAGCAGCGCGCGGTGGGATGAGGAGGTGCGCGTCGCGCGTGAGAAACGCTCATCGGGCCACAAGAACGAGCGCGATGCCCAAGCCTGGACGCGTGAATCGCCTTGCCCGCCCGAGTGAGTAACATGAAGGCATCTGCTCTCCACTCTACGCAAAGATAGAGACCCCTATCATGCGTACCCCCATGAAACCTACATGCGGTTATCGTCAGTTCCTTCTTCTTCCGAGGCTCTACCGCGTTGCCTTGAGGACACCATTGAAAATAGCCTTAGCATATCTCATCTTGATGACAGCATGATGACCCCAGTGACAGGAAGGTGCCCTGCTCGTCCATTGAGCATGTGTTGGGATCGCCCCGCCAAGCTGAGGGAGAAACGATGCCCCTGATCAATCTATCAGTGCGACACGGACAGAGTCTCGAAGAAGCGCAGAGCCGCCTGCAGACGGCGGTCGACAAGGTCATGAGTCAGTTCGGAGCGCTCGTCCGCCAGGTCGCATGGTCTACCGACCATAGCAGGGTTCGACTAGATGGGAGAGGATTCTGGCTGGAGCTGTGGGTGGATGCCCAGGACGTCCACGCCACAGGCGATATCCCCCTCCTCGGAGCGCTGCTCGGCAGCCCTATCGCGGCGGGGCTTAAGCAGATCCTGCAGCAGACCTTCAGGAAACAGCTGACCTGAGACCGAAAAAGCAGCGTTATGCGACGCAGGTGGGAATCGCCACCAACGTCAACGGTTTCTGCTGGCATTCGCTGCGTGTCACCGTCGCGCCCAAGGCCAGCAGCAGGCGGAGGCGTCCGGGGACATCTCACCACTACGATGGGAGCCGGGAAACCAGAGAGGGGTGTACAACGTGTCACCGGCGTTGATAGCTGGACACGCCTGCCACTGCAATTGGATTTTCCATTGACTTCCCCATGACTTCAGGTCATTATAGCGCTCGCGATCGAGGGGCACCCTCTCCATACATGCACTTTGCGTAGCGAAGAGGTCTGGACAGATGCGCCATATATTAGCCCGCCTGTACTTGCTCCGAGGACAGCTGCTTATCCGATTATAGCGCCTTCCAGGAGTCGCTCTTGGAAGGCTCTCCGCTGCAGCCAAGTCGTTGCCTGGTCATTTCTCGGACTGTCTGCACTCGATTTGCTGGCCGGCGCAGGCGAGGACAACGGGCTGAGCGCTAATGGTTCGAACTAAGCACGTGTTATCAAGGTTTTTGGGGTGCTGCATGATCGTCTCCAGGCATGGACGTCGAATAGCCCAATGGTTAGGGACGCAACTGGCCAAGATTAGGGTGGAGGTCACGCTCAGCCTGCCCAGCTTGCAGGCGGCCCGCAACGATGTGCAGGCTATGTGTACGATCGTGGCTTGAAGGTGCGGTTTGAGACGATAGGGTTGAATGAGTAGAGGCATCCACGAAGACAGGACTGAGTGATGAGGGCTGAGTGATGAGTCAAGTGCCTATTCGGACTCAACACTAGTTGCTTCGATGCCTGGGGGTCTCATCCATGCGTGAATACCTGATCAAACGCTTTATGTTGCTCATCCCAACGTTTATCGGGATTACACTGGTGGTGTACAGCGTGCTGCTGATGTTGCCGGGCGACCCAGTCGACGTCCTGCTCGGCCAGGAGTATGACGCCCAGATCGCGGCAAAGCTCCGCGCCGAGTGGGGATTGGACGATCCCATCATCGTGCAATACGGCAAATGGTTGTGGCACATCGTGCAGGGCGATTGGGGACGTTCGATGTTCTCCCGGAAACCGGTCTTCGACGAGGTTATGCACAAGCTTCCCCTGACCCTCCAGCTCGTCGCCCTGGCGTTGTTTTTCGAAATCATCATCTCAGTCCCGGCAGGGGTAATCTCGGCCGTGAAGCCCTATACCTGGTGGGACTACGGGGCTTCGACATTGGCCCTGGTGGGTGTGTCGATCCCGTCCTTTTTCCTCGGGATCTTGCTGTTCCTCACCTTCGGTCTGTGGCTGGGATGGCTGCCAGTTCAGGGCTACGTTCCACTGAGCGAGAGCGTCATCGATAACCTGCGCCATTTGATCTTGCCGACGGTGGCGCTGGGCGTGGCGCGCACGGCCATCCTTACCCGTCTGATTCGCGGCAGCATGTTGGAGGTCATCCGCCAGGACTATGTGACCACGGCGCGGGCCAAAGGATTGGCTGAGGCGCTCATCATCAACAAGCACGCTCTGAAAAACGCGCTGATCCCCGCCGTCACCGTGCTTGGGCTGCAGGTGGGGTTCCTGGTGGGTGGGGCGATCATCATCGAGAAGCTGTTCGCGTTGCCCGGCATTGGCAGCTATGGCATCGACGCCATCACCAATCGGGATTACCCGCAGGTGCTGGGCTTTATCCTGATCTCAGCGCTGGTGTTCCAATTGGCCAATTTGTGTGTCGATCTCGTCTATTGCTTCCTCGATCCGCGCATTCGCTATGGCAAGGCAGAAGCGTAATGCCGAGTAAAAAAACCGAGTACCGCCGAACGCGGAGGGAGTGATGTATGCGAGCTCAGCAAACCCTGTCGGATGAAAGCATGGCCGCAGTGGCCATAGACGAGCACAGCGGCGCGTGGAGGGCGGACGGCACTATCATTGGGCGAGAACAAAAGCCGTCGAGTGCGTGGCGCGTTACTTTCCGTCGCCTGCGACGTAGTAAGACAGCCATGTTTGGCCTGATCATCGCCGGCCTGGTCTTCGTTGTGGCGGGTCTGGCCGATGTGCTGGCGCCATACGGCTACGCCGATATGCACCCCGAGCATATGTTACAGGCGCCTAGTTGGCAATATTGGCTTGGCACCGACCAGATGGGCAGGGATGTCCTGAGCCGAGTGATCTATGGCAGCCGCATCTCCATTTATGTCGGGGTGGTCTCCACCGTTTTTGGCGCTTTGATGGGCATCCCATTGGGGATCATCGCAGCCTATTACGGCGGCTTCGTGGATAACCTGATCATGCGGCTGGTTGATATTTGGGTGGCCTTCCCCAATTTCCTGCTGGCCCTGATCATCAGCGTCATTCTGGGTCCCAGCGTCACCAACGTCGTGATCGCCTTAGCCATTGTACGTGTGCCGACGCAGGCCAGAGTGCTGCGCGGCACGGCTCTGTCGGTCAAGGAGAATGAATATGTCCAGGCTGCCAGGGCGGTAGGAGTCAAAGATCAACGCGTGCTTTTCCGGCATATCCTGCCCAACTGTATGGCTCCCGTCATTGTGTTGGGGACGCTAGAGGTGGCGACGGCGATCATCGTCGAAGCCGCGTTGAGCTTCCTGGGACTGGGCACGCAGCCCCCAACCCCGAGCTGGGGCTGGGATTTGCGCGCCAATGTGGTGTTCATCGAAGACAACCCCTGGATCGCGATTTTCCCAGGGATCGCGATTTTCATCACCGTCCTGGCGTTCAACATGTTCGGTGATGGCCTGCGCGACGCGCTGGACCCACGGCTGAAGCAGTAAGTGCAGCATCGCAGCTCGCATGAGCGTATCGCTAAGGGCGACCTGCCTGGTCGCCCTTACATGACCCAGGTTACCTTACGACAGGAACAGCGTGATCGTTCCATGCCGTGCCCTATCCAAGCGTTGTCCTACCATGTCGGCCCCCGGTTCATCCCCAAAGTCAGACAGCACCGCAAAGCTATCTGACACATAGGCGAGTGGTACTCTTGCCGTCCCCATCGCCTACCTCAACCACGTCGCCGTGGGAAATCCCATATGTCGCTCGTAGCTTCGCCGGGATGACTATTTGACTCTACACCAATACTTTGGCAGTCAGTAACATCTCCCTCAGCCACGGTTGTGCCATAGCCTCGTCAGTATACCACGAGAATAATCAATCATAACAAGGTGTTTTGGCAAGGTGATCGGTGGGGAATTGATGCCACGAGCGCCAGCACAGCGAAAATGATATAAATAATGTATAAAAAATAAAATAAGATAGAAATATTAATTTTAGGCCACAAAGGAGGGAGCGCTTATGAAGAGATTCATTAGCGTGGTGGCTCTCCTGGCGCTGATCGGTTCTATCCCCAAACCGGCCCTGGCAGCCGAGTTGCGCACTCGAGGTTTCTTCGAGAATGTCTTTCCTCACGTTGACCAGAACACCTCTGACCAGGATCTGGACGTGACGCGCAATGACGATCAGATTTTCTTCGGACGGGAACGCGTCCGGCTCTTCTTCGACTTTATCGCCAGCGATGACCTGCGCGGGGCGCTCGCCCTCGAGCTAGATGCTACCTATGGAGCGCCCCGCTTCAATCGTGTAGGGTCGCGCTGTGTGCTGGGAACTGGTGTCGACAGCTTCAATCAGTGTGGCTTTCGTAACGGCATCGACACCAATATTCTTGAAATCAAGAACCTTTACGTCGATTTCCGTATCCCTCAGCTCCCGCTCGGAAACCGCTGGCAGATCGGCGGTATCCCCGCCAACGTCACCCCACTGCACCCTTACTTGCTCTATACTGCCGATGCCGGTGGGGGCAGTGTGAAACTTGACTTCACCGACGAGGTCTCTTTATTGCTGCACTACATCCAACTCGAAGAGGATGTCGACCGCTTCCAGGGCAGCACAAAACTGGGGGAGGATTACATCGCTGGGGCCACGTTGATGCTGAGACCGATCCCGGGGCTCGATCTGCACCTGCTTGGCATCTTCGGGCACTTGCAGGCACCGTTTGGCCCGACTCTCCTCACTGGTGCGGGCCCATTCAATGGGATCATCGGCGATGCGACCAATACCACCACGGAAGACCGCTACTACATCGGATTTGACGCGCGTTACCGCCTAGGGAATTTGAGCCTCGAGCCCAGCTTTCTCTACCTCCTAGGAACCCGGAAGTTTTGTACGCCGGGGAGCCTGACCAACACCGCAGGAGAAGTGATCCGCTGCACCAGTGCGCCCTCAGGTTCCAAAGACATTCAGTTCAACGCCTTTGAGGCGCAAGTTGTTGCACAATACACCGTCGGGTCATGGTTCGGGGCGGGCAAATTCGCCTATACATCAGGAAATGCTGCTAATGACGACATCAACAATACGGGCATTGGGAAGAGGTCTGACGTGAAAGGATTTCGCCCGCTCGGAATCGATGGCAATCATATCTTCGGCGACTGGTTTGAGATCCTCGGGCGCTCGGAGGTGGATTCCCTAGGGTTGTTGACGTTCATGCGTCCCGGAAAGCTAGGTACTTTCGACCGCTTCGGGTGGATGGTTGTTGGAGGAAAGGTGGAGTACTCAGCCACCGACAGTCTGGTGCTAGAGGGAGCAGTCGGGGGCTTTTGGACGGCAGAGAGGACAGCCTGCCCAGCAGTGCTTCGAGTCGGGTCGATGACGGGTTCCTGCATTGTGCCGCCACTCAATTTCACTGGCAACAGCCACTATGCAGGCACGGAAATCGATGTCGGCCTGCGTTATTCGATCCTACCGGGACTTTTCTGGACACCGCGGTTTGGCTGGGCCTTCCTAGGCGATGCCTGGAAGACCCAGGACCGTCACGTTCAGGATGCCTGGACCTTCGCCAACCGCGTCATCTATGTGTTTTAGCGTTCTCACATGCCGGGGCACGCCGGCGTGCCCAAGGTCTTCCGTTATCTCCATTCTGCACCTGGCGCCTATGCCTTGGCGCGGTGAAAGAGAATATGCGAAGCACGGAGGGACAACTTCGAGCTTGCATGAGAAAGGCTTGCTAGGTTACCCTCCGTGTTATCTGGACATTCTGACGCGTATAGGCAGATCGCCCTCCATCGGTGTGGCCGGGAGGTAAACGATGCAGGCCCCTGTTCTTAGCGGTTACCGCTGGAAAACGAAAGACTTCAAACGGCTGCCGGAAGAGCCGTTCTTGAGTTAAGAAATCATTTGAGCCAACACACCTTCCAATCCTTGCCGGAGTGTTGGGGAACAGCGCCCATCAAGAGCGGGGGGTTGAGAGGAGCCGCGCTTCCTCGAAAGCCGCCGCCGCCTCCACCTTAAGTCCCATCCGATCGTACACGTAGCCCAGGAGCAGCTGCAATGTGGGATCGTTGGGATCGGCCGCGATACCAGCGAGGAGTCCCCGGCGTGCCTCCTGGTAGAGCTCTTCCCTAAAGAGGAAGCCGACCCGTAGCAACAGAATAGTGTTCGGGGGATAACCTGGAAGCGTGTCTGGCTGGAGAAGGGCCAGCGTCTCCTGGACGCGGGCGGCCTCGGACACGGGCAAAAGTTCGAACTGGGCTCGTTGCACCGGGTGGCCGTTGGTCTGCAGCTCCCAGGTATATCGCACCCCGGCGCCGAGGGCAGGCGCGACCTCGGGGTAGTTCAGCACCTGACGTGGCAGTTGGGCCTGTTCCCATAGCAGGCCCTGTGGACCACGAACCCGGATGCCGTAGCGCGCGCGGTCGGAACCCGACCACTCGAAGGTCACCGGCCCAGGCAGAAGCTTCGTCTCTCGTGGCGACAGGATGACAGGCTGGCGAGCATTTCGGACGGCGAGGGGCCGATAGGTGGGAGACTTTCCTTGCCCGAGGAGAAACTGCGTGACACGGCCGACGAGCGCCCCGACGTTCTCCCTGCCGCTTTCGGCGGTTGGAGCCTGGACAGTATATGGGGAATTGGCCGATAACACGGTCTGTGTTCCGCCGCCGGTGAAGATGAGCACCGCTTGTCCATCCCCCTCTACACGGATCTGATCGCCTGCGTGCAGAGCCAGCAACGGACGCGGCGGCATCCAGTCGGACATGCCAGCGTGCTGGACCCAGACCTCACCATGGCCGATGCGGATCTCACAGAGCACCGCCACGGGGTCGGCCGCCCACGACAGTTGACTGAGAAACAGGCTGGCAATCGCGCTGAGAAATATGCTCCGACTGGACATGGTCAGTCTCCTTCATCGCATCGCCCACTGTCCGCATGGACCGCCAGTAGCTCATAGACCCGGAGCGGCCGCGTCCGACCCTTGACGACAAATTCACCTCGATCCTTCGCTTCCACCCGATCCCCGAGAGGTGTTCGCGTCTCTTCAGTGATGAGGATATGCGTTCCCAACTCTTTATTCAAACTTTCCAGGCGTGCGGTCGCATTGACCGGATCGCCGACGACGGCATACTTCAGCTTCACCGCCCCGCCGACATTGCCCACAAAGACCTCCCCTGTATGAATGCCAATGCCCATATGCAGAGAC
>Ga0137403_10001831_pt1 | contig 26484 bp, 20 predicted proteins | sample CZOMad2_1_16fung_FD_122057 | JGI IMG/M metagenome (GOLD analysis project Ga0137403, IMG submission 122057) | Vadose zone soil fungal communities from Angelo Coast Range Reserve, California, USA - CZOMad2_1_16fungal (Hybrid Assembly) | ecosystem: Environmental > Terrestrial > Soil > Vadose zone... | reverse complement strand
AACCGTGAGGCCACGGTGTATCTGCCAGCATAAGGTGGAGAGGGGCTAGGCTTGGTAGCAGGGTCAGAATACACAAATGTTCGTAAGCGTCGTTAGCCCGAGAGAGCCTAACATGCTGAGCGGCTCTTTTTGCAGTGAGTACCGAGGCTTCCGGGTTCTCGTTCATGGGTAAACAACACTGCCGGCGTCTAGAACAGACCTAACCTATCGCGTCATTCCAACGGAACAGGGTAAATCCACATCGCTCCTCGCAAGGGGAAAGTGCATCGCAAGATGCACCGATGGCGATGCGGATAACAGATGAGGGAGAAAGCGAATGCCACTCTGTAATGGAGTGGATATCGGTTGCGTCGGCTACATTGACAACATCACCGGACGCGAAAGCGGGCTGACTTCCCTTTATGGTGCTTCACACGAGAGAACTTGGCTAATCGGCTCATGAGGCAAAGCAGATGACGACAGCGCAAGCTGTTGGTGCGGTCTCACGCGAAGCGGCGGAATGGTACGCCATCGATTGGCGGGCCATCCACCGCAACGTTCGCCGACTCCAAGTGCGTATCGTGCAGGCAACGAAGGCAAGCAGATGGGGCAGGGTGCGAGCCCTGCAACGTTTGCTGACCCACTCCTACAGCGGCAAAGTTCTCGCCGTTCGACGAGTGACGGAAAACAATGGCAAGAAAACCCCCGGTGTGGACCAAGAAATTTGGGACACACCAGAGAAGAAGACGCAGGCAGTACATGCACTAAAGCGCAGGGGTTATCAATCTCAGCCCCTACGACGTGTTTACATCCCGAAGTCGGACGGCAAAACGATGCGCCCGCTCGGCATTCCCACGATGAAGGATCGAGCGCAGCAAGCACTGTATCTGCTCGCACTCGCCCCCGTTGTGGAAACCACTGCTGATAAAAACTCTTATGGGTTTCGTCAGCAGCGATCCTGCGCCGACGCGATGGTCCAGTGCTTTCTTGCACTGAGAAGCGCAAACACGCAGTGGATTCTGGAGGGCGACATCAAGTCCTGTTTCGACAAAATTTCACACGATTGGCTTCTGGCTCATGTCCCGATAGACCGAGTCATTCTCCAAAAGTGGTTGAAATCCGGGTACATGGAAAAACACGTTCTTCACGAAACGACGGACGGGACTCCCCAGGGTGGAATAATCTCCCCGGCGCTCGCTAACTGCGCGCTGGATGGACTCGAACGACTCTTGCAGGAAAAATATCCAGCAGGAAAACGTCTCAAGTCCCTTGGAGGTGAGAAACCCTGTGTCAATCTCGTCCGTTACGCGGATGACTTCGTCATCACCAGTAAATCGAAAGAATTACTGGCAGGAGAAATCAAGCCCCTGGTCGAGCAGTTCCTGCAAGAACGAGGTCTTGAACTCTCTCCGACAAAGACCGTCATTACGCACGTGGAGCACGGCTTTGATTTCCTCGGACAAAATGTGCGCAGGTATCCCAACGGGAAACTGTTCATCATGCCTTCCAAGAAGAATGTTGGAACCTTCCTGAAGGGCATCCGAAGAATCATCAAAGACGCACATGGCGTGTCTGCCGCCGATCTGATCGATCAACTCAACCCAAAGATTCGCGGTTGGGCGAACTATCATCGGCACGTGGTGAGCAAACGCACGTTCGGACACGTGGATTGCAACATCTTCTCTAGTCTGTGGCAATGGGCACGACGAAGGCACCCGAACAAAAGCCCGCGCTGGTTCAAACCGAAATACTTTGACCGACGCGGGAATCGTGACTGGTCCTTCTTCGGTGAAACCTGCGATGACGAAGGACGGCCGACTAAAGTCTGGCTGTACTACGCCAAGAGCACTCCCATCAAACGGCACGTCAAGGTCAAAGGCGAAGCGAACCCGTACGATCCAACCTATGAAACCTACTTCGAAGAACGCGAAGGGGCTCACATGCTGGAGACGTTTCGGGGTACCCGCACTCTTCGCTATCTCTGGTATGAACAACGTGGACTCTGCACGCAGTGCAATACCAAAATCACCCGGATCACAGGCTGGCGCCTTCATTACTGCGTCCCCCGTGTGATGGGTGGTTCCACTGGTGCCACGAACCGCGTTCTACTTCATCCCGAGTGCCATGACCGGGTTCATCGTCAGCGTCTTTCCGTTTCGAAACCGCGTCTCCTTACTGGAGGCGTTCGAAGGGCTTGAGCTGGGTGAAGGGAAACCTTCACGCCCAGTTCTGAGAGGGCCGGGCGGCCGCAAGGCCGCCTGGCTACTCGGTAGCAATTCGCGGAGCCAAGTCATGGGCCAAATCGAAAACGGGCCACTTCGAGGATTCGTCACCGGAGGCCATGCGCTCTGGTATGATTTGGTGTGGGACCCATGCGGCCTGAACGCATTCCTCTGTTTCCGCTGAACGTCGTCCTTCTTCCCGGCGCGGAGCTTCCCTTGCATATTTTCGAGCCGCGTTACCGTCAAATGGTGAAAGACTGCCTGGAAGAAAAGTCGGAGTTCGGCATGCTGCTCGCTCTAGACAAAGGAATCGCACGCGTCGGCTGCACGGCCGAAATTGTTCAGGTCACAAAACGCTACGATGACGGCCGAATGGACATCCTCACCACTGGCCGCGCTCCATTCCGCGTGGTCGAACTATTCACCGAAGACCCGCTTCTGGAGGGTTACGTCGATTACCTAGAGGACCGGGAAACCCCGGGCAATCCCCGCATCCAGCGCGATCTCGTGGAACTTTTCGAAGCCTGCCATACGCTGATCTTCGACGACTATCCAAAAAATCTGGACGGGGCCGCGAGCGAGGCTCTCTCTTATCTCGTTGCCGCCGCGCTGCCGATGGACCTATTGTGGAAGCAGCAGATCCTCGAGCTTCGCTCAGAAGCGGACCGCCAGGAGCGGCTGGTGGCGTACCTTCGCGAGTGGGCCCCGCATCTACAGAAGAAAGAGGCTATGCGCCAGCGTGCTGGCGGAAACGGACACGGATTGAATTAGTTTTGGCGAGCGGCCTAGTGGCTCGCGGAACGGGAGCTCATGACGGTAAGCACATTGATGCACTCTTCAGGACATTCGAAACCGCGCACTCTTGGCGAGTTGAAGCGGATTCCTGATTTTGATCCCGGTGGCGCTTCCCGCTCCGTCAAGAACGAGCTCCGCCGCAATCTGCTGCGCGCCATCGAAAAAGGCGAGACGCTTTTCCCCGGCGTGCACGGCTATGAAGACACGGTCATCCCGCAAATCGTGAATGCGCTGCTCTCTCGGCACAATTTCATTCTTCTCGGCCTGCGCGGCCAGGCGAAGAGCCGCATTCTTCGCGGTCTCATTAATCTGCTCGATCCGGAAATGCCCGTCGTCGCAGGCTGCGAGATCAATGACGACCCTTTCAAGCCCATCTGCCGTGCGTGCCGCGAAAAAATCTCCAGCGAAGGCGACAATACTCCCATCGCCTGGATGCCGCGCGAGAATCGCTTTGTGGAAAAGCTTGCTACACCCGACGTGACCATGGCCGATATCATCGGGGATGTTGATCCTATCCGCGCGGCCCGAGGAGGCCGTGATCTCTCCGACGAACTCACCATCCACTACGGCCTTCTCCCGCGCGCCAATCGCGGAATCTTTGCCATCAACGAACTCCCCGACTTGGCCGGAAAAATTCAAGTCGGCCTCTTCAACGTCATGCAGGAAGGCGACATTCAGATTAAGGGCTATCCACTGCGCCTCCCGCTCGACGTGCTCCTCGTTTTCACCGCGAATCCCGAGGATTACACCGCGCGGGGCAAAATTATCACTCCGCTCAAGGACCGCATCGGCGCCGAGATTCGCACACACTATCCGGCGAACATCGAAGAAGGAATGACTATCACCGCGCAGGAAGCCTGGGTGGGCCGCGATTCCAGTAAAAAGATTGACGTGCCGCCCTATCTCCGGCAGGTTGTGGAAGAAATCGCCTTCCAGGCCCGCGAAGACAAGCGCGTTGATCGTCGCTCCGGCGTAAGCCAGCGCCTGCCAATCACCACCCTGGAAAGCCTCGTCAGCAGCGCCGAGCAGCGCGTCGCGCGCAACGGCGAAAAATCCGTCGTCGCCCGCGTCGCCGACGTCTACGCCGCCCTCCCCGCGATCACCGGCAAATTGGAACTCGAATACGAAGGCGAACTCAAGGGCGCGGACACCATCGCCCGCGAACTGATTCGCGCCGCCGTCGGCCGCGTTTTCAGCAAGCACTTCACGGATATCAACTTTCAGCCGGTCATCCAATGGTTCGAATTGGGCGGCGAACTAAAACTTCCTGACCTGGCAACCACCGGCGAGCGTTTTCAACAGCTTTCGAAGATTCAGGGTCTCATGGAGCACATCGGCAGGCTCGGCGTTTCCGATCGCAAGGACGCCGGCGCCGCCGCGGCTGCCGCGGAAATGATACTCGAAGGCCTATGGGCTCATCGCCGCATCGGCCGCAGCGAAGAGCGCGGATTCTATGCGGAAAAGCCGCGCCAAGCCGAGCAGCGTGAGCGCGAAGGACCGCCACGCCCCCCGCGACGGCAGTTTAATTAGTTTTGATTTTAGGATTTAAATTTTTGAAAGAGAAAAGATAACGCAGAGGCGCAGGGAGCACAGAAAAGGGCGGAGCCAGAATTTTTTACCTCTCGTTAGCAGAAAGATCGGGATATGAAATTCATCCGGTACGGCAAATACGTCGGCGAGCCGGCCGACGCCGTCGACCTCGAAGAACTCATCAAACGCCTCGGCGATTTCTTTCTTCAGAGCGGCTTCGAATCGCAATTTTACGGCGTCTCCCAGATGGATCCGGAGCGTTCCATGGAAGCGTTGCGCGAAGCCATCCTTCGCGCGCTGCAGGAAGGCGACCTTCTCCCCGAAGACGCCATGAGCGAAGAGCTGCGCAAGATGCTTCAGGATCCCGCCGCTATGAACAGCCAGGCGGTGAAGGACCTCCTCGATAAGCTCACCGAGCGCCTGGCCAACGAAGGCTTCATCAATCCACAGCAGCCGCCGCAAGTCACTCCGCCGCCGAACACATCCGCGCGCGGCCAGCTCGGCCAGCCGCACGAACGCCAGCCCGAAGCGCGCTTCGAAATTACTGACAAGACGATTGATTTTCTCGGCTTCAAAACTCTTCAGGATCTGCTCGGCTCGGTCGGCCGCAGTAGTTTTGGCCGCCACGACACGCGCGACCTCTCAACCGGCGTCGAATCAGGCGGCGTCTCACGTCCATACGAATTTGGCGACACCCTCAACATGGACATCAGCGCCACGCTTTTCAACGCCGTTCGCCGTGAAGGCGTCAAAGTTCCCATCGAGATGACGTACTCTGACCTCATGGTCCACCAGTGCGAATATCACAGCTCGTGCGCTACGGTCGTCCTTCTCGATTGCAGCCACAGCATGATTCTTTACGGGGAGGACCGCTTCACGCCCGCCAAGCGGGTGGCCATGGCGCTCTCGCATCTCATTCGCACGCAATATCCCGGCGACACGCTGAGCCTTGTCCTCTTTCACGACTCCGCCGAAGAAGTTCCACTCGGCGAACTGGCACGCGTCCAGGTGGGCCCGTATTACACCAATACGCGCGAGGGCTTGCGCATGGCGCAGCGCATCCTGCTCCGCCAGAAAAAAGATATGCGCCAAATCATTATGATCACCGACGGCAAGCCGTCGGCGCTCACGCTCGAAGACGGCCGCATCTACAAGAACGCTTTTGGCCTCGATCCCTTCGTCGTTGGCCAAACGCTCGAAGAAGTGAACAAATGCAAGCGCGCCGGCATCATGATCAACACCTTCATGCTTGCCAGCGACTATTCGCTCGTTCACTTCGTCCAGAAAATCACGGAGATGTGCCGCGGCAAAGCCTACTTCACCACGCCCTACACGCTCGGGCAGTATCTCCTCATGGACTACATGTCCCGCAAAACTAAGCAGATCCACTGAACTGCCTCGTCCGGCCCAACGATGCGGAGAGCGCCTCGACATCCCTGCCAAATTTGAGGTATGAATTGAATAGACCTGCCAGCCCTCGGAGAGGTCAGCATGAGACGTTTCACGATCGTTTTTTCATCGGCTACACTGTGCTTTTTCCTCGGCTCCCTTCCCGGCTCAATGCAAGACTCCAAAGGTACGGCGCCGGCTTCGCAGTCTGACCCCTGGTATAATCCCAAAAAATATAATCCCGCCAAGTTGTTCAGGCGCGACCCGAAATCCGCCAACGACCAGCTCGCTTCGAACGGCGACCTGGAAGCCAAGCTGACGCATCAGCTGCAAGTTCAGGAAATTTTGCCGCAAGATAAAAACTTGCAGGATGCCTGTTCCGCATTTAAGTACCTGGACGACTGTGTCGCCTCTCTCCGCGTCAGCCATAGTTTGCGGATCGAGTTTTCTTGTTTGAAATGGGATGTGACTGGCGTGAAGCCCAAGCCTGTTGCTGATTCCTGCGCCGGCCCTTCGGGCGGCAAAGCCATGAGCCTCGCGAGGTCCATTGATCTCCTGAAGCCGGATTCCGACTCCAGAACCGAAGCAAAGGAAGCCCTGCGCAGATCCCGCCAAGACATCAAAGACGCCAGCGACTGACCGCCATCGTTCCTTTGCGGCAGGCCCTGCCCCTGAGCTACACTTTGCCGATGGGAATTCTGCGGCGGCTTTCACGCTGGATGGTGAAACAGAACCACATGACGCACATCGTTACTGGCAACACGGCTCCCGGATTTTCGCTCCAATCTCTCGACAACAAGGCCTATTCACTAAACGCCCTGATGGAAAGCGGCCCCGTCGTTGCCACCTTCTTCAAAGTTTCCTGCCCTGTTTGCCAGTTCACCTTTCCGTTTCTCGAGCGCCTTTACAAACGCTACGGCGGCGACGGCGCAACTTTTCTGGGGATCTCCCAGGACGACGCGAAAACGACAACGAAATTCGCGAAGGAGTATGGGATCACTTTTCCGATTCTTCTCGACGACGAAAACGGCTACGTGGTCTCCAACGCTTACGGCTTGACCAACGTTCCCACGATCTTTCTGATCGACACCGAAGAAATCGTGAAGGTCAGTTCCATGGGTTTTGACAAAAAAGATTTGGAAACCATCGCCGCGCATCTTGCCGAGCGCAGAAAAGTATCTTTGACGCCGCTTTTCCGTCCCGACGAAGTGGTTCCCGTGAACAAACCGGGATGAAGCTCAAAAAATTAGGCCCGGTCGGGCCTGAAGAATTTCAGAGTGCGGGCGGCGTGCCCTCATTTTTGAGATCGAAGGAGCTTCTGTAACAGGAAACTGCAACAAAAAAAGTGAATCAAGCTGATTCGAGGTCGGCATCGAACAGTTTTTCCTTATGCTTCGGCGGCCGTTTCCGTTTATCGGGAATCACGCGCGTGACCGCCGGTGCAAGACCGGATTTCCGCGCAACCCGCCGCACTTCCGTTGCCTTGTCCAGAATCTTTTTCCGTTTCCGCCTCATTTGATACCTATTCCGCAGCCGATCCTCTCATCACAAAAAACTAAAAGCTGAAGGTCGCCTGCAGATCGATGCGCCGGTTTGAAGTTGACTGAGAAAACGGCTGGCGGGCGAGTCCATTCGAAAGACCAAAAAGCGACGAACTGAGGTTGCCGACTGGAGTATCCAGATTCACGTGGTTAAAGATGTTCCGCACAGCAACCGAAAACGTCAAGCTATAGCGATGATTCGAAAGGTTGCCGTCTGGTCCACCCGGGCCGCGTCCGCCAAAACCGCCGCGCTGCCCCGGCGGTCCGCCCGGCCCGCGGCCGAACGTGCCGCCAGCGCCCGGGCCGCCACCGGCTCCGGTATTTGCCGCTTCCGCTTTTTTCCCAAAGCCAAACGACTTACTCATTCTTAAATTCAAAGTAATTTTCCTCGGTCCGGTCAGAAAATTGATGGGCACGATCTTCTCGCCCGGCTGCGGATTCGCATCAAAACATCCGTAGGGTGTTTGCTTCACGGTTTGCGACGTCGATGGGCAAGTCGCAAATGCGGCGCGCTGATTGAACAATGAGTCAGCAAATGGGTCAAGCGCGGTGGTGACGTTGAACGGGCTTCCAGAGGTGGCAATCAGAAAGGGGCTCAGGCGGAATGCGTAGGGCAAGCTGGCGGACCCACCAATAAATATGCGATGGCGAACATCAAACGCGGCGCGGCCATAGTCTTCGGCGGGGTCGTACGGATTCGACGGGAAATAGCCGGAGCCTCCGGTGTCGCTGTTCGCGTAGTTCAGCGAATAGTATCCGAAGGCGGAGAGCTTCGTTCCCATTCGAATGCTGCTGTTTACGATGAGCTGGTTTTGGCGGAAGACTCCATCTGATTCGAATTGAAAGATGTTGCCTTGACTCGGGAAGGGGCGCTGACTGCTGTTTGAAGGATTGGGCGCATTGATATTGTTCGTGAAAAACGCGTGGACACCGCGCGCATTCAAATACGTCACGGCTAGATTCGCGGATTTACCGAGCTGGCGTTCCACGCTCACACCCGTTTGCATCGTGTATGGCGTTCGCAGATGTGAATTAGGTTCATAGACCGTTGCGGGGGCGCCCGACTGTTGAAGCTGGCTCACCGGCGGAGTATTGCTCAAATAAAAATTGGGATCGTTCACGATGAACTGTTGCTGGATGAGCCCATTGAGGCGCTGTTGTTGCGCCACCAGGTCATAGCCGAAGCGGTCGTAAAACATTCCAAAGCCGGCACGCAGCACCGTCTTAGGAGGATTTTTCGGGCTGCCGCCAATGCCCCAGGCAATTCCGAGTCGCGGCGCGAAGTCCGCATGATCCGAGATGTCGTTCTGGGTCTCGAAACGAAGCCCGTAGCTTACGGTAAGATTAGGGCGGACTCGCCAGTCATCCTGCGCGTACAGCCCGGCGTCAAACCAGTTCACGCGAACAGTGGGATTCCCCGCGGGGCTTGCGCTCACGGAATAATTGGTCGGCCCGAAACCGCAACTAATCAGACTCTGCACATTCTGTCCATTCGCCAAGCCCATCACCAATTGCTGATATGCCTCGATTCCTGATAACTGCGCGCTGGTGTTGGGACAAGACGCACTTGAGGAAGGAGTCTGCCTGGTTCCAAACGAAAAAGCTCCATTGAAATTGGCAGTCTCGAAGTTTTCGGCGCGGTTCGAGCGCACTCTTGCGCCAAACTTCACGAAGTGTTTGCCTGCGGCCATGGAAGTGTAGTTCTGGAGCTCGTAGCGATCGAGGGTGTCATTGAGCACGCCTTGGACATTGCCGCCGGACGTAAATGCACCTTGAATTTGAATGGTGGGCGCAGTGCTGACAGGAGTTTGCATGTTGGTCGTCCGAAGGAATTGGAACCGGGTCTCATTGATGATTTTGGTGTTCACCACCTGGGTATCGCTGATTTGCAGAGTATCTTCGGCGTTGACGACGTTGAAGCCTTGATTCGCCAGGTTGAACTGTCCGGTACCTTCATTCTCATCGGTGTTGTGAAAATACTGGTACCGCGCGGTGAGAGTGTTCGTGGGGGTCAACTGGTAGTCGAGGCGCGGGCTAATGTTGTAGCGCCTGCCTGGATTCGGCACGACATCGCTAAACTGAACGATCTGAAACGTATTCGGATCCACGAATGGCGTATTGACTATCTTGAGGTCGATGACGTCGCGGCCCTCGACGTTGAAGAACAGCGAAGCCTTCTTGCTGAGTGGTCCGCCGATATTTCCACTGTATTGCGTCGAATGATTGTCCGGCGGGGCCGTTCCTGCCTGAAGAATTCCAAAGGGATTCCGGCCGTTAAACGCAGCGGTAGTTCCCGAAAGATATGCTTGGCCGTGGAATTGGTCCGTTCCAGGCTTGGTGAGAATCTCGATTCGTCCGTATCCGAGTTTGTCGTATTCCGCGGAAAACGGATTCTGATTGATGCGGATCTCCCGAATGGAGGCTTTGGGAGGGAGTGTGCCGGCCGTGAAGCCGTCAATATAGATTTGGCCGCCGTTCGGGCCCGCGGACGGGCCAGCAAGGGTTTGAAGTTCGGATTGCAGCTCATCGGGGTCATCCGAAAGGGCTTCGAGGTCCTTCCCTTGCATGACCACCATGCCAGCATTGTTCGAAGGAGCGATATCGACCTTGGTGGAGGAGTCCGAAACCTCGACTTTTTCCTCCTCCATCTGAATGACAAGCCCAATATTCAACTGTTGAGTGTTCCCTGCAAGAACCTGGACATCTTCCCGCGTGAAAATGGCGAAGCCCTTCGCGACGGCTCTCAAATTGTAGGCACCCGGAACTAATCCCTTGAATTCGTAGAAGCCATCACGGTTGGTGGTCATATCTAACGAAGCGCCACTTGAATTGGTCAAGCGGACGGTGGCCTTGGCAATAACTCCGCCGGAAGGGTCGGTGACTACGCCATTGAGTCCGCCGGTGGGCGCCTGCGCGGCTAGATTTCTGACAACTGAAAAAACGGACAGAGAAAGACACAAACTCAAGAAAGCAAATCGAACGCGCCGAAAACTCATCCGGTCTCCAGAATGGACGAATATTGATTTGAGGCTGTAAAGCATTACGGTGTGGCCGCTTCGCCGCCGCCCCCGCTGCTGAGGCTCCACGGCGCAAGGATTGTGGACGGGCTGCTCTTGGGGGAGGCTTCCAAAATGGGCTCAACGCCCGCAAGTAGCGTAATCACGGTGGAAACGCCATTAGCTTCGCCTTCGGTGGCGACGATCATGACAGCGTCGCCTTTCTGCAACTCCGAAAGCGCAGAGGCCGGCATGCGGCTAATCATCTGTTGCAGATCGGAAGGGCCCCCGCCGGACCTTGCCATTCCGCCTGATCCCGGGCTGCCGAATGGCGGACCACCGGGTTTTGTTGTTTGTTCTGCACTCGCGAGGGAGCCAGCGCCGCTCGAATTAGGCCCGGAGGACGATGCTTCCGGTGGACTTCCTTTCAGACGTGCGGCAATTCGCTGCGCCATCGGTTGAGGAAGTTTGCGCAACTGCGATTCAGCCGTGACCTTCACGATGATGAGTTTCTTTGAAAACAGATCTTGGACCGTGATGGTGCCCGCGGAGGCGTCGACGGCAGAAATCGTACCGGCGATGTTGCGAAACGTGCCGGAAACGATTTCATCGGCGGCGAAATCAGCGCCATCGGAGCTGCGAGTGCCGCGAGCGCGAAGCTGATCACCCGGCTTGATTTGGTCGAGGGGGGCGGGCTTGGCGTCGTCAAATTTCACGGAATCGGAAGCATAGCGGCGAAGAACGGTGTCCTTGGAAAGATGGATGGCCACGGTCCTTTTTTCGGCCCCGGATGGCAACGAAACGCTGATGGTACCGCTGCCTGCATCGACGCCGCTTACCAGTCCTCCCAAACCATGTCTCTGCCACTCTTCGCGCTCGTGGGATTGCTTTTCCGCGATGTCCGTCTTCTTCATGGCGATAACCGAGGCCGCAAGAACGGTTTTTCCATCGTCGGCGAGTTTGCCACGCACAAGGATGCGATCCCCGGTTTGGAGGTCCGTCAAGAGAATGGGGGAGGCGTCTTTCAAATCCTTTTGCCCGGGCGCAATTCGCATAAACTTCGTGGCGTCCTGCACTTGAACAGTCAGGTCGCTTCCCGCATCCGTGGTCAGGGTAATCGTGTTCCCAGAAATCGACTTTATGGCCCCAACCGGCCGCGCCGTGCCAGGATTTTGCGACGATGACTGCTGCCCCGCCTGAGGTTGGGCAGCTCGAGAGCCGACGGTACTCCACGCGCCGAAGCTCAGACAAATGGCTGCAATCCAGAAGACTTGCTTAGGCACTAACCCGCTGCCAAATACCATCTCGACGCCCTTACTCCTCAATTCTGACCGCGTGAAATACTGCCGGAGAATGCCTGCGCTTCTTGACACCACCCCTATGGGGCCTGACATTAGACGTGTTGGGTGGTAAATAACGTTTCACCAGCAAAGTTTCCACCCGTAGCGGACCTCGAGTTCCCAGAGCGCGTGCGGGGGCTTTCCAGTTAGTAGGGGTAAATACCCTATCCCAGAACGGCCCGGCTCGCTTCCAGAGGCTGGTTCCGCCGAGCGGTGTAAGTACTTCACTCAAAGAGGGGCTTGGGGGTACGGTATCCTGGTGCACTAAGGTCTTTACCTGAGGCCTATTACGGGAGTTTACTTGATTGAGAAGCCGGGTCTCGAATGGTATTGCCTACTAAAGGTTCCTTGTCTTTCAGGCACCGGATTGACCCGTAATAGGACTGTTCAAGCCTAGGAGAAAACCTTCATGGCGAAACGAGAAGGCCCGCCCACGTTCCCCGAACCAAACCGAACGGAAGAACCGTCAGAGCTGCTTCGAGAACTAGTGGCGCACTTGCGGCAGAATCGGACCCAATTGCGCGAGGAATGGGTGGTGCGCATCACCGAGACGCGTCTGCTCACCGCGATGACCAAGGAAGAGATCTTCGCGGAAGCAACGTCCGTGTACGACAGCTATGTGGAGGCTCTCGAAACCGAAGCCTTCGAAGCGCTGCAAGCTTACGCGCGTAACCTGTCGGAACGCATCATTCCGCGAGGCGTGGAGACGCACGAAGTCGTGGGGATCGTGCTGTTGCTGCGCGACGTGCTGGCGCGTTCCCTGTTTGCGAAATACCAGAACGATTTCAAGAAATTGAACCGCATTCTGGACGCGTATGAGCCGGCGGCAAACCGCATCGCAAACACCGTGGCAGTCGGCTTCGTGCAAGAGCGCGAGCGAGTCATTCGCCAGCAGCAGGAAGCCATCCGCGAACTCTCCACGCCCGTGCTGCAGGTTCGCGAGCGGCTGCTGATTCTTCCCATCATTGGGGTCATCGATCCGCAGCGGGCCCGGCAATTAACGGAGCAGCTGCTTCGGGGAATTCGCACCAACCGCGCGAAAGTCGTGGTTATCGATATCACCGGTGTGGCCGCCATGGACCTCACGGTGGCGAACAACCTGGTGCAAACGGTTGAAGCGTCACGGCTGCTGGGCGCGACCGTCATTGTCACCGGGCTTTCTCCAGAGATTGCACAGACACTGGTGACGATCGGCGTGGACCTGGGCAAGATGAACACCGTGGGCGACTTGCAGGGCGGTATCGAGCAGGCGGAAAGACTGTTGGGATATAAGGTTGAGAAACTAGCGGAGCCACGCTAGGCAAAGCGGAGGAAGGGCCACGTGGAAGTCCCGATTCTTAAACAGGGAGCGTTCCTGATCGCCACTTTTCAGGCCGCGCTTTCGGACGCGGACCTGAATCAGCTAAGAATGGGCTTGGTGCAGCAAGTGGTGAAGTTTCGGTCCCGCGCGGTGATCGTTGATGTAACGGCGATGGACGTGATGGATTCCTTTGCGTCGCGGACGCTGCGAGAGATTGCCCACATGATCCGGCTCCGCGGCGCAGAGACGGTCATTGTAGGAATACAGCCAGAAGTGGCTTTTGCAATGGTGCAGTTGGGATTGACGCTCGAAGGAGTTGCAACGGCGCTAGACCTGGAAGAAGGTTTGGCCTACTTGAACGACAAGTTCAAGACTGCGAACTGAGAGAGCCATTGTGTCGGCTGGGGAAATTCGGGTGGCAATCAATTCGGACCAGGATATCGTCGCAGCCCGCCAGAAGGGCCGGGTGATGGCGAATGAGCTCGGGTTTTCCACGGGCGACGCCACCCTCGTGGCCACAGCAATCTCAGAACTCGCACGGAACATCGTGTCCTACGCAGGCAAGGGCCAAGTGACGATAAAGATGGTGAATGGCTTGAACCGCCAAGGCATTGCGGTCATCGCCAGCGACGACGGTCCCGGAATCCCGGATATTCGCCAGGCTATGCGTGACGGCTTTTCTACTTCTGGAAGTCTGGGACTTGGGTTGCCTGGGGTGCGCCGATTGATGGACGAATTTGAGATTACCTCCCAACCTGGCCGGGGGACAATCGTGACGGTGAAGAAGTGGAGACAATAAAAGAGCCGATGGTCGAATATGGCGTTGCGAAGTATGTCCTGCCGGGCCAAGGCGAGTCGGGCGATCATCACTTGGTTTGCTGCAACCAAAGGGGAGTTCTGATCGCAGTGATTGACGGCATAGGGCATGGCGAAGAGGCTGCCAACGCTTCCAAAACCGCAGGCGCGCTTCTCAAGAGTCTCGCCGACGAACCAATTATTTCTCTCGTTGAACGATGCCACGAAAAACTTAGGGGAACTCGGGGGATTGTATTGAGCCTTGCTTTCATTGAACCTGAACATGGCATGATGACCTGGCTTGGCGTCGGCAATGTGCAAGGAGTATTGATGCGCTGCAACGCGAAAAGGGGGAATGGGAAGGAGTCACTTCTGCTCCGAGGCGGCGTTGTTGGTTCCCAACTGCCTACTCTTCAGGCCACAGTGCTGCAGATCGAACGGGGGGACACACTTTTCTTTGCTACGGATGGAGTCCGAAACGATTTTTCCGAGAGCCTCTCCGCAAAGGAAAATCCGCAAAGGGCGGCCGACAGAATTCTTGAGCAGTATCGAAGTGGAAATGACGATGCGCTTGTTTTAATCACGCGTTTGACGGGAATCAGTCCATGAAGAGCGCCATTCGACGCAAGGCAAAGCCGCAAGAAGGTTTTGAGGACCAGTACCGGTCTTGCCTGCAAGAATACGCGGCCAGCAGGGGCGAACCGGCGCTGGGCCGCGCTTATGAACTCGGCCGCCGGGCCCTCACCGAGCAAAAGAGCCTGGTGGAAATGGCTTCACTGCATCACCAAGCTGTACTGGCATTGGTTCGCGATGTGGAGAATGAGAAACAGCGGGAGGAATTGGTCCGGGCAAGCGGTGAGTTCCTTGCTGAATGTTTGTCGCCTTATGAGATGGCGCACCGCGGATTTCAGGATGCGGTGAAGGCCCTGAGGCAATTGAACGAAACGCTCGAAGAGGAGATCAAGCGCATCGCGTATGCCGTGCACGACGAAGCCGGACAACTGCTCGTCGCAGTGCACCTGGCACTAGCCGAATTGGCTCTGGAGCTGCCCGAATCCCAGCAAACACATGTCACGCGCATTAAGGAATTGCTGAATCAGGTTGAAAAGCATTTGCGACGGTACTCTCATGAACTCCGGCCAACGATCTTGGATGATCTAGGATGGATTCCTGCGATCCGGTTTTTGGCGGACGGGATTTCGAAGCGGGCCAATCTGCCAATCCATATCGAAGCGACTGTCTCCGGGCGGCTGCCCAGCGCCGTGGAAACGGCGCTCTATCGGACGGTACAAGAAGGATTGACCAATGCCGTTAAGCACGCGAAGGCGAGCGGGGTATGGATTCGCGCGTGGAGAGAAAATCATGTGCTGTGTTGTTCGGTCCGGGACGACGGCTTAGGTTTCGACTCCAGCCAGGTTCATATGGCGACGGGCCGGAAAGGCCTGGGACTAATCGCCATGCGAGAGCGGGTGAGCGCTATCGGCGGAACCCTGCGAATCGAATCTCGCCCCGACCACGGAACTGAGCTTTCTATCCGACTTCCTATGGAGGGTAACCATGCCAATTCGAATCGTACTCGCGGATGACCATGTGCTGGTACGCCAAGGCCTAAAATCATTGCTGGAACGGGAGAAATTTCAGGTCATGGCAGAGGCCTCCGACGGACAGGATGCCGTCCGCCTGACGGAAACGCACCATCCGGATATCACCGTGCTTGACATAAGCATGCCGACGCTCAACGGCATTGATGCCGCCCGCGAGCTGGGCCGTTCTTGTCCGAAGACGAAAGCAATCCTTCTCACTCAACATGAAGAAGAGCAATATGTGCACGAAGCGCTCGAAGCCGGCGTGAAGGGATACGTGTTGAAGAATCAGGTCGCAAGCGACTTGATTCACGCAATTCAGCAAGTTTCCAGGGGAGAATTCTATTTGAGCCCGGGGATCTCACGGACAGTGATGGAGGCGTACCGGTCCAAAGCGGATAGGCCTGCAGATCCCTTGACTGTGCGCGAGCGGCAGGTGCTGCAGTTGATTGCGGAAGGAAAATCCACAAAGGATGCTGCCTCCCTGCTGGGTATCAGCGTGAAAACGGCGGAGTCGCATCGCATGAGGCTCATGCAAAAGCTGGATATCCACGAGACAGCAAGCCTGGTGCGCTACGCCGTGCGCCGAGGCCTGGTACAGGCCTGAATGGACAATTTGCGACCCTAGCGGCTTGCAAATGGGATAAATCTCAGAAATAGGGAATGCCCGTAGAGTACCCCTCGCCCGCCTCGCCCGCCATCGGGTCTTTACCCCAGAGAAATGGAGGGAAGTACCTGATTGCCGGGGGGTTAGGGAGTTTCTTAACCTACTCCCTAGAATAATGCAGACACGCCTCTTGCTTGCGGACGACCATGCCTTGATTCGCCAAGGATTAAGGGCATTCCTGGAAAAACAGGGGTTTCAAATCGTGTGCGAAGCCTCCGACGGACAAGAGGCACTGCGCTCGGTACAGAAGACGCAACCGGACGTCGCTATTATCGACATCAGTATGCCAATCTTGAATGGCGTCGATGCCGCTCGTGAGCTGAAGAAATCCGCTCCCAAAACAAAGATCATACTTCTTACGCAACACGACGAAGATCAGTACGTCACTGAGGCTCTGCGCGCGGGAGTGAAAGGATATGTGCTGAAGAGCCAGGCGGGGGCCGACCTCGTACATGCGATAAAGGAAGTGTGCCGCGGGTCCGTGTATCTCAGTCCGAACATATCGCGCGCTGTTGTTGATGCTTATTTATCGAAGACGTATGTGTCGACCGATCCGCTCTCCGGGCGCGAGCGACAAGTACTTCAATTGGTCGGTGAAGGTAAATCCACAAAGGACATCGCGGTGCACCTGGGCATCAGCGTGAAGACCGCCGAATCGCACCGAGCCCGATTGATGAAGAAGCTCGATATTCACGAAACTGCAAGTCTCGTTCGCTACGCCATCCGTCGCGGATTGATCCAAGCCTGACAGCGCCACCGAGAAGCTTTACCCGCTAGCCCGTTCTGGGTCATTCACTGAATTGAATTGGGTGATTCACCGGATTGAAGTAATTTGGCGACCGGCTATCGTGCAATGAAGGGATCGGGCCGCCTCCATGGACAGGGCCCCACCTCGATCACCCCAATACCGAACTGCACTGACATGGAGGCGGACCGAACTCAATCTGGAGGAGGTCAATCTCAGTAAACTTCATGGCGCTTATCGAATCATTTCGGCTGAAGTTCTCAAGGTTATTCACAACCCTACTGCGCCATCCAGAGTCACGCGATGGAGCCAAAGCCCACTCGAAAGGCCAATTCGGAAATGCCTACGCGGTCTGGACGACTTGAGAAACGGACTCGGCTGGCGCTCCCCGTACAGATTTCCAGTCCTCAGTATCCGACCGCGGCGGAGCCAACCACCACGGAAAACGTGAGTTCTTTGGGAATACGAGTCCTGAGTCAGCGCCCAAGAGTGCCAGATGAACGGTTGATGATCAGATCTGCCGATGGAGATTTGCGTTCGCTGGTTCGGGTTGTCTATTGCCAGCGGCTCGAGGACGGGCGCTTTGGTATCGGATTACAGTTTCAAGGACAAGCGGTCGACTGGTCAAAAGGCCCGTCGGCTGGCACCACCGATTGAGTTGCAGTTAGCTTCTCACGAAGCCTTCGACCAAATCTCGTTGGGATCTCCGCCAGTTCAATTCCGCTGCTTTACCGACTCAATGACATATTCTCCGCTTGTACCCAAGTACAATGGGGAAATGCCCACAAAAAAACTTGCATCAGCTACGCTTTCGATTTGCCCAGCTCCAAGTAAACCGTGCCAGTGGAAGAACACCCCGTCCGTAGAAATCGAGGTGTTCTCGTTGAGAAAGGACAAGTTGATGGGTTGAAGATTACTGTTCGAAGATCAAGATGGCGGGGTTGGGATCGCTCAAGGAGGCCACAACGAACTTCGAAGCGGAAATCACGTATACGACGCCATTGCCGCCAATGTTCCCCGCGATGGTTCCCCTTCCATTTGTTGGAGAAGCAGAGATAGAGTAAGTAGCGTTGGCCGACGCGCCCAATGTCGGTCCGCTCGGGGCGCCGATATCCTCGATGCCAGTGATACTGCCGGTTGGGATGGCACCGTCTGCGGTGAACTCGCCGGAGAAGATGGTGACACCAAGTGTCGCGGCCTCTGTGGTCACCCCAGCGTATCTACCCATGACCGCGCTGTTGCTGAACGACCCTGCTACTTGCGCTTCGCCGAAGCCCGACCAAGCAGGACCGTCTGGCAGGATGAAGAAGCCCTGATTGGAGCTAACCAGGTACGCAACAATGTAGGCCCCTCCGACCCGGAACGCCGCTCGGCCGCTGCCGGTGACGTCGTACGTCCCGGTGAGGCTTGCTGAAGTCGATATGCCTTCGCAGTTCCGGTCGTAGGTAAGGGTGGCGATCCCGACGCCATTGGTCGAGAGCAAACCGGCGATCACATCGGACCCTGGGATTGTCGCACCAGCGCAAGTCGTGCGCCCCGTAAGATACACTACGGTATTTCCATTCATCGCACTCGTCGCAAAGCCTCCCACGGGGAATTGCTGTTGGAGCATGGCGCCGTTCAGCAGCGGAGTCATAGCTGTCACGGCGTCTATCTCCATCGCAAACATCTTCCCGGCGTTAACAACATAAGAAACGAAATTGAGGTTCTGAGGCGGTACGCCCAGCACACCCGGGAGCGTCATCACGCCACGGCCGGTTGTTGTTTCAGACACGTAGTAAGATCCCGCAGCGATTGTTATGCCACTGGTATAGCGGCCGGCCTGATTCGCGTCTGCTACCCCGTTGGTGAAGGTGCCCATGCCATTGGCGGTAAGGCGTCCCGCAACCGCCGTGCGAGTGTTAAATCCGTCCAATCCCGCAATGCCAAAGGCGTACTCACCGGTGATTTTGGCAGTGCTGAACGCCGTAGTGTCTGCTTTCTCGATTGAGCCCGAGCCGACTGAGCCTTGACCTCCGCCAGCGTCAACCTCTACGAATCTGGCGTTGCCGTTCGCCAACATGGCGAAGGCCAGCGTGCCCCCGCCGGGAATGTTTAGGCTCATAATGCCCCGGTGGTCGGTTCCGATCGAGTATGTTCCCGTGAAACTTTGCGCCGCCAGTCTGTCCGTGGGACTGGCGCCATTGACGTCTATTTCGCCGTTCGTCAGGTTTCCGGCTCCGTCCGCGGTGAACCTTCCTACAGCGGCGAAAACCGTGAAGGCGCCACCGCCTCCGGTGGTCATGCCGTTGAAGCTAAACGCGTAGTCGCCCTTCAGATCGGCGTTGTTTACTCCCGTAGTGCTCTGGGCTTGAACCGTCGGGACAAGAAACAGCGTCAAACACATGGTCCGCAGAACATTCATTTTCTTCATTTTGCCCCCCTCCTTCGTAGCTGGACGGCGAAATGGCTTTTCGGTGCAAGCGAGCAATCACTATGGTTCCGTCAGGAAGGGGACGCGTTTCAAACCAACGATGCTCAAAATCGGGACGAGAACACTTTCGTTCCGCGCGTCCCGCCTCTCGATCACATTTCGAGGCGGCTCGCCGCGCCATAATCTATGCCTGAGCGGCGACAGCCAGGCAATCCGGTGGATACCGTAAGACAACGACGGGAAAATGCGTAAAACGGTGGAAGGACTTTTTGGTAGGCAAATGGAAGGAAAATGAGGTCTTTTACTGATGTCCGAAAAGACTGATGCCCTAGCGAGGGACAGGAGAAGACTTAGTTTCCCTGGGGATTAATTCACGGAGGATAGCGGGAATTTTTTCAAACTCTGCGGACTTATCGAGGAAGAAATTTGCTCCAGCCGTAAGACATTCGTCGCAAAGCTGGGGATACGCGTAGTTCGTGCAAATCAGAACGTAAAGATACGGATGGTCGACGCGAATCGCACGGAGAACATCGAGGCCAGTTCCCCCGGGCATCTGCAGATCAAGAATTAGAACGTCAGGCCTTAGTTTCTGAACACCTTGCACGGTTTCCGACACATCACTTGCCTGTCCCACAAGCTGCGCACCGGGCACCTCTTCCAAGAGGTCCGCCAGACGCTTCACGACTGCCCTGGAATCATCGGCGATGAAGACTTTCATCTGAATTCTCCTCGAGAGCCCGTCCTCCTTGGTTATAGGGAATGACAGAATGACGTGGAAATACATCCGGGGGAATCAGTAATTCCTTGTAAGGCTAAATGCACTGCAAGTGAGCGCGCGTCCCACGCGACGGATTCGTAGACTCAAAGGCCGCAGCGGGACAAGAGGCCTCCGGTCCCCGAGTCGTGCTCACTTCAGCGCTAGTCCACGAGTTGAGTCTGAAGAGCGTAGCGAATCAGTTCCGCGTTTGTTCTCATACCGGTTTTTTCAAGGATCCTACCGCGATAGGTGCTCACCGTCTTTACGCTGAGAGAAAGATCCTCGGCTATCTCTTTGACGGTCTTCCCTGAAGCAATCATCCGCAACACCTGAAACTCGCGGTCTGACAGCAGTTCGTGGAGAGGCAAATCGGCTCCCTCCCTCAGATCCACGGCCAGCTTCTCGGCCAAAGTTGCGCTTACGTAGCGTCCGCCCGCCACTATTTTCTTTATGGCTTCTTTCAACTCTTCCGGCACGCCGTCCTTCGTCAAATAGCCGGCAGCGCCGGCCTTGAGGGCCCGCCGCGCATATTGATGCTCGGGGTGCATGGTGAGAAGAAGAACCGGCAACTTGGGGCGTAGACGCCTCAAGTCGTCCAGGATGTCGAGCCCGCTTTTTCCAGGCATACTGATGTCGAGGATGACTACATCCCAGTCTTGGCGACGCACATGCTCAATCGTTTCCTGGGCCGTCTTAGCTTCGCCAAAGGTCACTCTCGGAAACGCATCCGCCAGAGTGTCTTTGAGTCCCCGGCGAAACACGGCGTGATCGTCAGCGATCAGAATCCGCATCAGGAATCTTTCCTCGCGTGACCGAGGGCTGGAGAGGGATCGTCAATGTCATAGTTGTTCCGGCACCGGGCACGCCTTCAATTTTGAGATCTCCATGGAGCAGGAGAGCACGCTCTTGCATCCCAACAAGTCCAAGAGACTTGCGGGTTTTGGCTTCTTCCGGATCAAAGCCCCTGCCATTATCGAAAACCTGAAAAATGATTCGATTGCCTTCTTGTTCCAGCCGCGCCTCGACCCGCGTAGCCTGAGCGTGGCGCGCCACATTGGTCAGGGATTCCTGAAAGATGCGGAAGATAGCAGTGGACGTATCCGCATCGAGTGTGAACAGTTCCTGCGGCAACGCCACGGTGCAGCGAATCCCGGTTCGGCTCTCGAACTCCTGAGCCTGCGATTCAAGCGCAGCGGGCAAACCGAGATCATCCAACGTTCTTGGGCGGAGTTCCGAGGCAATCCTCCGCAGTGTGGCGATCGTACTATCGACCAATTGAATGGCCGAATCGACTTTCGATTGGAGTTGGGTCTGACTCTTCGTCAGCCTGCGACCGATCAGTGCTAGATCCATCTTGATTGCTGTGCACGCCTGCCCGAGCTCATCGTGGATCTCGCGTGAGATGGAGGTACGTTCCTCTTCCCGCACGCTTTGGAGACGGGCCGTAAGAGCGCGGAGTTGATCGAGCGAGGTTCTGAGTTGTTCTTCAGCGCGTTGACGATCCGCGATCTCTGTTCGCAGTTCCTGGTTCACGCGCGTGAGCACGGCCGTTCGCTGTTCAACCCGGAGCTCCAATAGTTCCTTGGCTTTGGTAAGGGCCTCCTCTTTTTCACGCCTCTCGCTCATGTCCCTAGTGAGTTTAGCGAACCCAAGGAGATTCTCCTTCGGGTCGCGGAGGGCGGTGATGACTACGTTGGCCCAAAAGCGGGATCCGTCCTTGCGAATTCGCCAGCCCTCGTCTTCGCTCTGCCCGTACCTCGCTGCCTTCGCCAGAAGTCCCTGGGGCTTATCATTCATCTGATCTTCTTGAGGGTAGAAGACGGAGAAGTGCTTTCCGATGATCTCTTCGAAACCGTAACCCTTCAAACGCTCCGCCCCGGCATTCCAACTGACCACGTGGCCCATGGGATCCAACTGGAAGATGGCGTATTCCTGAACGCCTTGAACGAGCAGACGGAAGCGCTCCTCACTATCCCGGAGAATTTGTTCCGCGAGCTTACGATCGGTAACGTCTTCAAAGGCAACTCCCAGGAAATTGCTGGAAAGAGGAAAGACTCGCACCGAATAAACTCCCTTCCGTATGAGATCGTCACCGTACGAAATGTCGCCCAAATTCAGCGCCTTCCCCGAGCGGAGAGCCTCCAGCCACTGGCCGGGCATTGGAGTCTCCAAGAGCTTCGGGAAATCAGCCAGAGTTCGGCCGAGGAGGGTTTGAGATGACGAACCGGTAATTTCCGCGGCGGCTTGGTTAGCATCAACGATTCTGAATGTTTTGACGTCCGAAGGATCTTCCAGGAGTACGAGGACTACTCCGACCGGAAGTTTCCTTAGAAGTTCCGGGTATAAACCGAGCACCGCTTGGTCCAGTGGCCGTACAGCAGAATTTGCGCCCTGGCCCTCGGGCCCGGCAAACCTGCGAATGTCCATAATGCGCCTCTCGGGCGGATGTGCAAACAGGGTATGAGGGCAAAAAACTGCTCGCTGTAAAATCAGTTCGCCAAATCAACTGCACGACGCGTCGCTCGAGCATGTCGGCGATGTTGCAAATTGGGACAGGTTGGCAGACGACCTACGGCAGGTTCGCGGAATAGCCTGAACGCGGATTTCAGCTTCGGAATGTCGCCATATGCAGCCTCAAAAATGAACTCTCGCCGACGCAGCGGACTGCGTTTCGCGCAGTTTGCGGCGATTGCGACATGCCAGGAATGAGCTTGAAAGCTTCGGATCGAGGTCCGTGCCTCCGACCGACTTGTCGGCAAACGTCAGCTCGGATTGTAGGATTGCGAGCGACTACCCACTGGGGTCACCAGAGTCTATGCCCCATTTCTGACCCTCTGACCAGTTGTTTCCACACGCTGGGTGACCCAAACTCTCCTCGATAGTTCTAGTGCGTTCAGTACCTTTAGAACTTCTAGAACTTCAATTGCCTCCGGCTGAGTTCCTTTTTCCTTATCTCACACAAGCCAAATGGCACCGGGGCGAGAAAACGGGGGCTATGGTCGTGCATTATCGGTCGAGTGTTATATTCGTTTTGCTGATTGCCAGTTTCGGTTTTGTCGGCTGTTCAGGCCTCGTTGCTGGGAATAATGCGAATCCGCCCCCGCCGTCGACTCTGGTCATCACGAACGTGCAAAGCGGGTCGATCACAACCTCTAGCTCCCAGGTCGCTTGGACAACAAACGTCCCCGCCAACTCCTCGGTCGATTACGGAACCACCACTGCGTACGGAAATAGTACGGCAATTGATTCGACGATGGTTACAAGCCACCAGGTGACACTCTCCGGTCTGGCCGCCGGCACGACCTACTATTACCAGGTTAATTCGACCGACTCCAAGGGTAACAACGGTTGGCACGGTGGCAACAAATTCAATACAGGTGGTTTCAGCCTTTCCGGCACGATCACTCCGACGGCGGCCGGCAACGGAGCGGCAGTGGCCCTGAGCGGACCGGCGAGCGCCTCAGCCACAGCAGACAGCTCCGGCAGTTACACATTTGCCGGACTGCCGAATGGGACGTACATGATTGCTCCGAGTCACGCAGGTTTTACGTTTACTCCAGGCAGCCAGAGCATGGCGGTCAATGGGGCCAACGTTACGGGAGTGAACTTCACGGCGACATCGCAGACCTTTAGTATTTCCGGAACGATTAGTCCTGTGGCAGGAGGAAGCGGGGCCACTGTGACGCTGAGCGGTGCAGCTAGTGCCACGACGACCCCCAACAGCTCGGGAGCGTACACGTTCACTGGATTGGCGAGCGGGTCTTACACCATAACTCCCAGCAACGCGGGCTATACCTTTACTCCGCTGAGCCAGAATGTGACGGTGAGCACGGCCAACGTCTCGGGCGTGAACTTCACAGATAACGCCGTAGCGGTGGCGCCCACGATCACGACTCAGCCGGCAAGCCAGACGGTCATAGTGGGTCAGACCGCTTCGTTCACTGTGGCGGCAACGGGCACCGCACCGCTTAACTTTCAATGGAAAAAGAACGGGACGGCCATCTTGGGCGCCACCTCCTCCAGTTACACCACGCCGGTTACGACGAGTTCTGACAACGGTGCCCAGTTCACTGTGGCGGTCAGCAACGCGGCTGGAAGCGTAACAAGTAACGCGGCCGCACTCACGGTGAATGCAGCTCCCGTGGCGCCTTTGATTACCACGCAACCCACGAGCCAAACGGTCACAGCGAGTCAGACGGCTTCGTTCAGTGTATCCGCAACGGGCACTGCTCCGCTGAGCTATCAATGGCAGAGAAATGGCGTGGCGATCGGTGGTGCGACTTCGTCCAGCTATACTACGCCCGCGACGACGACTTCCGACAACGGAGCACAGTTTGCCGTGGCAGTCAGCAACACAGCTGGAAGCGTTACCAGCAGTGCTGCCACGCTCATGGTGAATGCGGCCGTGGTGCCTCCTTCGATCACGACGCAGCCGGCAAGCCAGACGGTCACAGCGGGTCAGACAGCTTCGTTCAGCTTGGCCGCGACTGGCACGGCTCCCCTAAGCTATCTGTGGCAAAAGAACGGCGCGAACATCGCGGGGGCAACTTCTTCGAGCTACACAACTCCGGCGACGACAACCTCGGATAGTGGTTCGACATTTCGAGTTGCCGTAAGCAACTCAGCCGGCACGGTAACAAGCGGTGCAGCCACGCTCACCGTGAATGCGGCCGTGGTGCCTCCTTCGATCACGACGCAACCGACGAACCAGACCGTCACGGCGGGTCAGACAGCCTCCTTCAATGTGGCTGCAACGGGCACTGCGCCGCTGAGCTATCAATGGCAGAAAAACGGCGCGAACATCGCGGGGGCAACTTCTTCGAGCTATACGACTCCGGCGACGACAACTTCGGATAGTAGTTCGACGTTTCAAGTTGCCGTAAGCAACTCGGCAGGGACGGTAACCAGCGCCGCGGCCACGCTCACCGTGAATGCGGCCGTGGTGTCTCCTTCGATCACGACGCAGCCGGCAAGCCAGACGGTCACAGCGGGTCAGACAGCTTCTTTCAGCGTGGCCGCGACGGGCACGGCTCCCCTGAGTTATCAATGGCAGAGAAATGGCGTGGCGATCGGTGGCGCTACCTCGTCCAACTATACTACCCCCGCGACGACGAGTTCCGACAACGGAGCGCAGTTTACTGTAGCAGTCAGCAACACAGCTGGAAGCGTAACTAGTAACGCGGCCACACTCACGGTGAATGCAGCTTCCGTGGCGCCTTCGATTACCACGCAACCGACGAGCCAAACGGTCATAGCAGGTCAGGCGGCAACGTTCAGTGTGGCGGCCACTGGCACTGCTCCGATCAGCTATCAGTGGAGAAAGAACGGAACGGCCATCAGCGGAGCTAGCTCGGCCTCTTACACAACACCGGCTACAACCTCGTCCGACAGCGGCTCACAGTTTACCGTCGTGGTCAGCAACTCAGCCGGCGCGGTAACAAGTGCCGCGGCCACGCTCACGGTGAATCCGGCTGCGGTGCCTCCTTCGATCACGACACAGCCGGCAAGCCAGACCGTCACAGCGGGTCAGACGGCCTCTTTCAACGTAGCTGTAACGGGCACGGCCCCACTGAGCTACCAGTGGCAGAAAAACGGCGTGAACATCGCGGGGGCAACTTCTTCGACCTACGCGACTCCGGCGACGACAACCTCGGATAGTGGTTCGACGTTTCGAGTTGCCGTAAGCAACTCGGCCGGCACTGTAACAAGCGCCGTGGCGACGCTCACGGTAAATGCGGTTACCGTGCCCCCTTCGATCACGACACAGCCTGCAAGCCAAACGGTCACAGCGGGTCAGACGGCTTCCTTCAGCGTAGCGGTAACAGGCACAGTCCCGCTGAGCTATCAATGGCAGAAAAACAGCGCGAACATCGTAGGGGCAACTTCTTCGAGCTACACCACTCCGGCGACGACAACGTCGGATAGTGGTTCGACGTTTCGGGTTGTCGTAAGTAACTCGGCGGGCGCGGCAACAAGCGCATCGGCCACCCTCACGGTGAACGCGGCCGCAGTGGCTCCTTCGATCACGACACAGCCGGCAAGCCAGACCGTCACAGCGGGCCAGACAGCCTCCTTCAGCGTGACCGCGACGGGCACAGCCCCGCTGAGCTATCAATGGCAGAAGAACAGCGTTGCAATCAGTGGTGCGACCTTACCCAGCTATACCACTCCCGCGACCACAAGTTCCGACAATGGAGCCCAGTTTACGGTGGCAGTCACCAACACAGCTGGAAGCGTTACCAGCAACACCGCCACACTCACCGTAAACGCCGTTATTCCACCGACGTTCACTGTTTGGGTGGCGCCTAGTCTCGACAGGGTAGGCAAGACCGATGCCCCCGGTACGGCTTCGACTATCAGTCTGTCCGGCGCGCGCGGCGAAACTGTGGACACCCAAGTCGTCCTGCAGGGCCCTTCCAGCGGCTTGACCAA
>Ga0137403_10001828_pt1 | contig 26504 bp, 26 predicted proteins | sample CZOMad2_1_16fung_FD_122057 | JGI IMG/M metagenome (GOLD analysis project Ga0137403, IMG submission 122057) | Vadose zone soil fungal communities from Angelo Coast Range Reserve, California, USA - CZOMad2_1_16fungal (Hybrid Assembly) | ecosystem: Environmental > Terrestrial > Soil > Vadose zone... | reverse complement strand
GCGATTGCTTTCACCGTCACTTCTTCTGCGAACGCTACAGCGCGGCGACTTGGCGATCATCGTACATAAATCAAATCCTGTTCAGAATCTCTCGATGGCTGAACTGCGCGAGTATTTCCTTGCAGAGCGGAGTCATTGGTCAACACAGCAGAAAATAAGAGTTGCCATGCGGGAACCTGGGTCACCTGAAAGAGAGGCTGTGTTACGCCTGATATGCGGGATGAAGCGGGATCAGGATTTCACCACATACTTCCTGCGTGCAAAATTCAGTGAGCAAGTAGTCGATGAACCTCGTAGTCTGGATTCAACGCCAAACATGATCAGGTTCGTCGCCAATGTATCCGGCGCAATTGGCTACGTACGAGCCGACGAAGTCGACCCTTCAGTGCGTGTAATACGAGTGGATAACCTTTTACCGGGAGATCCGGATTACAAGCTCGTTTTACCCTAGACAACTCAAGCTGCGAATTTACGCAGCTTAAATTGTCCAAATCCTCAGCTTCAAAGCTCCAAGGCATCCTAAGAGTTTTCACAGTCTCGGCGCTTCTTAGAGAAGATCTGAACAATCCACACACTTCCGTGTGTGGGATTCAATTATGAGAATCACATCTTGAAGTCGAGTGTAACATCCGGTCGCTTCGCTCCCGGTACTGTACAGACCATCGCATCTTTTTGTGCAAAGGTTCAACGCGGAGCGAATTGTCGCCCCGCAGTAGAAAAGTTCAGTTAGGGGAAATGCGTTCCCCGATTACGCTCCCGGGAACCTGAAACATGAAGTTACCCAATGGGTCATAGAAATCCAGTGTGAAGGATCCGTTGTGGGTGTTGTCCCTATCGCCAAGGACCAGCGTCTCGTTCAAGTTGATCGTGCCCAGGAAATTTCCACTCGCATCGTAGGACCATACTCGGTGAGTGAGCTTGAAAGTCCGCGGCGCCGCCTCTTTCCGCGCGCCAAGGCAGATGCTTCCGGTCCTTGGATCGACATTCGGATTGTGAGCTTCGGTGCCGCCAGTGTTCCAGATCTGAAATGCTTCCTGGATGGTCTTATCTCCAACCAGGAAACGGATATGCCAGAGTCCAACGATGGAAGGGTTGACTTACTAATGCGCAATTCGGACGGAAATCCTCTATCGCTTCGCTCCCGGTACTGTACTGATCGCGCTCCACGTCCCGATAGTCAGGACTCTTTGTGCGACGTGTAAGGGGATGCCATGTTTGTTGGTCACTACGGTATTTCATTTGCAGCCAGGACTGCAGTGAGACGAGTGCCGCTCTGGGTCTGGTTTATCGCTGCGCAATGGATGGATATCGTCTGGTCGATCCTCGTGCTCTTGGGCATTGAGAAGCTGCGGATCGTTCCTGGCTACACACAAGCCAACGCGCTCGATCTTTACTACATGCCATATACGCATAGCTTGCCGGGATCGATTGTGCTCTCGTTGGTCCTCGGTGCGATTGTCTCGCTGTTTATCTCAGGACGCCGGACAGCGACTGTCCTTCTCGTGGCGGCGGCGTCATTCTCGCACTTCGTCCTTGATCTTATCGTGCATGTGCCGGATCTGCCGCTCTACGACAATTCAGCCAAGGTCGGCCTGGGTCTCTGGCGGCATGTTATTTTGAGTTTTCCGCTCGAGCTGATCGTGCTCGGTCTCGGTGCATGGCTTTATGCCCGTATGATGACATTCACCAGTCTCAAAGGACGATATGTGTTTTGGGGCTTCGTGGTTTTCCTGGCAGCTATCCAGGTCTATGCGAACTTCGGTCCACCGCCTTCTTCGCCTGAAACCATGGCCATCATTGCGCTGGCGTTCTACCTGGTGTTTGCCTTGTTGGCCGCATGGACCGAGCGGGTTGCGACTGAGTAGTGTCCTAATTTGTAACGCAAACTGTTAGTTTGCGATGATTGAATGGCATTCAACGTTCTCGCAAGCTAACAGCTTGCGTTACAAAAAACGAAATCAGGACACCTTGCGACCGTCTCGACTTGACGCGAACCAGAGCGCGCAAGACGCCCTCTGGGCCCAAGGTTGTTGATGTTCGACCAATTTCAAGGAGGAATTCACCCATGAGTCCTTCTCTAGTAATGCTTCTGGCGTTTCTCATTGGCGTAATCGCCGGATTGCGTACCATGACCGCGCCTGCCGTCGTGGCTTGGGCCGCTAACCGGCACTGGCTCAATCTCCACAACTCGCCGCTCTCTTTAATGGGGTCGACTGCGGCCGTCGCAGTCTTCACTGTGCTGGCGCTCGGTGAGTTAGTCGTTGACAAACTTCCTTCGACCCCGAGCCGTACAAAACTTCTCGGACTCATTGGCCGCAGTGTGCTCGGCGCTCTGTCCGGCGCGGCTGTCGCGGCGTCCGGGGCGCAGTCGATCGCACCAGGCGCCGTTCTTGGCGTGGCCGGTGCGATCGTGGGTGCCTTTGGGGGCTACGAAATTCGCCAGCGCCTCGTGCGAGCTCTCAAGGTTCCGGACTTCGTCATCGCTCTCATCGAAGACACAGTAGCGATTGCCGGAGGACTTCTAATTGTGTCACGGTTCTAAACTCGATGAGTGGTGGCGTGAAAACTATCGAGAGAGAGTCATTCACTTCGGAGTCAACCGCGGCGATCGTCGCGGCGATCATTGGCAATCTGGCTATCGCGCTGATTAAGTTCGTTGCGGCCGCCTTCACCGGCAGCTCTGCGATGCTTTCGGAAGCGATCCACTCGCTGGTCGATACGGGCAACGGGGGATTGATGCTTCTTGGTGTCCACAAAAGTCGCGAGCCGCCCGACGACGAGCACCCTTTTGGTCATGGGCGTGAACTCTACTTCTGGACGCTTATTGTCGCCATTCTTGTCTTCGCCGTTGGTGGCGGCATGTCCGTCTACGAGGGAATTACACACCTCTCTCATCCAACTCTGCCAGGCAGTCCTTTGTGGAACTATACGGTGCTCGGACTCGCCTTTGTCTTCGAGGGCACCTCATGGTTTTTCGGCTGGAAGGCGTTTAACGCCGAGAAGGGAAGTAAAGGTATTCTGGAAACGATTCATGATACTAAAGACCCGACGAGTTTCTCCGTGGTGCTCGAAGATTCGGCCGCATTGCTCGGGCTATTGTTCGCTTTCCTTGGCATCTTTCTGGCCAGGCTACTGGATCTGCCTTATCTCGACGGCGCAGCCTCAATTGTCATCGGTCTGCTGTTGTGTATGGTCGCGGTCTTGATGGTCTACGAGAGCAAGGGCCTGCTCATTGGTGAAGGGCTTGACCATGAGACGCTAAACTCCGTGCGCGCGGTGGTGGAAGCAGACTCTGCGGTTGAGCGGGTTCAACACCTTCATACATTGTACCTTGGCCCGCACCAGGTGCTGCTCGCCATTGAACTAAGCTTCCGCAGCACTATCTCAGCGCTCGAAGTGAGAGAATCGGTCGCGCGCATAAAGCGGAAGATTCGGGACCAACACCCTGACGTGACGCACATCTTCTTTGGCGCGGAGTCTATCAGCGGCGAGGACGACCTGTCCTGAATCCACGAAATCACACCAACCGAAAAACAAAATAACACTAAATGTTCCTCTGTTTATTTCGTGTGATTTCGTGGACCCATGTCTTAGCTGGGTGTTTTCACCAGAATGGGTTTTTTTGCCCGCGCCACTAACTGTCCGTTAACGTACTTCTCTCGCGCGATGGCAGCCGGATCGCCTATCCAAACGGCGTCGAGCCCGTGCCGAGAAAGCGAAAAGGAACAGAAATGCTCTCGTATGACTCGGTGGCCGGAATTCGCGAATTTGAGCGTCTCAACCGCGCTGTCATGGATGGGAATCTCGAGGTCCCAATCGCTGGAACTTACAGTCTCGCTAGCGCCGCGAAAGCACACAAGCGAATTGAGAAAGGGCACGTTCTCGGCAAGATTGTACTTCGGATCAACTAGGCTCGCTGAGCGCTCCCGGCAAATTTTAGTGGGCAAACAGTCTGAACAAAGATGTTTAACCGACAATTACTCAAGATACAGAAATTAGCAGGTTGGGAAGGTGGGCTTGCCCCCGCTCAAGATCCGCACCTCCTCAACTCTGAATTGACAGCCCAACCTGAGGACCTTTTTCGCAATTTTTAGTGTTGCGTGGGTGCGGATCTTGAGCGGGGGCAAGCCCACCTTCCCAACCTGCGAATTTCCGTTCCTTGAGTGGTGGCAAGCTCCACCAAATAGAGATGTTAGTGACGGAAAAGGTGCATACGACCGGTGCAACTGAATCAGGAGTTCGTGAATCTTATAGTCGGTCGTTTGATACGAAGTTTAAATTTAGTGACTACCTCAGGTAGTTGCCTTTTTTCCCCGAAATCAAGTAATCCACTGAGTGTTGTTCGATCAAAGGCCTGGACGCCCGATTATTAATTAACCCTGTGTTCGACTACTTGAGGAGATTTTAAGATGAATTTTATTAGAAAGTTTTCGCCCGCGCCTATCGCCGCAATGGCGCTAATTCTGGCCCTTTCCTCCTTCTCCTTTGCAAAGCCAAAGGATACCAATTTTCCCAACATCAAGATCGATAACTTTGGTCAAATGGATGAGCAGTTTTATCGCGGCGCCCGGCCCAAACCGGAAGACTTTAAAAACCTCGCGGCTCTGGGAATCAAAACCGTCATCGATTTGACTGACAATTCCAGGCAGCGCGAGGAACCCGCCGTTGTGGCTGCGGGAATGCGCTACGTGAACATCCCCATCGTTGATAAAGCCTATCCAACCATGGAACAAGCTAACGAGTTTTTGAAGGTTGCTAACAATCCGGCCACCGGCAAGTTTTACGTGCACTGTGCGGGCGGACGGCATCGCACCGGCGTGATGGGCGCGGTATACCGTTTCAATCACGACCACTGGAACTATGACCAGGCATACGCCGAGATGAAGCAGTACGACTTCTACACCAGCAACGGTCATGGCAAGCAGCTTGATTTCGTTCAGAACTACTGGCAGCAATTCAAGGCGAACAGTGCAGGTGTTTCTGCAGCTGCTACTCGCTAAAGAGAAACGACAGGATTTCCATGAGGGCCGCTCAAGCTTGGGCGGCCCTTTTTATTAGGAGAAATAGGAGAAATAGGACCTATAGGACCGATAAGACCTATTCAGCGCCAAATGCCGGCCGAATTGTCTATCGCTTTCCTACGGACACCAGAGTGACAGGGTTTGTTTTACACCGTCGCTCAAGCATTGCTCTTGCCATTCGGGTGAAGCTGACAGGTGATCCCAGATTGGCAGGCCTGCTTGAAATTGTTCCTTGACGTAAGCGCGCCAGCGATAGTGCTCGTAAGTAGCAAGGCAGGCAACGGAATATGCTTCGGCGAGTGCCTTGTTTCCATGAATCACTACAAAATTCTCGTCGTTTTTCTCGCTGGCCGCTTTCGAGAAGTTGTGCGAGCCCGTGATCACCTTGCAATTGTCACTGAAGGGATCGATGACAATCATCTTCGCGTGTGTGATGGCGTGCCCAATACCTTCGTGGTGGTCGGTCGTAAGAAACTCCCGGCGCGTCACTTCCTCTACCCAGGCCGAAAAGCTCTTGCCGATCCCCTCAGGTTGAATCAAAGCTGTTTTGTATTCCTTTGATTCCCGGTCTACTCCCAGAAGCGTGAATTGCTCTTGGTTAGTGGACGTCACCGTGCTGACGACTCCCTTTACAACCATGTTTGGTTCCTGGGCTCTTAAGAGGATACTCGCGAGTGGCTGCAGGCCCGGCTGAAACATGATGTAAAGAATAATGCTCTGTGCACTGTTCACCAGTTCGATCAAAGTCTTAATGTCTGCACCCGGCTCAGCATGCGGTGGCGAGGAATTCCTGACTCGCGTGAACCAAACGTTTATGTTGTCGACATTCTGCGGCGACGCGGCATTGGCACTCACTAGGTCCGCTGGAAAGCCATTTCCTGCTATAGCCAGTCTGTCCCATTGCGAAAGATAAGCCTGAGCAACGGCCTCATTCTCAATGAGAATGCCATTGTTAAGCTGGGTGCAAAGTCCTGTGGACGCCCAGTTGGTGCTGCCGGTCCAGGCCTTGAGCGCCTTCTTGCCAAGCGTCCGGACTACTACAGCAAATTTGTTATGGCCCAGCCCCTTACTCCCCAGCATCCGATTATGCACGTCGACGTCGGCAGCATTGAGTGTTGCTCGCGCTGCCGCATTTTCGTCGCCACTCGTATCAGACCCATTCGACAAGACTATATGCGCCCGTCCTCGCAGCAGCTGCAGGCGTTGAATGAGCTCGTTATCAGAAAGCTCATATAAAGCAGCATAAAAAGAGAGGTCAGGGTTCTCTATGACTTCATCAAGCAGCCGCAATAGCTCAATTCGCAGTTCGCCGGCGAGAAACCGTCTTAGGGGTTCCTCGAGTTCGGCAATGTGTTCTTTAATCTCTACCGCGCTCCAATCGTTCTTGCGGGCGATACGCGCTACATACTGCGACATCACGGTGCCACGGTTGAAATAAGCTGAGATACCATTCTCAGAGTTAGCATCAACCCTGATTGCTTCAGTCCAGCCGGAGTCGGCGATTGGTTGGAGTTCAACATCGCCTGGTTGACCTTGCGGCAATCCCACGGCAGTCACTCTATACATTACGGTCTGACCACTATTCGCTCCGTGATCGGTCCAGTCATAACGCTGAAAGGGCCAAATTGAAGATGGCTTGGTCAAGTACTGTGGTAAGCCGTCTGCGCCAACCGGTAGTTGATTGGAAAAGCCAACGCGGTTACGTAGTACTTCTGTTGCGCCCCAAACATCGGCCGAAGTTTTCCGGCGCCGCGCAATGGCGAAACCCAGGCAACCGGGAATCGCGACGTCCGGCTGACCATTGACAGTGGGTCGCCAAAAGAGCTGAACGTCGTCGCAGTTATGATAAGCAGTTAACTTGATCCCGATACCGTTCGTAAGATTGGAAGTCGAAACTGGCATAACACCTCCCGGCGAATTTGATCGAATTTCCAGAAAGATTTCAATTTGCGGTTGCTGCTGGAGTAAATCCGGAGCTCTGCGCGCAACATCACGAGACTATTGAAACGGCGCGAAGAAGCAATAGATTGATTAACAATACAAGGCTTGCTCGATGCGTGAGAAAACAGCGCGAGGGAGTCAAGCCAGTCGGTGACGAGGACGCGCGAATATTAAATCGGGAACAGAGCGGAAAGCAATCAGTAGACAGCAGCGTGGCCCTTTTTTCTGCAACCTAAAGAAGCCGATCCACGAAATTACACGAACCAACGCCAGGGTTTTCGCGCCGTTTCGTGTGATTTAGTGGATCGGCTTCTTTGGGTTGCAGAAAAAACGGCTACGCTGTGTCTCAGTGGTGAATTCATCCCGCAATCACTCACCAACCGCGCGGCTGAGCTTAATGTAGCTGCCTTGAACTGCTGATACTTGCAGACTATCCTTCCACGCAACCAGGGTCGGCACGGCACAATATGAGCAAGATACATCAGGGAGAACTGGCGATGAGAAAAGCAAAGGCGTTGCTATGGTCCATCGGTCTTTCCACGCTGGTCCTTGCAATGTTGGTCTTGGCAGCCGGCGTGCTTGCGCAACAACCGGCGGCAAAGCCGGCTTTCACTTTCGAAGAAGTGATGATCCCGATGCGGGACGGCGTGCGGCTTCAAACCGTGATTCTCGCACCGAGCAATCAGAACGGTCCGCTGCCGATCCTGTTTCGTCGCACACCCTATGGCGTACCCGCGGGGCCACTGCAGCAGGTGCCGCTGAGCGTCAAGGAACTGGCGCAGGACGGCTACATCTTCGTGATCCAAAATCTACGCGGGCGTTTCAAGTCGGAGGGCGTTTTCAAGCTGACATCACAGGTGAACCTCAGCGATCCGGCTTCGACAAACGAAACCACCGACGCCTATGACAGCATCGACTGGTTGGTCAAACACGTGCCCAACAATACCGGCAAGGTGGGCATGTACGGTGTTTCATATGATGGCCTCACCAGCGCGCTGGCCTTACTGCGGCCGCACCCTGCTCTCAAAGCGATCAGCGAGCAGGCGTCGCCGGTCGATCAGTGGATGAATGACGATACTCATCGATATGGCGCGCTGCGCGAGAGCTATGCGTTCGAATACGCCGTGCTCGAGCAGGCTGACAAGAACAAGAACACTCACTTTGTCTTTGACACCTATGATTCATATTCCTGGTACCTGGCGTTGGGGCCGCTCACGAACATCAACGCCAGGTATCTGCATGACTCTATTCCTAACTGGAGCGATATAGTTGCCCACCCTGACTACGACGAGTTTTGGAAAAAGGAAGCGTGGATCAGGCAACTGCACGGCACTACCGTTCCGCTTTTGAATGTCGCGGGCTTTTGGGACCAGGAAGACCCCTGGGGACCATGGCAGATCTTTCGGCATGCTGCTGAACACGACCCTGAGCATACGAACTTCATGGTTGCCGGTCCGTGGTTTCACGGTCAATGGCATACACCGAAAGCAGACAGCATCGGGCAGATCACTTTCGGCGGTCACGAAACGGCACGCGAGTTTCGTGAAAACATTGAAGCGCCGTTTTTCCGCTACTATCTCCACGGCCGCAGTGAAAAGCCCTCGTGGAAAGTCTCCACCTTCCAGTCAGGGGCAAACCGCTGGCGCACTTACGATGAGTGGCCGCCCCGGAAAGCAAAGTTAACGAACCTCTATCTACATGCCGATGGCACGCTGTCATTCGAGGTGCCGCGGGCGAGCGCGCACGGGCAAGCCTATCGCGAATACGTCTCAGATCCGGCGAACCCGGTTCCTTATCGACAGCGTCCTATCTCACCGACCTATCCCGGCGGCGACTGGCAGACGTGGGAGGTCGGAGATCAGCGTTTCGTGGAAGGCCGACCAGATGTGCTTACATTCACCAGCTCGCCGCTGAAACAAGACCTGACAATCACTGGCGAGGTGTTGGCCCAGCTATTTGCTTCCACATCGGGCACTGATGCAGATTTTGTCATCAAGCTGATTGACGTCTATCCGGAAGATGCCCAGAAGAATGGGTGGGATCCTGATTCGGGGCCGCGGGCCGGAGACTACGCGCGATCATTGAATGGCTATGAGCTGCCGATTGCGATGGAGGTGCGTCGCGGGCGTTACCTGAAGAGCTTTGAGCAGCCACGAGCGCTCGCGCCAAATGTACCGGTCGAATGGAAGATCCCCTTGCGAGATCGCGACCACGTTTTTCTCAAGGGACACCGGCTTATGGTCCAGGTGCAATCGACCTGGTTTCCGCTGATCGACCGGAATCCACAGCGGTTCGTGCCCAGCATCTATCAGGCGCGGGCGTCCGATTTCATCAAGGCAACACAACGTGTTTACTGTTCCGCGTCAATGCCTTCCCGCGTAGTGCTGCCTGTAATGCCCTAGAGTAATTAGCCACAGATAAACGAGATAATTAGCCACAGATGAACACAGATAACGCGGATCAGAATAAAATAGTGAGCAATAGCTTTGCCTCAAAAGACCGAAATCCCAGCAACTGCGGAGACTGTCAAAACTCGGAGGAATCTGGCAGTCGCGACTGGCAACTCAAGCCGAGTAAATTCGCAGGGTGGGGAAGGGGGCAAGCGCAAACTCAACCATGCGGACACTCAAGATTCAGCGCGCGCCCCCGCTCAAGATTAAACAGGCACACCATTGAATCAATCATTCACTCTTTTTTCTTTTGTGAAAACCATACCAGCCCAACTTCATTGCTGCGGACAACTTTTCTGAATCTTCCGGCCACCACCAATCATGATGCACTGCTAACGGCTCATCACCCTGTGAGTAGAAAGAGCGAAAGCTCGACCAGTAATAGACTCTGGCAGATTTTACCAACCCAGAGATCTTCAGTGAAGACTGGGAGTCGGTTAAGGAAGTTGCCGGTGAAGTAATGCAAAGCTCCGTGGAGGTTGAGGGTTGACCATTTGCGAGCCATTGTGAGGAAGCTCCTTTTCTTAGCAGTGAGATTAACAGGGGAGTGATTGGTTCAATGTTGAGTAGCTTGGTTTATTGAGCGGGGGCGCGCGCTGAATCTTGAGTGTCACGATGGTTGAGTTTGCCCTTGCCCCCTTCCCGACCTGTGAATTTGCGAAGGTTGTGTTGTCACTTCAAGGTTGAGTGCCTATGCAGCTTGAGCGGGGGCGCGCGCTGAATCTTGAGTGTCACGATGGTTGAGTTTGCGCTTGCCCCCTTCCTTATCTGTGAATTTGCGAAGGTTGAGTGGCTCTTTTGAAAGGTGAGTGGGTTGGTTCATTGAGCGGGGGCGCGCGCTGAATCTTGAGTGTGGCCATGATTGAGTTTGCGCTTGCCCCCTTCCCGACCTGTGAATTTGCGAAGGTTGTGTGGCTCTTTTGAAAGGTGAGTGGCTTGGTTACTCGAGCGAGGGCGCCTTGAACTTACCGAACCTTCAAACTAACGACTGCCCCCTTCCCCACCTGCGAATTCACTCGGCTTGAGTTGTCCAAAACCTCAGCTTCAAAGCTCCAAGGCATCCTCAAGAGTTTTCTCACAGTCTCGGTAGTTGGTGGGATTATTTTGACTCTGAGGCAAAGCGGTGAGCGATAGTTCTCGCATGCTTTTAACTTCTTTCTTCTGATCCGCGTTATCTGCGTTGATCTGCGACTAATTTCCCATTCAAGCATTCGGTTCCATACGCAAATCTGGTATCCTTACCGCTCAAGTTGAAGAGAGTGTTTTGCGCTATTCTTCTAGTCTCCCCAGTATTTTTTTGCAAAGGTTTCATGTCAGCTTCGAGATTTCAGAATACCTTGCTTCGCACCGTTGTTCTGGTGATCTGCGTCCTGGTCTTTTGTCCCTGCTTCAGAGCGCAGTCGCTTGACGCACGCTCGCCGTCTCCGGTTCGCAGCAATGAAATTGTAGGCAGGATAGCCGCGCGGGATCTTGGCGACAGTCGCTTGACTGATCATTTCTACGCGTTTACGGGGACACCCGGCGATCTGCTGATAACGATCGAAGCGCAAAACCTCAACGGAGACATTGATGTTTTCACTGCCGGATCGTTGCGACCGGTTTTGAAGGTCGCGTTGTATGCTGAGGCCGGCTTGCCCGTTGCCAAGAGTGTTTATCTGCGGCAACGAGAGGACTTGATCCTGCGCGTTGAAGCCCGCAGTCCAAATGACGACGATGGGATTTATCACATCCGTTTCGGCGGGTCTTTTGAGCCGATTGCGGGCGCGGTTGAAGCGGCCGAGGAAGCGAATGCGACGCCGGAAACACCAGGTCAACCTCGTCGAGGCAAACGCGTTTCCTCAGTCGGCGCCCGAATAAACGAACCTCCTCCACCAGTCGAAGTCGCAGCGGCGCCAACCCCGGAACCAACTCCGGCCGCAACACCCGAGGAGCCTAAGACGGAATTGAAGGCTGAGGCGCCGGCGGAAAAATCACCCGGATCAACCGCTGCGCGCTCGCGACCTGCACCTCGTCGTAGTAGTCGCAGTAAAACAAGAACGAGCGAGGCAACCGCGACAAAAACGGAGACCGAAGCCGTCGAACCGAAAACAAGTGAGGAAGCAAACAGTCCCGAAACTGCGGCTGCGCCGGGAGAATCCGAGCCTGCGCCAAAGAGCAACACGAGCGGAAAAGGCCGAAGCTCAACAAGAAAGTCTGCCGACGTTTCCAAGGCGAGGGAATCTGACTCCACGCCGCCAGAAGTGCGAACGTCGAAGCGCGCTCCCGACGTTTCAAAGGATTCTACGGAAGCTCAGGGCGAGCCGAAACTGATCATTGAAATGATGGATGGAAGCCGAATTGAGCGGCTGATGAGCGAGATTCGGCGAGTAACGCTGGAGAGCGGCCAAATTGTAGTCACAGGAACAGATGGCAACGTCGAAAGAGTTCGACTCGCCCGCGTGTTGCGAATGTCAATCGGACAATAGAGTCTGGAGTCGGGAGTCTGGAGTCGAGAGTCTATGATGATTGGGTGGCATTCAAGATAGCCACTGGGATCCACAGATTACGCAGATTACGCAGATTAGGAGAAGGCAGTTAGCAGTTGACAGTAGGCGGTAAGCAGTAGGCGGTAAGCACCGGGCCAAATGGCAGTATCAGAGCTGCTGGCTTGGGCCTTCTGCTTACTGCTACCTGCCTTCCCCTAATCTGCGTAATCTGCGTAATCTGTGGATCCCAGTGGCTATCTTGAGTGCCACCCAATCGTCACAGTCGGGAAGTCACCTTATTTCGCTTTCAAAGTCGACAGCTTGTCCTTGAATTGTTTCAGGTCGACGTTCTGCGGATCGAGCTTTTCAAGCTTCAGAATGCACGCCTCCGCCTCTTTCGTATCTCCCGCACCCAACGCCGCCGCACAAAGGCCATCAACCACCGAAATGTCATCGGGCTTTTTCATCAGGGCGGCCTTGTACCACTTAATACTCTGGTCGTAATGGCCCGCATCCAGATTGACCATGCCGAGGTTTGCGATCGTCTCGTAGTCGTCTGGCTTTAGCCGGTTTGCCTTCAGCAGAAATCCGATCGCCTCATCAAAACGCTGAATCTGATATTCCAGCCGAGCAGCCGAGACTTGCGCTTCAAAGTTTTGCGGCTCTTCCCGGGCCTTCTTCATCGAGGCCTGTACATCCGCGAATGTCTGTTGCGCATCGCCGCCGGCGCCGGATACCGGGGGATGATTAGCCGGTAAATTCTGAGTCGAGGCCGCACTGGGAGAAAATTGCCGCTGGGCCATGTTACTGGCAAAGAGGAAGCCAACGATAAAGCCTGCCAGCACTCCGATAACCGCAAACAAAAGATTCTCTCTGGTCATGTTTTTCTCAAACGCGACTGTAGTCGATCCACGAAACTACACGAAATCACAGACAGCATTACGTGTGACGCGCGTGCATCGATCAAGACGAGGATTGTCTCACGGATTGGCATTGCCGCTGTTGGCAGCGAGACGTTTTGCCTCTTGCAACTTCTCGGTGACGGCCAGACCCAGTTGAGACTCCGGCGGTATTTGCTTTAAGAGTTTTTCCCAGTACTCGATCGCCTGTTTGTAGTTTTTCTGAGCGAAGGCTGCCCCTCCGGCGAGCCCGAGAACGTTCGCGTTGTCGGGATCGATTTGCAGTGCCTCCCTAAGCAATTCCATTGGCCGGCCCTCAAACTTTTGCCCGTTCGCCATTGCCAGTGCAAAAGCCAGCCTGGCAAGCAGGTCTGCGTCACGCGGTTTGAGCGCTATAGCTTTCTCATAGGCTTTGCTCGACTCGTTATACTTTCCCAACGTGTCGTAAGAACGGGCAAGCATAATCCAGCCCTGCGCGTCGGCAGGATTGCTTTCCATTCGCTTGGCTAGCTTCGCAACATTCGCTTCGATCTGAGCTTGTGACATTCCTCCGCCCTCGGAATTCGGGGCGGCAGCGGCAGGAGGAGATTCAGTCTCAGCCGATCGCGCATTGATGTTGCCGAACTTCGCGTAAAGGACTATTGCCAAAAGCGGTAGCGCGACAGCGATGGCGTACGCCGTGCGTCTCTCGGCCGGGTGTTTTGTAACTCGCTCCGATGTTGGGCCGGATACATCATCAAGCAAGCGACGCTTAATCTCATCCCGATCCTGCTCGTACTGGTCCTCACTGATGATCCCGTTTCGCAGGTCAGCCTCCAGCTCAGTCAGTTGATCTCTGTAAATGGAAATGTTCTGTTCGCCGGCGTCATTTTCATTCGTCGTGGGTTCGCCCTCACCTTGCCACAATGGCGGAATTATAAACGCCAACGCGATCAGAATGAATAATCCGCAGACGAGCCAAAAAATCATCATGCCGGTTTTTCTCGTTCCTTAAGTATCTCCTCGACTCGACGTCGCTGCTCGTTGGTGAGTGGCGCCTCGGGGATCATTTGGCGGCGGTGCTTCACATAGCGGAACAAAACCAAAAGCCCGGCAAGCAGAAAAACGAAAGGGCCGAACCAGAGCAGATAAGTAGTTGGCTGGATTGGCGGACGGTAAAGTACAAACTGCCCGTATCGATCGGTGAGATAGGCGAGAATCTCCTTGTCCGTTTTGCCGGCTTTCATTTGTTCGCGGATCTGGGCGCGCAGATCCTGAGCTAAATCGGCCTGGGAATCCGCCAGCGTCTCGTTCTGGCAGACCAGGCAGCGCAACTCCTTCGCCAGGTTTGCTAAGCGTTTTTCCAGCTCCGGATCGTCCGCAAGCGGTTTCGCCTCCTGCCCCGAAACAGTGAATGCAAAAGCGCAAAGCAACAACAAGGTTAAGACTGCGTCCTTCATTTATTCAGTTCTCGAGCCAGCGGAACAATAGTCTTCTCCCAGACATCCGGAGTGATGGGCCCGATCTGTTTAAAGCGAATCACACCGTTGCGATCAATCAAATAGCTTTCAGGGGCACCGTAAACTCCGTAATTTATTCCGACCCGCGCATCTGTATCCGAGGCGCTCAGTACATAGGGGTCGCCAAGTTCACCGAGCCAGGCCAGCGCGTCTTCGCGCTTGTCTCGATAATTCAAACCATAGATCGGCACAGCTCCCGTGCGCGCATACTCGAACAACAAGGGATGCTCGTCTCGGCAGGCGACGCACCAGGAAGCCCAGACATTCAGTATCCAAACTTTGCCGCGCATCTCCTGGGCAGAAAACGTTTTTGTGGGATCTTTCAACTGAGGCAGTTGAAACGCCGGCGCCGGTTTGTTGATTAACGGTGAAGGTACTTCGTGCGGGTCACGGCTCAGACCTATAGCCAGGAAGGCTACCAGCACGAGAAACAGACCCAGCGGAATGATAAATCTACTCATGTTTCTTTAACGGCGGTTGCGGCCAGAGCAGGAGCCACATCCTTCTTCACTGCTTCAATTGCTGCTCGTTGCTTGCGGGCCGCCAGCGCATAGCGACGATCGCTGACAGCCAATCCGCCACCCAGGGCCATCAAGAGCGCGCCACCCCAGATCCAATCAACAAAAGGTTTGTAGTAAACACGCACTGTCCACGCGCCGCCACTCAGACGATCACCGAGCGAGATATACAGGTCGCGGAAAAATCCAGTGTCGATGGCCGTTTCAGTCATCACGCTTTGCGTTGCCGTATAGGTTCGCTTTTCAGGAAACATCCTTCCGACTTCGTTGCCATTCCGAGTTACCTGAATCTCTGCGCGCGCAGCTACGTAGTTCGGTCCATCAACCTTTGTTACGCCGTTCAAGCGGAAACTGTAACTACCGGCAGTCACCGTGTCGCCCACATTCATCTTGACATCCTTCTCGGACTGATAACCGGTAACGAGTGTCACGCCAACAACGAAGACTGCTACTCCGACGTGGGCCAACTGCATCCCGTAATAGCTGCGACTCTGCATTCTCAGCTTATCGAACATGCCGAGCTGGCCGGACGTGCTGCGCGCTCGTTCCCAGATATTCAGCAGGGCAGTGGTCACAACCCAGAGTGCCAACAGCAGACCCAGGCTTACCAGAGGTTTCCACTGTCCCAGGATGAAAGGAAGAATTAACGCGGTGATCGCACTGGCGATAAATGCCCAGCGCAACCGGACTGCCAATTCCGGAAGACTGGCTTTTTTCCAACGAGCAAGCGGGCCGACACCCATCAGAAACACTGCGGGAACCATCAAAAGCACGAACACGGTGTTGAAGTATGGCGGCCCCACCGAAAGCTTGCCCATTCCCAACGTATCAACAATCAGGGGATACAGAGTGCCCAACAGGACGGAGCCGGCCGCCACTGTAAGTAGCACGTTGTTCGTTAGCAAAAACGACTCTCGCGACACCACGTCAAATTTTCCACCTAGTCCGACCTGCTTTGCCCGCCAGGCATACAACAGCAGCGAGCCGCCAATTACAAAAACGAGAAACACGAGAATGAAGATTCCGCGTTTGGGATCGCTCGCAAAGGCATGCACCGAAGTAAGGACGCCCGACCGAACCAGAAACGTGCCAAGCAAGCTCAACGAGAACGCCGCGATGGCCAGCAGGACGGTCCAACTCTTGAAACCGCCTCGCTTTTCGGTGACTGCCAGTGAGTGGATCAATGCGGTTCCAACCAGCCAGGGCATAAAGGAAGCATTCTCCACGGGATCCCAAAACCACCAACCGCCCCAGCCAAGTTCGTAGTACGCCCAGAAACTGCCAAGCGCGATGCCGCAGGTCAAGAACATCCACGCTACGGTGGTCCAGGGCCGCGACCAACGAGCCCAGGTGGCATCGAGCCGTCCGCTGATCAAAGCGGCAATCGCGAACGCAAACGCCACGGAAAACCCGACATAGCCCATGTAAAGCATGGGCGGATGGGCCACCATTGCCGGATCCTGAAGCAGGGGATTGAGATCTCTGCCGTCTGGTGCTGCTGGTATCAGGCGGGTAAAAGGATTGGAAGTGATCAGCATGAACAGCAAAAATCCAACGCTGACAACGCCCATCACGCTCAATACGCGGGCTACCATCTGCTCAGGCAGGTGACGGCTGAAGAGAGAGACTGCGACGGTCCAAAGTCCAAGCATCAATGCCCACAGCAACAAAGAGCCTTCATGCGAACCCCAGGTGGCGGCGAGTCTATATTGCAGCGGGAGTTGCGAATTGGAATTTGTGGCGACGTTCAAGACAGAAAAATCATTGGTGATGAACGAGTAGGCGAGACAGCCAAAAGCAATGGCCACGAATATAAACTGTGCCTGCCCGGCAGGGGCTGCCAGGGAGATCCAGGATCGATTGTTGCGCGCTGCGCCGAGCAGCGGAATAGTCGCCTGCGTTAAAGCGAGCAGCAGCGCGACAATGAGTGCGAACTGTCCGATTTCAGGAATCATATTGTTGCGGTTCGACCTCTGGGAACGCGGGCTTCCAGCCCGCCGGCTTTCGGCAGTTTTACTTGTCCACCAGGGTCTTTTGCATCTTTGCCTTGTCGATCGCCTGGCCCGCCTCGGGAGGCATATAGTTTTCATCGTGCTTCGCCAGTACTGTCTCGGCGTAGAAAACGCCGTCAACTCCAATATGACCCTGGGCGACGCAGCCACGTCCTTCTTTAAAAAGATCCGGCAGAATACCTTTATAGACTACGGGAATGCTCGTAGCCGTGTCGGTGACAACAAAGTGAACCGTAAGGCCGTCGTTATCTCGTTTAAGACTACCATCCTCAACCAGGCCGCCAATTCTGAATGTTCGATTCGTGGGTGCTTCTTTGGAAGCGACCTGCGTCGGACTGAAGAAAAACACCAGGTTGTTTTTGAATGCGTTGAGTACCAGGAAGGCGGCGACTGCAAGGCCCGCCAGTCCCGCCAGGATAAAGAAGATTCGCTTATGACGTCTTTTCATCGTATTTACTTTCCGGAAGGGAGAAGTTTACTTGTTTTTGAGCGTGTCTCCGACGCCACAAAAGCAGCACCTCTCCGCCAATAGCTATGAATGCGATTAGATACGAGCCCCATATGTAGAACGCGTAACCGCCCATTGAGAAGAATTCTGACAACTTCATATTCCGGCTGTGGCTGCCGCGACTTGCGCAGCGCCTCGCTCCCTTTCGACAATGATGAAACGCAGTCGATAAAGTACAATCGCGATTGAATAGAGCCAGCAGGCTGCCAGCATGATGAGCATCGCCGCCAGCATGGGCGGGGCCATCGTGGGCTTGTTAAGAATTCGGATAGTAGCGCCCTGGTGCAGAGTGTTCCACCATTGCACAGAAAAATAGATGATGGGAATGTTGATGACTCCCACCAGCGCGAGAACGGCTCCGGCGCGATCGGCCCGCCGCGGATCGTCGATGGCTGACTGCAAGGAAATGAAGCCGATGTACAAAAACATCAAGATCAGCGTAGAGGTCATTCGCGCATCCCACACCCACCAGGTTCCCCAGGTTGGTTTGCCCCAAAGCGATCCGGTAATGAGCGAAAGAAAAGTAAACATCGCCCCGGTGATTGAGATCGAAGAGGCCATCATGGCCGACAAACGCGCATTAAAGGCCCAACCAATTCCCGCGTAAACCGCCAACAGGATATATAGGAACATGCCCATCCACGCCGCTGGTACGTGGATGAAAATTATGCGGTAGACTTCGCCCTGCTGAGCATCAGTTGGCGCGACAAAGAACCCGACATACAGACCAACTATGAAGAGAATTGCTGCGGGGATTGCGAACCACGGGATCATTTTGCCGGCGAGCGGGTAAAAGTTTGCCGGTGAAGCGTATTTGTACCAGTTGAATTTGCGCTTTGTCATTGGATGTCTATTCCAAAGATATCCTCAGCGCCGCAGAGGTTGCCCAGGGCGAAAACACCAACGCGATCGCCAGCACGGCTCCGAGTAACGATAGGTTGGCCTGCGGACTAACGCCGATGATACTGGCGTCCACGGCCCCTGCCCCGAAAACCAGCACCGGAATGTAGAGCGGTAAAACAAGTATCGCGATCAACACACCGCCCCCTCGTAAGCCGAGCGTCAAGGCTGCGCCGATCGAGCCGATTAAAGACAAAACCGGCGTGCCCAGCATCAGGGAGACTGTCAGGATCAGTAGAGTATCCTGCGACAAACCGAATTGCACTCCCAGCACCGGGGCAATTAATGCTAACGGCACACCAGCAACGAGCCACGACGCTAACACCTTCGCCAGCACGATTAAGTAGAGTGGTTGCGGGGTCAGGAGCATTTGTTCGAGTGTCCCGTCCTGGTAGTCGTTTGCAAATAAACGTCCCAGAGAGAGCATTGATGCGAGGAGTGCGGCTACCCAGACCACACCCGGCGCGATGGAACGCAGCAGTTGAGTCTCGGGACCTATGCTCAGGGGAAAAAGACTTACTACTATCACAAAAAAAAAGACTGTCGATAAAACGTCGGCTCGGCGCCGCCAGGCTAGTATCAGGTCACGCCGCACCATCCAGCGGAACATCGTTAGCGTCGAAGGTGATGCAGTCACGATGCCAGTTCGAGCCGCTGAAAAGAGCCTGCAGATAAATTTATTTCCTGGTGCGTTGAGACAACAGCCATGCCACCATTGCCCAGGTGATCTTCAATAAGAGATAGAACCAGCGCGACCGCCGTTAGATCCAGCGAAGAAAGCACCTCATCCAGCAACCACAGCCTGGTATTGCAAACCGCAAGCCTCGCCAGCGCCACTCTGCGCTTCTGCCCTTCGGAGAGGAGCCTCACCGGAAGCAGTTCGCGCCCCCCAAGACCCATCGTTCTTAATATGTCTCGCGCCGCAGTGTCGCGGATTTCAGTTCCATCGAGGGCGCTTGAAACCCGGAGGTTCTCAAGTCCGCTAAGTTCATCCTTGATGGCGGTTCGATGCCCCAGATACGATATGACCGTGGAATATTCCTCACGAAGCGAGTGAATATTCGCACCCTCCCAACGGATCTCACCCCGTGAAGGCGCCAACAGTCCGCAGATCATCCGCAGCAGGCTGGTCTTGCCGCTGCCGTTTGGTCCCGTGAGCTGCAGAAATTCCCCGGGACGCAGAACGAAATTGAGGTTACTGAATAATCTGCGATCACCGCGGACGCATTCCAGATTCTCAGCTTGCAACATCTTGGTTCAATAAACTTTTTGGGCGCTTAATGGCGATAACCAAGATTAGTGACAAATGCCTGGCCGAAGCTAAATCATAACTGACTGACTATGATGTTGTCATTGCAAGCATGTGACCGATATCAGAGATAGGGATATCACTCAAGGAACGGGAATTCGCATATCTCACAGAGCTTTTGGTTTGGAATCGACCGGGCCGTTGACCTTTAGCCACTCGTTCCATCCGCCCTTGAGAACCCGAACGTGACTGAAACCTGCCGCGGCCAGAACCTGCGCAGCCCGCATGCTGGATTCGTCGCTTGGACAAGCGCAGTAGGTTACGATCTCTCTGTCATGGGGCAGGTTACTCAACGGCCGCATGCCGAGTCGATATCTTAGCTTTCTAAGTTTTACATGGATGGCGCCTTTGATCCTATTCTCACTGTTCGAGAATTCGCTTGACGCTCGAACATCGATTATTGCTACGGGTTCGTTTTTCGTTAATTTCGCTTTGAGCTCCTCAGCCGTGATGAGCTCTATCGCATGCGGCTGTAGCTGCGGTCCCTGAATTTTCGTCGGGTCACGAACCGCGTTAGCTTCCCCAACCTGGATCGGAAGACAGAACACCAGAGCCATAAAGACTCCTGTGGCTACCTTATTCAAGCTCATCTCATACCTCCTTAAACGCCCCAGGTTATTTGTTATCCCTGGGCATCATACCTGGATGCACCAGCCTAATTGCGGGTTCCCCTCTAAAAGTTTTGGGGTCGTACCACGAATAGGTTGGCCCGGCATAGTAGAGATAACCGGAGACGCCACGAACGACTTCGCGGATTAGATCGCCTTGCAGTCGAGGGATCCGCTTGCCGGTATGTGCGGCCAGGAAATCCTTTCCCTTGTTTAGTTCCATTCCTGAACCGACCACATTCTTGAGCAGAAAAGTCTGCGTCGCCTGTGGGTCGCGCCAATCGTTGTCACCATAACCGTGAATTACCGCCAACAAGACATCGCTCTCTTCGATGCGAAGAGCAGAGTTTGTCGAGCGAGGAGCGAAGGGATCCTTGAGAATCCAGGGAGGAAACTCCTGGTTCATATCGGTAATCTTGCCGGCCGCCGGTCTGATAACCACGGCCATATCCTGCGACTGATCGCCGTTAAAGTCGCCGACAAGAAAGCTGGGTTCCCGGCTGCTATCGAGGATGGCGGCATCCTTGAAAACGCGTTTCACGGCAGCTTGAACCTCATCCAGTTTGGCGGGCAGCTTTGGTACTTCCGTCGCTTTCGCGGGCGGTGACGGTTGATAAGCAGGCGGGGTCTCGACCAGGCGCCCTTGTGACGAAGCACAACTCGCCGCGAAACAGGTCAGGGCAATGAAGATTATGGAAAGGATTTGTCTCATTATGACCTTCCGTGATTACAGGTTGGATGGAGGCAATGTTTGGTTCTCGGCCAATTCCCGGAAGACGAGGTACCGCGCCTTGAAGATCGCATTTGCTAAGAGGCGCTTCGAGTCTTGAGGATGAAGCTCGCCGGAAAAGCACTCCCGACGAGCTTCGGTTCTATCGTCCTTTAGCGCTCGAGTAAAAGATCTAGAGCGATAAGACGAACGCGACTACGTCAGCCCGGCTCGCAGCGGACAGAGAGTTGAATGCATTTCTTGCCGCTGTAGCCTGACCAGCATGACGGTTAATCGTCTCAGTGATATTCACACTCAAGCCATCATGCATAAACCTATTCCGGGCACGTATGCCCCACAGCGGTGAAGTGCGCATCTGATTTCTCGATCCCTGACCACCGTTTTGGACAATGCCGTCCCCAGTGCCGACGTCGTGAAGTGCAAAATCGCTGAATGGGTGGATGATCTTGTTGCCAAGAGCCGTTGGAACCGCGAACGCTCCGCCATTAATCAGAGTTCCAGGAGCAGCGGTTTGGAAAGTTCGGGTATGACAAACAGCGCAACCGATTTGGGTAAAAAGCGGATCTCCCCTCACGGCTGCCGCTGGAAGTGGATTCTGACGGCCAGGAGCACTTGTTGCCGCCATAAAATCTGCGAAGGCAATCACATCACCGCCGTCGTCCTCAGGATCCTGTACCGGATCAAATGCAGAGGGGAACGTCACGTTAATGACACCGTCAGCGGTGCTGGCGGGATTCTCCTGCGTTCCCGCATTCGCATCCGTTGAACTTCTTCCCGCGAAGCCATCAAACTTATTGGTAATCCCCATCTCGTTAAGATAGGCATCGCCGGCAAAGGACAGCAGGCTGGCCTGTTGAGCCTTCCAGCCAAATCTGCCAATGCGAAGCGCATTGTTGGCTTCCACAACTGGGACCGTTGTCAACGTTCCACGCTGTCCGGAAGGTTGTGCTGCGACGTTATTCTGAAGTGTCGTATTTGAAAGGCACTCCACAAAGCCGTCGCCAAGCGCACTGGTTACGACTCGAAATGCTCTTTCGGTTTCGGCCGTAGTGATATGCTCGACAATGTCGGAATCAGTCGAGCGAGCGTGAATTAGCTGGCCGCCAGGATTGTCGACGAAGCTGCCGTTGGAAAGATGGCCGGCCCTGAACTCCATCTGCTGCGCGAATGCGCCCGTATCCGGGGCTTGGTGACACTCGACGCATCCTGTGTCGTTGTAGGTTGGTCCCAGGCCTTCGTCAATTTCCTCCCGCTCGGAGAAAATGAACTTATTGTCTTCGAATCTGCCATTGCCGCGAGCTGTTGGGGCAACTGGGTCGGCGACGCAGGGATCTATCGCCGTACCTCGCGCACCGAAATTGTTGAAGAGGTCATCGGTCTTGGCATCCATGTCAGTGGTGAGAGCTTCACTGCCGCCTTGACCTTCAACCGGGGGTGTCGACATCCACATCGGCAATGCGAGTGCCGTCACAAAAAGAAGTAGAGTTATTACCTTCAAGACTCTCGCCATTTGATTCACCTCCTAGGTGAGTTACAACGCACTTGTGAGAAGGAAAATTGCAGCTTGCGGTAAGCAAACTGCCAGAATTCCTTTTAAGCCCAGCTTGAGAAACCGCTTGATCTTGGAAAGCTGACTTGGTTGGGTGAATTGTTAGAAAGTTGAAAGCTCTAGTCGCGGTAAATCGGGACTAAAGGAAAGGACTCCCACTACTTAACTTTCTGCCCGCTCCTGAACTGAGAGCGAACAGTAGTCGCGATATCAAAGGCCGTTTCAGATAAGCCTGTCGGGTAGGCCGATTGGGGCCTATTGGTGAAGTTAGCCTTTGCCTAGAATTTGGGGGATCTTGAGAAGGCGCGCACACTCTAGAACTGAACAACCGTGTTGTCAAGAAAAAATTTAGCTAACAAATTCTCTGGAAGTCGCTCGCTCTTGTTTCAGTTATTTCGCAGGTCAAAGAGTGATGATTCGAGTGGTTTGGGAATGCTCAAACTGCGGTATCAACGGTTGGGTGCCTTGCCCGGCGACCCTCTTTTCAGCTAAAAGATTGCGAGCGTAACTTTGTCATCGACCGCCGGGTTGACCACAACCCGAGATCCCTTAGGAATGAAACGCGCAAAGCAATGAAACCAGACAAGCCTTCTTCTCGCCCAAGAGACGGGAGCGAAAAACGCAAGTCAGGTCAAAGGCGGCGGGCCTTTCCTTTTAGTGCGATCGTCGGCCAGGACGAAATGAAGCTCGCACTGATACTCAATGTCATCGACCCGCTTATCGGAGGGGTCTTAATAATGGGGCACCGCGGAACAGGAAAGTCCACGGCGGTCCGCGGTCTGGCCGAGCTGCTGCCTGAAATCGAGGTTGTTTCCGACTGCCTTTATCGTTGTTCGCCGACCGCAAGAGAGAATCTCTGCCATACCTGCGCTCAGAGATGGAAAAAAAAGAGAAAACTAAAGAGTGAAAAGGTTCCAGTCAGAGTCGTCGAACTTCCGCTGGGGGCGACAGAAGATCGCGTTTGCGGAACCATCGACATCGAGCGAGCAATGCAGGCAGGCGCCAAAGCTTTTGCACCCGGGTTGCTGGCTCAGGCCAATCGCGGGTTCCTTTACATAGACGAAGTAAACCTGCTCGAAGACCACCTCGTGGATGTCTTGCTAGATGCCGCCGCCACCGGACGGAACAATGTCGAGCGCGAGAGCATTTCAATTGAGCATCCGTCGCAGTTTGTACTCGTAGGTTCAGGAAACCCGGAGGAAGGTGAGCTTCGCCCGCAGCTTCAGGATCGATTTGGGCTGCATGTCGAAGTCACGACTGAGAACAGCCCGGATCTAAGAGTATCGGTCGTCCGGAAGCGAGTGGCTTTTGACCAGGATGCCGAAGCGTTCCTACAAGCCTCGAGCGCTGATCAGGAACGTTTGCGACAACAGATCGGTCAGGCCCAAAGCAAGCTTGCTGAGGTCAAGCTTGACCGAACCGTTCTGCGTAAGATTGCCGAGCTTTGTTCGGAGTTGGAAATTGACGGGCATCGCGGCGAGTTAACTATCGCTCGCGCCGCTAGCGCACTTGCCGCATTCGAAGGCCGCCGTCGAGTTGGGGCGGAAGAAATTCGACGGGTCGCGATCATGTCGTTGCGACATCGGTTGCGTCGCGATCCGCTTGAGGAGACGGCAAGTGGGCGGCAAATAAGCGAAGCGCTCGATCGAGCCTTTCCCTCCCAGGGAAACACCAGACAAGATAAATCGGGCGGTGATCGAGATCCTCAAAGCGAAAAGCAACGTAATGGTGACACCCAGGTAGAGTCTTCAAATCTCGAGTCGCGCGTGGTCAGGGTAGGCCCTGCCACAGCCGCCAGTCCAAAAGGCGAAGAGGACCCTGAAGGAGTGGCAACACCGGCGGACAAGCCAGCCGCCATGGCGCGCATTTCTGATTTCACCGTGGCCGGCCTTCGTTCTCAATCGGGTAATTCCGGGGCGAGCAATTCGCGCGGCCGCCGAGGCAAGGCAACGAAAAGCGGAAATGTGCAAGGCGAGCGCGGCCGCTATCAACGCGCCGTCATGGAGAAAACAGCTCGAGTTGCTTGGGATGCTACACTGCGAGCTGCGGCCATGCAGCAAATGTCAGCAGTGGCTGAGCCTGGCCACAAATCTATGATTCCGGTCGAGGCGCTTCGCTACAAACTCCTGGTCCGAAAGCAAGGCCCACTCTTCATTTTTGCGATCGATACATCCGGGAGTATGGCCCTGCGCCGGATTGCTCTTGCAAGGAGAGCCCTTCTGGATCTGCTGAAGAAGTCTTATCTTGCCCGCGACCGCGTCGCAATCGTGGCTTTCTCAGGCACTAACGCAAAACTGCTTTTGCCCCCGACTCGCAGCATATTGCGAGCTCGTTGCATCCTCGATTCGCTTACGGTCGGCGGTGGGACACCGTTGCCGGCGGGGCTCAATTGTTCACTCGATCTTGCTCGGCGAGTTTCTGGGCATCTGGGTCTGTCATCGGTGCTAATGCTTTTCACCGACGGAGGTGCGAATGTCTCTCTGAGCAGACCAGGTGAGCCTGATCCCGTCCAGCGGCGACATCTGATTGATGAGGAAATCAAATTCCTGAGCAAAGAGCTACGACATTCGCAAGTCAGGGTCTTAGTTGTGGATACGGATGATCCTTTCAGAGCAAATGGGAAAGCAAAAGAGCTGGCCGTTAAACTGAACGCCCAGGTTGTTCGCATCTCGAACCCCTTCGTCTCTTCGCAATAATGCAACCAGATCAGGATCTCAGCCCAAACGAACGTGATCGGAAAGTACTTAACCTCCACGATCGATTATTGGAGATTGAGCAGCGCCTTATCCCTACAGGTTTGCACATCTTCGGGCGGGCATCTCGAAAGCGGGAAAAGCTGGATCTCTTGCGGATGGTCGCTTCGTTTGACCGGCCCGAAGCGGGCGCCCGGGCCTTACCCGATCTGGTTGCGGAAGGACTCGGTCTCTCCAGGCCAGCGGAACAGGAAATAATTACGGAGCACGCGCGCAGAGTGCAAGAACAGATGGACGAGATCATCTCCAGCGCGCTCGGAGTCTTTCTCCAAGAGGGAAGTGATGCGGCGGTAGCGCATCTGGCTCAACGAGCAAACGTGCCTGCATCTGATTCTCGACCCCTGGTTGCGCTGCTGGAACTCATCGTAAAGCAGCTCAACAGCAATTCCGAGATGGATGCTCTGATCAGAGGGTTGCGAGGAGAATACATCCAACCCGGCCCGGGCGCCGACATTGTTCAAAATCCGGCGATCCTGCCCACTGGCCGAAATACTCATGCGATCAATCCTTATTCGGTGCCCTCAGTCAGCGCTTTTGCTCGAGCGGAATCTGTAGCAACGGCCCTATTAACTCGTTATCGCGACGAGCATGGTCGCTATCCGCGTTCGATGGCCCTGGTCCTTTGGGGGCTGGACAACATCAAGACGCAGGGGGAAGGTGTCGCCCAGGCGCTTTGGCTTTTAGGAGTAAGGCCTTTGCGCGACAAGCTGAATCGCGTCACGGCAGTTGAGCCCATACCCCTGGCGCAGTTGGCTCGACCGCGGATCGATGTGGTCCTTACCGTGTCAGGGATCTTCCGAGACCTTTTCAGTCCCACCGTTGAGCTTTTGGATAAGGCGGTACGACTGGTGGCGCAGCTTGACGAGCCTGAAAACCTAAACTACGTCAGGGCCCACGTTCAATTACAGATGCGCGAAGAGTCATGCGGGGAAGACGATGCGGCAACACGCGTTTTCTCGAATGCGCCAGGTAATTACGGAACCAATGTGAACTTCATGGTGATGGATTCACAATGGGCCCAGGACGAGACATTGGGGGATCTTTTTGTTACTCGGAAGTGCTTTGCCTACGGACGGGACTCGGCCGGCCGAACAATCGAGGGCAGAGAAGCACGGCTCGCAATGGATCGGGCATTGGCTCGTGTAGAGGCCACGTATCAGAACATCGATACGATTGAAATTGGAATCACAGACGTCGATCACTATTTCGAATATCTCGGCGGAATCTCGAAGGCTGTAGAACATCGGGCTCAAGCGCGGCCCGCAATCTATTTATCCGACACGCTGACGCGCGACACAAAGATTCGAACGCTTGAAGAGACTGTCCAGCTCGAGACCCGAGC
>Ga0137403_10001827_pt1 | contig 26517 bp, 26 predicted proteins | sample CZOMad2_1_16fung_FD_122057 | JGI IMG/M metagenome (GOLD analysis project Ga0137403, IMG submission 122057) | Vadose zone soil fungal communities from Angelo Coast Range Reserve, California, USA - CZOMad2_1_16fungal (Hybrid Assembly) | ecosystem: Environmental > Terrestrial > Soil > Vadose zone... | reverse complement strand
CGCGCTCCCGTACACTAGGTGGATACCCCAGCCCGCACCACCCCATCTATAAGGAGAAGCATGATTAAAAGCGATCGCTGGATCCGCAAAACCGCCCTCGAGCACGACATGATCAACCCGTTTTCTGAGAAGCAGGTCAGTAAGGGCGTCATTTCTTATGGGGTTTCCTCGTATGGGTACGACCTGAGGGTGGCGGATGAGTTTAAGGTTTTTACGAATGTGAACTGTACTGTGGTCGACCCGAAGAATTTTGATGAGCGGTCGTTTGTTACGGTGCAGTCGGATGTTTGCATTGTGCCGCCGAATTCGTTTGCGCTGGCGCGGTCGGTGGAGTATTTCAAGATTCCGCGGGATGTGCTGACGATTTGTGTGGGCAAGTCGACGTATGCGCGGTGCGGGATCATTGTGAATGTGACGCCGTTTGAGCCGGAGTGGGAAGGGTTTGTGACTCTGGAAATTTCGAACACCACGCCGCTGCCGGCGAAGATCTATGCGAACGAGGGGCTTTGCCAGATCTTGTTCTTCCAGTCGGACGAGGTGTGCGAGGTCAGCTATGCCGACCGGAAGGGGAAGTATCAGTCGCAGCAGGGGATTGTGTTGCCGAAGATGAAGTAGGCCGGTCTCCACCGGTACGGGCGGGCTGGGAACCCTAGTTGTGCGGGATGAATTTGCCGTTTTTCTGGCCTGTCAAGGAGTTGTAGAGCGTCTCCAGGTAGGCGTCTTCGGTGATGAAGTCGCCGGCAAATTTCTTCCACGGATCCAGGATTCCAGCGCGTTTCATCTCCTCGAATGTCTTTCCCTGCTTTAACGCAGTCTGCACTGCCTCGCGCGTTTCCTTCAGCATCTTCACGTATGCCCGCATGTCGTCAACGGTGGAGACTGGACCATGGCCCGGGATCACTTTCACGTCGGGCGGGAGCTGCGCGATCACCGTGGCCACGGCGTTAATCATGCCGTTGATGCTGCCGCCGCTGTCGATGTCGATGAAGGGGAAACCGTAGGTTCCGAAGTCGTCGCCCATGTGGACGACGTTTGACTTGGGAAAAAAGATGATGCAGTCGCCATCGGTGTGTCCGGCGGGAAAGTACAGCGCGCGAATGTCTTCGCCGTTTAGGTGCACGGTGACGTCGTGGTCAAAGGTGAGGATGGGGAGGGCTCCGGCAGGCTGGGGTTTGGCTTCGAAGTGTACGGAGCTACCGTTGCCAGCGTCGCCGCCTTTTTCCAGGCGCTTGCGGACGTTGTCGTGGGCGATGATGGGAGCTTGTTTCTGGAAGTAGAGATTTCCGCCGGTGTGGTCCTCGTGGTAGTGGGTGTTGATGATGAAGCGTATTGGCTTGTCCGAAATACTCTTCAGGGCCGCCTGGATTTTCTCCGCCAGGGGAGCATACTGGTCATCCACAACGACGATGCCATCTTCTCCGACAGAGGCGCCAATGTTCCCGCCTGCTCCCTCCAGCATATAGACGTTGCCGGCCACTTTCGTGACCTTCATCTGGACTTTGCTGAAATCCTCGTCCTGGCCCTTAGCTAGAACACTGGCGAACAACAGGAGCGCGGATAGATTGGTCAGGGTGCGCATGGGTGCCTCAGTGCCGTTCCCGTTGGAAGCGGCGAGGGAAAGTGTACTCGAAGCTCAAGGTTTATGCCGAGGGGCGTGAGCAGGGTAGGGGTCCCTTCGGCGTTGCTCAGGGGAGGCTCTTCGACTACGCAGGGCTTTCCGTTCGTGAAGACCCTGCTGCCCTCAGGATGACAGGGCTGAGGAACCCCGGCGAGACGGCTTCATTTCGTGTGACTTGGAGTGCGGACTAGTTTGCAAGCGAACGTGGTTCCTGGGTCGGTTACCAAGCCATCGATTTTGTCTCCGTTTTCGGAAACTACAAATGTGATGTTAATGGGTGGTCCGGGCTGGCCATTAATAGTTTGCGAATAGGTGATAGTCCCGGTGCAGTCCGGATTGATTTGCTCTGTGCCGGCTAGCGTCTGTGTGAGTATGGCACCACCGACACTGACCGTTCCGGTGCCGCTGAAGTTGCCGTCGTGGTCGGCTGTTGCGGTAGCCAGAGTTTTGGCCGGGAGCTGAGGCGCATTTGGGGCCAGCGTGAGATATCCGTCGCAACGCACCACATATCGGCCGGTGGTCGTGCGGGTCGTGCAGTGCTGAGCCTGTAGAGTAGTTGCAGTCAGTAGCAGAAAAGTGTTGAACAGGGCGACGTTGAGTTTAGCGTTCATAGTTGCAGCTCTCCCATGTGGGCTGGCTTAAGTTGGCTAACCGCCCTCCCCGGCCGTATTTCCCCCCGCTTGGCTGGGGAAGGCGGAAGTTGTTGCCCCGCTATCGGGCTACGAAGCGAGGCTATCAGTCCAATAGGCCTCGACCTCAAGACCTAACCTCGGTGGCTAAAGCCCTCATTTGTTGATGCTTTGGTGTCCCGGCTGAAGCCGGGACCTACCAAAAGCATTTGTGTAACGGGACTTATCTTCTTGTGAAACTAGTTCTACTCGTCTTCTACTTATCTGGCGTGCACAGTTGTCCGGTGTAGCGCAGGACTATATGGCCGTTATTCAGATCGACTTCTCCGATGTTGTCGAAGTCTCCTGTTACTCCGGCGTACTTACCCGTCCCGCCCGTCATGTGAACGTGGTAGCTGACAATGGCGTACAGGCCCGGCGCAACTGGCGCGGCGGTGGCGGCCGCCGTATCGAAGGAGAGAGTGTCTCCCGATTCTGTCACCCAGTGATGCTGGACGTGGAGGACGAGATTGTTACCGCTGACTTCCGTGCTCAAGATGGTGGCGCCTACTGCTCCGCGCAAGTCTCCCGTCACTGGGCCCATAGTGGTGCTGGCGTCGACCGCACCCAGGTTGGTCATGAGCATGCCACCCGCGCCCTGGCAATGTTTGCTGGTTTTCTGTGCCGCTGCCCCGGCAACCAGGAACGCCATTGCAGCCAGAGTCGGGACTATTTTGCCTATTCTCTTGAATCGCATAAATCCTCCATGTAAGCGGAATTCAGAACCCGCCCCCAAGAGCCGTTTGTACGCAACCCGACGATAGCGGTCAATTTGCGCGCTCTGAGTTTTTGCTGAGTTTCCTGCGATCGCGCCAACCGACCCTTGCCAAGTCTCCCGCCAACACCAAGACAATCAACGACTTTGGTCATCTCGGCTATAATTCCGGAACGAGTGGTTCGGGCTTGCCTCTGGGGGACCGCGTGGCCAGTCATCTCAGTTCCTCCCACGTTGTCCGCTTTGCCGATTTCGAGTTCGACCTGCGCTCGGGAGAACTCAGCCGGAACGGAACTTCTCTCAAGCTCCAGCCTCAGCCCGCCAAGGTTCTCACTCTGCTCGTCAGCCGGCATGGGGAAATCGTCACTCGGCAGGACATCGCCCAGCAGGTGTGGGGCTCCGAGACATTCGTCGATTTCGAGCAGGGTCTGAACTTCGCCATCCGGCAAATCCGTTCCGTCCTCCAGGACGACGCCGACCATCCCCGCTTCCTGGAGACGCTGCCCAAGCGCGGCTACCGCTTCACGGCTCCGGTGACATCGCAACTGCCGGTGGTGGAAGTCGAACGGCCGATTCTAGTGCCGCCACCAGTTGCGCCCACCTCTCCGGCCCGCCCCTCGAGGCGAATTCTGATCTACCTGGCTGTTGGCTTGGCGGTGGTTAGCGCGTCCCTGCTGGCCTGGCACTGGGGACTCCTTCGCCAACTTCGGTCGAAGGTGCTTAGCCCGCCACGGATTGAATCGCTCGCCGTGTTGCCGCTCCACAATCTTTCTCGCGATCCGGAGCAGGAGTACTTCAGCGATGGCATGACGGATGAGTTGATCACGGAACTGGCCCGGTTCGGAACCTTCCGCGTGATTTCGCACACGTCCGTGGAACGTTACAAGGACACGAAACGGCCACTGCCGGAAATCGCGCGCGAACTTGGTGTGGATGCCATCGTCGAAGGTACGGTGATGCGGTCGGGCGACCGGGTGCGGATCACCTCGCAGTTGATTGAGGCGCGCTCAGACCGGCACCTGTGGGCGGAGAGCTACGACCGCGATCTCAGCAATGTGCTGGCGTTGCAAAACGAGGTGGCGCGCGATATTGCTAACGAGATTGAGATGAAAGTGCGGGAGCGATCGCCGGAGACGGGCGTCCACGCCATCAATCCAGCAGCCCACGAGGCTTACTTGAAGGGTCGATATTTTTGGAACAAGCGTACGGGAGACGGCTTGAGAAAGGGGATTGAATACTTCGAGCAGGCGACCCGGCTCGATCCGAAGTACGCGGCGGCCTATGCGGGCCTGGCGGAGTCTTACGTTGTGCTAAACGGACACCGCTTTCTTCCGCCGACGCAGGCCTACCCCAAGGTGCGCGCGGCGGCGCTCAAGGCCTTGGAACTTGATGACGGCATCGCAGAGGCCCATGCGTCCCTGGGGTCACTCAAGTGGGAATATGACTGGGATCCGTCGGGCGCGGAAAAGGAGTTTCGACGGGCGATCGATCTCAACCCCAGCTACGCAACAGCGCATCAGTGGTATGCCGAGGAGTTGGCGATCATTGGCCGCGGCGACGAAGCGCGCGCTGAAATTCAGCGCGCCAAGGAACTCGACCCGCTCTCGCTTCCCATCAGCCTGGTGGCGGGCTGGATTCCTTATCTGTTGCGAGACTTTGATGGCGCCATCGCCCAGTACCAGAAGACTCTGGACATGGATGCGAACTTCGCGCTGGCGCACGTGTTCCTGGGGCGGGCGTATATCCAGAAAGGGAACATGACGCAGGCCATTGCCGAGTGCCAATTGGCGACCCGGCAATCGGATCATCCTTTTTATACAGCTTGGCTGGGATATGCGTACGCCCGAGCCGGGAACCGGCACGAGGCGCTCCGCATCTTGCGCGACCTAGAGTCCATCTCGCAACAGAAGTATGTGGCCGCGCACGATATCGCCGCCATCTATGCCGGGTTGGGAGAACAATCCAAAGCGATCGCGTGGCTTAACAAGGCCTACGACGAGCGCTCGTACACCGTGCTCCTGCTTCAGGCGGAACCGGAGTTTGACACGCTCCACTCCAATCCGCTGTTTCAAGATCTTGTGCACCGCGTTGGCGTAACGCAGTAGACTCGGGCTACTCGCCTTAGTGCCCCCCGCCGGTGGCGCTTTGTTTGGCTTGTAGAAACGAGGCGACGTTGTTCTTGTCGATCAACGCAGAACCTGTATCCACGAACATGGGGACTGGGGCGAAGCTGTCTTTGAGCCAGTCTTCGTCGAGGGCTGGGGGCTTGTGGTGGTGCAGGTTATCGAGCATTTGCAGGCCAACGAAGGCCATGGAGTAAGGCTTCTGGGCGATGGTGGCGGCGATGCCATCCTTCTGTATCCACTCGAGAGTGTCGGGATCGGTGTCCATGGCCATCACGACTTTGCCTTTGACCTTGTAGCGGTCGAGGACTTCGGCCACTTCCTTTCCGGACTGAGCTTCCAGGCAGACGAAGCCGTCGAATTTATCTTTCTCCTTGCCGATGATTTGGGTGGTGGTGTCGAAGGCGATGCGCGGGTCGCCTTGGATATCGACCTCGCGGGTGACTTTGATGGCAGTTGAGGCGAGGGCGTCTTTGTATCCGCGGAGGCGGTCCTGGAGGTTGGGCTGGGCGGGCATGGTGAAGACGACGACGTTGCCTTTGCCGTGGAGTTCCTTGGCGAGGCGTTTTCCACCGATGACGCCGACCTGGTAGTTGTTGGTGCCGATGAAGAACAGGCGTTTGCTCTCGGGGGCGTCGGAGTCGAGCGTGATGACGGGGATGCCGTGCGCGATAGCCTGGTTGATGCTGGGCCGGAGGAGGGCGGCGTCGGTGACGGCGATGAGGATGCCGGAGGCGTTGCCCTTGATGGCGTCGTCGATGGCGTCGCGTTCCGCTTTCGCATCGTAGGACTTGGGGCCGGTGAAATCGGTCTTGACCTTGAGCTCGTCTCCAGCCTTGTTGAATCCCGCGGAGGCAGATTCCCAATATGGAACTTGGATATTGGCGGCGATGAAGACGTAGTGTTCTTCGGATTCGTGAGGGGACCCGCCACAGCTCAGTAGCAGGACGAGAGGAGCGAGGCAAAGAAGAGAAGAGAAACGGCGAGTGCGGAGCATCGGATTCTCCTTCCCCGGCGGCAGACTAGGGCACCGGTCTCAGAGGGAACTCTGGGCGGGAGGAATTGTAAACCCATGGTCAAGGGAAGGAAAGGCGGGGGGTTTCAGGTTGGGGTCTAGAGCCACAACGCGAAAGAGCCCCGCCCTGTCGCTGACGCGACAGGGACGGGGCACCCGGTGGTTTTCGATATTGCGGTGTTTCGATTCCTTAGTTCTGCTTGTCGCGCTTAATGCTGCGGCTGATGCGGTTTTCGCGGTGGTTCAGGTTCTTTTGCTCGGCCTTGGTGAGGTGGCCGTTGTGGGCTGCCATGTCTTTCTGTTCCGTCTTCTGGAGCTTGGCTTCGCGCTTTTCGAGATGCGCCGTTTCTTTCGGGCTTAGGGAGCCGTTGTTGATGCCGTTGGCGATGCGCTTCTGCTGACGGGCTTCGCGGCGGTTGACTTGGTTCACGCGCGGGTGGCCAGGATCTTTCACGCCAGGGCCGGCTTCGGAGGTTGCGGTTTGAGCAGCGGAGCCGGCTACCATCAAACCGCTCACTGCCAGGGCTAACAGAGACTTGCCGAATGTGTTTGTCATGTAGGTGGAAACCCCCAGGCCTGAGAATAGTTGCGAACGAGGAAAACTCGTTAGGTTACCGAAGTGAGTGGGCCGGAGGTCACGTTAGGACTCGATCGAAACCGGATACTTAGACCTTACCTCGGGAGCTAAAGCCCATCATTTCAGACGCGGTAACGCGGAAGCCGCGCGTTACCGGATTCATGCTGGCTAGAAGTGGTAAATATGTGCATCCCAGGGGCGTAGGCGTAGGACGGAGGTGCCTGTTTCTTTTGCCTGTAGGTTGGTCAGCAGCGTTAAGCCTACTTTTTGGTTGCCGGGCACGATATATGTGACGGGCTGGCTGGAGAGGTTGAGGACGATCAAGTAGCGGAGCGCGCCGAGGGTGCGAGTGTAGGCGAAGACTGAGGGATGTTGCGGGTCGATGTCTTTATAGTCGCCGTAGATGAGGGCTGGAGTTTTTTTGCGCAGTGCGATCAGTTTTTGGAAATAGTGGTAGACGGAGTTCGAATCGGCGACGGCTTGCGCGGCGTTGATGTCTTTGTAATTGGGGTTCACGGCTAGCCATGCTTTGGAGGCTGTGGTGAAGCCGCCGTTGGGGGAGTCGTCCCATTGCATGGGCGTGCGCGAGTTGTCGCGGCTGGTTTTGCGGAGGCTGGCGATGTAGTCGTTGGGGGTTGCCTTGTGGGTGAGAACCTCGGCCTTCCAGGCGTTTTTGACTTCGATGTCGTCGAAGTCTTCGATTTTGGTGAAGGGGTAGTTGCTCATGGCGAGTTCGTCGCCTTGATAGATGAACGGCGTGCCCTTCAGCGTCAGGAGCATCGTGGCTAGGGCTTTGGCGGAGGCTATGCGGAACTGTGGGGAGTCATCGCCGAAACGGGAGACTACGCGCGGGTTGTCGTGATTCGATAGAAAGACAGTGCCCCAGTTGTGGGGGTCGAGTTTCTGGTCGAGATTGGTGTAAACGGCTTTCAGCTCCGGGAGGGTCCAGGGATTCTGGCGCCAACTTTGACGGCCGAGGCGGACTACGTCGAAGTTGAAGATCATGTTGAGCTCGTTACGGCGCTCGTCGACTAGAAGAGGAGTTTGTTCCAAACTTACGCCGAAGGCTTCGCCTACGGTCATTACGTCGTATTTGGAGAGGACTTCTCGGTTCATTTCCTGGATGTAGTCGTGGACTTTGGGTCCGGCGGCGTAGAAGTATTGGACGCGGCCTTCGAATTCCTTGGGATAGTCGGGGAAGGCGGGGTCTTTGGAGATGAAGGGGATTACGTCCATGCGGAAGCCGTCGACGCCTTTGTCGAGCCAGAACTTCATGAGATCGTAGACTTCGTGGCGGACTTTGGGGTTGTCCCAGTTGAGGTCGGGTTGTTTTTCCGCGAAGAGATGGAGGTAGTACTCGCCGGTGGCATCGTCTTTTTTCCAGGCTGAGCCGGAGAAGAAGGAGGTCCAGTTGTTGGGCGGGTTGCCGTCTTTGCCGGCGCGCCAAATGTAGTAGTCGCGGTAGGGATTGTCTTTGGATTTGCGGCTCTCGACGAACCATTGGTGCTCGTCGCTGGTGTGGTTGACGACGAGGTCGAGCAGGAGCTTCATGTGGCGTTGTTTGATGCCTTTCAACATTTCGTCGAAGTCGGCCATGGTTCCAAATTCAGCCATGACTTTGCGGTAGTCGCGGATGTCGTAGCCGTTGTCGGCGTTGGGCGAGTCGAAATGCGGGCTGAGCCAGATGACGTCGACACCGAGGTCTTTGAGGTAGTCGAGCTTGGAGGTGATGCCCTTCAGGTCGCCGATGCCGTCGCCGTTGGAGTCTTTGAAGGAGCGCGGGTAGATCTGGTAGACGACGGCTTCCTTCCACCACTTGCGGTGGTAGCCGTTGAGGGTGTCCTCGGCGGGGGAAGTTAACGCCATAGCCAATCCAGCGGAAAACAGGACTGCGAGTCGGGAGGTTATCATCGGAACCGTTCCTAGAAGATCGGTGAAATGTGCACGGAAGGCATGGTAACTCAGCTGGGAGCGCGGACGGCACCTTAACGCTTTTTCAGGTTCCTTTCATGTTGATAGCGTAGCCTTGCGCCGGAGGATTGCACCCCTATGCGCCGCTCTCTGGCAGCGGAGCTCTCCGGGTTTGCAGGCCGCCCGTGAGTTCTGCACGACACTTTGTCTATCGCTACAACGGCAATGCCGACGCCGACGATGTTGAGTTCGATGGGAATGGCGAGGTGCCGATTCCAAAGCAGAACTCCGTCATTTCGCGGAAAGGCTTACGGTGGAGGGTGACGTCGGTTCAGGTGGAGGCGACCGAAACCGCTTCCGCGGCGCTGCCGATTTTCCGTGTGTTCCTGCAACGGGCGTGAACCGGGATTCGGTCTCCCGTCAGCCTTGTTACGTGATCGTCAAGGTCAGGGCATGGCTGGTTCCGCCGCTTGAGCAGCCGAGATCGCCCGTGGTTCCGCTCGGAGTTTTCACGGTCACGCTGGCTGTTCCGGGAGCGGAGATCAAGGTGGTTGGGATGGTGGCCTGCAACTGTTGAGCGCTCGTGATTACGGTTGTGAGCGTTGTCCCGTTGATGATTACGACGGAGGACGTAACAAAATGGCTGCCGTTCAGCGTGAGTACCAGGCTCTGCTGGGTTTGGGCGAAGGTGGCTGTATCGGGGGATAGAGACCCAAGGACCGGCGCGGGCCGGGCGCTTCGGCATAAGGGATTGAGTGCGTTGCAGCTTGGCAAGAGGAGCAGGGCCAGCAGGAGCGCACTAAGAGGTTGCCAGGAAGCGCGGATTCGTTGCATACACCATGGTACACGCCGGTTGGCTCGTTTCGAGCCGCAAACAATATCAGGAGACAGCGTCCCGACGCTGAGATCTACCTCCCGAATCTGATTGCTATTGGAGAAGCGAAGGACTAAGCTAAAGGAGTCCCTTTCGCATCTCTCCGTCGCTCTTCCTGGCAGCAGTACTTTAGGTTCTTTCCAGACGGACTTTCTTGCGCAACCGATAAAAAATGGGGGTTCTTCCAGTGGTTCTTCACGTGGAACCCAGGCGTGAACTCCCCGTGAGCACACGTGCGCGGCTGAAATCGCCGGAAGGAACGTCGGTATGAGTGCAAATGGTGTTTTTGCCGGTCTGCTGATTGGGCTGTTCACGCTCCTGGTGCTCTACTGGACGCGTCGGCTTAGGCCGCAAATCGCCGCGGCTGGGTCACAAAGGATGTGTCCGGCTTGCGGGTTGATCACCGCTCGATTCAAGGCACGTTGCCTGGAGTGCAGGCACCTCTTGCCGCGGTAAGTTGGACGCGATTGCGGAAAATGAATTGCTGCTCCGTTTACTTTTCCCCAAAGTTTCTCGTGAGCGGCAGAAAGAGTGACAAACTTTGGCTAACACGAAATTTGTCGTGAAAGTTCTTCGCGGAGGCGCCTACGCCGCTCAATATGTGCAGCGTGTTTATCCGAGCCCCGTCCAAATGACACTCAACCTCAAGCGGGCGCTGGTGATGGGAAAATTCACGGCCGAGGACTTGGTCAAATCCATGCAAAACTCCCGGCGCATCGCTGAGTTAGTGTCCGTTCGGGTGGGTGCTTGAAGTATCGGGGAGTTTAGCTGGTTGGACCTTGCAGTGTCATCGCTGCAAAAAGAAAAGCCGCAGATGGTCTGCGGCTACCAGAGCGGTTCCAAGAGCCTCTACCTCGCCTCGCCCTCTTTATACATGTACTTGATGGAGGGTTTGTAGATCATCAGATTCGGGCCGTCGAGGCGGTTCAGCTTGAGGCAGCTTCGATCGTACCACTCGATGACGCCGTGGACTTCCTCGCCGTCGCGCAAGACGACGACCATCTGCACTTTGCCCTGCATCTGTTTCTGGTAATAGAAATTCTCGGCGTGGGTAGTTTCTGCTGGGGGTGTTTTCTTGCCGGCGCCGCGATGCTCGCCATGGGAGCCGTGATTTTGATTGGACACGTGATGGGGACCATGGTTGTGGCTGGGGTTGTGGCCGGGACCGTGGCCGGAATTGGTGTGGCTCAGATTGTGGTTGGGTGCGTGACTCGCGCCGTTGCCGTGGCTGGGCGCGTGGTTCGAAACATGGCTTGGAGAATGATTCGAGACGTGGGCAGCGTGTTCGGGCCGGTGGAGCACGGGACGGATTAGCTTGCGGTTGGCGAAACCTTCGGGCTCGGCGGCGCGGCCGAGTGCCTCGCGATCGAGGTCCTCTGGTTCAACGATTTCTTTCATAGTTCACCACTCGGAAGCGCAACGCTCTTAGGGTGTTTACCATGCTGACCTTGAGGATTGCGGTTTCAGGAGTAAAAACTTTGCAGTAAAGTTATCACAGGGTTGGTGCAGTGGCAATCCTCGAATTGGTATCGTTGGGGTGAACCTAAGGTTACAGAAGAGCCAGGGCAACGCCCCGCCAGCGGCCCGACTACGGACATTCCGGGTGTTCCCAAGCCCGAAGGTCCGGGCGCGGTTTAGGCTCGTTCCAGTGAGGTGGCAAAGGCGTCTAAGGACAGTGAACGCAATAGGTTGCGGCGCATCCCGCGTTCGACTTCGGCCAGACGTTCGCCGGCTTCCTGCACCCAGGTGAAGGAGGCTGTTTGGGCTAATTTGCCTAAGTCTCTGGCGATATCGGTGTTCCGAACCAGGTCGGGGGTGCCTTCGAGAAGCCAAAGGAGGTCTTCGAGGAGGCTATATAAGGTACGCAGGAGATGCTCGGTTTTGTCGCGGCCATCGGCTCCGGCGCGGTAGGTTTCGGTGATTTTGAAGAGGGCGGAGTGGTCGTTGCCTTCCAGGGCCGAGGACAGAACCGCTAGCGCGTTGGCTCGGGCGGTGATGTAGGCAGGGAGATCGAAGCCTCGGGCCCGGCCTACGGCGCCTCCGGAAAGGCGGGCGACCAGCGTTCTTTGCGCGGGCGTCCACTCGGGGTGGAGGCCGGCCAAATCCTGCTCAATGGCCAAGCTTTCCAGCGGAGCGAGGGTGAACGTTACGCAGCGTGAGCGGATAGTGGGTAGTAGGGCGCCTGGATTTTCCGCGAGCAGAAATAAGGTGGCGAACTCGGGCGGTTCCTCGAGAATCTTGAGCAGGGAATTGGCTGCTTCTTTCATGAAGGCGGAAGTGGTGAAGATGTAGACCCGCTCGCGCGCTTCGGCGGGCCGGTAGTAGATGTTGGCGATGACGCGGCGGACTTGGTCTACCTTGACGAGCATTTGCGGGGGATCGGGGGGGATGACGAGAACGTCCGGATGAGTCTGGACGAGGATTCGGGTCTCCTTCTTATCTGTTTCGCGGAGTGCTTCGCGGGCTTCGACGGCCTCAGCAAAACGGGTGTCTAGGTCGGCTGCTTGGCCGATCCGGGTGCAGTTGGAGCAGGTACCGCAGAAGTCGGGGAGGCCGTCTGCCGGGGTGAGGCAGTTCATGGCCTGGGCCATCATCAGGGCCAGGGTGTACTTTCCCGAGCCAGTCGGACCGGACAGGATGACGCCATGAGGGAAGCGCTCGCGCGCCAGAGCCTCGCGCATGCGGCGGACGACGTCGTCATTTCCGTGAAACGAAGAAAAGGACATGGCTTGAATTGGTTGTGGCAGGCCCTCAGAGCTTACCGGGATTGGTCGCCTTTGCCTAGGGTCGCCTTCTCAAACTGACTCGCTGCGATATAAGATATTTATAATCAATGATTTACGTGGATCATCCGGCAAACTGCCATTTCGTCCCGCCAACTTTCGGCGGACCCTAGAAAGACACCTGTGAAACTCCTTGACCTTTCCGGCGACGGCTTCTAGAATCCATAGTTCCTCAGGGTTGTGGCTGGCATTTCAGGCCTTCGTGCTCTACAAATCCTTGAAATTGAGCAACTTCGCAGTAGGGTAGCGCATCTATTACCTAGTTCTGCTTGTCTGCGGACATTTCAGAAACGGGATCTTTGCAACTTCTTGGGTCTCGGACGTTCTATCGTTGGTCGTTCTATCGGGGATGATGCATCCCCGGTAATTTTAACGGAAAGTAGGTGTTTCCATGCGTTCCCGCAAAGTTTTTGGCGCCTTGCACTCCATGAAGAATCGGTATATTCTTTGTCAGCTCGCCTCGAAGGCCACGCGGAAGTTTCATCGGCCTAATACCCGGATTCAGGAAACGATGAATGAGGTATTGGAGTTGATCGCCTCGGAGCAGCTGCCGGTCATTAAGGATACGGAAGACGAAACTGCTGTTGAAGCTCACCGGCGGGCGGCGTAACGCCCGCCCCGCCTCCTCTTCTTCCAACTCCCGCCTTGGCCTGACGTCTTCGGCACTGAAATTTTGAAGTTCTGGCATTGAAATCTCTAGTATTGAAATCCTGAAAACTTCCCAAAGTTGTTTCCCGCCATAACCTCCCAAACACCTCCAACCTAGGATGACTGAATGACTATTTCCGAATTAAAAGAAAAGAGCATTACCGAATTGACCAAGATCGCCAAGACCTTGGACATTCCCGGCGTGAGCGGCTTGCGCAAGCAGGATCTGATCTTCAAGATCCTCCAGGCCCAGAGCGAAAAAGAAGGACACATTTTTGCCGAAGGCGTGCTGGAAATTTTGCCTGACGGATATGGGTTCCTGCGCTCGCCGGATTACAACTACCTGCCGGGACCGGACGACATTTATGTTTCGCCGTCGCAGATTCGCAAGTTTGATTTGAAGACGGGCGATACCGTCAGCGGGCAGGTGCGGCCTCCGCATGAGGGCGAAAAGTATTTCGCGCTGGTGAAGATTGAGGCGGTGAATTTCGAATCGCCCGATGAAGCGCGCAACAAGATTCTGTTCGACAACCTGACACCACTGTATCCGCAGGAGCGCATCAAGCTGGAGACTGCGCGTGAAAACGCCAGTGCGCGCGTGATGGATTTGCTGACGCCGATTGGTAAGGGGCAGCGTGGTTTGATTGTGTCTCCTCCGCGAGCTGGTAAGACAATGTTGCTGCAGAACGTGGCAAATTCGATTACTACGAACCATCCGGAAGTTGTGCTGATTGTGCTCCTCATTGACGAGCTCCCGGAAGAAGTTACGGATATGCAGCGCTCGGTGAAGGGCGAAGTGATTTCGTCGACATTTGATGAGCCGGCGGCGCGGCACGTGCAAGTGGCTGAGATGGTGATCGAAAAAGCCAAGCGGCTGGTGGAGCACAAGCGCGACGTTGTGATTCTGCTGGATTCGGTCACGCGTTTGGCGAGAGCTTACAACACGATCGTGCCACCTTCGGGCAAGGTGCTCTCTGGTGGTGTGGATTCGAATGCGTTGCAGAGGCCGAAGCGGTTCTTTGGGTCGGCTCGGAATATTGAAGAGGGTGGGTCGCTGACGATTATTGCGACGGCGCTGATTGATACCGGATCGCGCATGGATGACGTGATCTTTGAAGAATTTAAGGGCACGGGTAACATGGAAATCATCCTGGAGCGCAAGCTGGTCGACAAGCGCGTGTTTCCGGCGATCGATATTCAGCGTTCTGGTACGAGAAAAGAAGAACTGCTGATACCGAAGGAAGATTTGCAGAGGATTTGGGTGCTGCGTAAGGTGCTCAATCCGCTATCGCCGGTGGAGGCGATGGAGTTGCTCATCGATAAGCTCGGGAAGACGAAGAACAATACGGAGTTCTTGTCGAATATGAGCGCGCTGTAAGATTCAATGTTCGGTAGACTCCCGCTCGCGCTTAGTTTCCGCATTGACTGCAGCACAGATCAAACGCGGAACATTGCTTGGATGTCTCGGCTGCCGTGGATCACGCGAAGAATGAGCACGTTCTGACCCTCGATCCGGTAGACGATGACATGACGGTCAACCGGATAACTCCGTCTTCCTGCGCCTAGGTCGTAATCGCGTGGACGTCCAAGATAGGGATGTTTGGTGAGTAGGAAGAATCGATCTGTGAGGGATACAACTTGGCGGCGGGCAATCTCAAGCTTGCCGCTTTCCTGAACGATATAGTCCCAGATTTGGTCTAGATCCGCTTCGGCTTGTGCCGTAAGGCGGTGCGCCATCAGCGGGGTGCTGATTTCTCCGCAGCCAGCCGGGCAAGGCCGCGTTGATGTACTTCCTCGGCGAGCGCGCGCATGGATTCCTGAGAAATGACGCGGCCTTCGCCACGGGCTAGCGAGGCCTCGGCCTCATCGAGAGTTGCCAGAAGTTCCGCGCGCTTGCGCTCCCGCTCTTCCCACAAGGCTAGAGCTTCCTCTAATGCATCCTCGACCCGGTGTAGCCGTCCGGACTCGATCGCCTGTCGGACGAAGACTTCCTGGTCGGGAGTCAGGTGGACTTCCATAAGACAAGGTTAGGAGAGAGAAAAGCGGGTGTCAAGCGGCGATGGCAAAACCAAGTGAAGGACAGAGTTAGAGTTTTCCAGTTCGAGTGGTACGGCATCAGTTTAGTTAATCATGTTGTGAGGGCGATAACGACGGAGCCTTGGGGTCGGCGTTCCTGCGCTGAGAATTCGCTACTCACATCGCAGGGCAGTCATGGGATCGACAGACAAGGCTCGCAGAGCAGGGATTAGGCAGGCGAGACCGGCTACCAGGATCACCAAGAGCGAGACCCCGAGCACCATCAACGGATCGTGCACTCCGTTCTCGATCCAGCGGGTAACTACCCTGCCCATGCCTAGGCTGAGCGCTACGCCAGAGGCAAGGCCGAGACCCACGCTGATGGCTGCGGATAGCAGAACGATGCGTAGTACGTCCGCACGCTGAGCACCCAGCGCCATGCGGATGCCGAACTCGCTCGTCCGTTGTATCACGCTGTAGGACACGACGCTGTACAGGCCCACCCCTGCCAGTACTAGCGCCAGCCCCGAGAATGCACCAAACAGGATGGAGACCAGGCGCGCATTCGCCCATTCGGGTTCGCGTCTGATCCACCCCTCGAGATCCTGCACGTTCGAGTCTATCTGCTGATCGGGATTGATCGTGCCGATCTCCTTTCGGATGCTGTGCAGCATGGCCAGCGGCTCGCCCTGGGTCCGGACGAGAATTTGGGTTCCCATAAACATGTTGACAGTGTAGGGAAGGTACACTGCCGGCAAAATGGGCTTGTCGAGCCCGTCATCGAGGGCATCGGCAACGACACCAACAATTTGGAGCCAGCCGTCACTCCCGGCCGCGTTGAGCAGGTACGGCGGTTGGCCTGTTAATCGGGGCAAGCGCACTGAGTGGCTCAGGACATCTTCGCCGGGAAAGTAGCGGCGAACGAAGGTCTGGTTGACGAGCGCAAGCGTAGCGCCACGCGAGACCTCGTTCTGTTCCCAGAAGCGTCCTTCAACGAGTGGGATATGGAGGATGGTGAAGTACTCCGGGCTCACAAAGTTTGCCCGCGCATCCTGCTGTTCGACCGCGGTTTTGCCCAGGATCTCGAAGGTTTGGGGCCACCCGTTGCTTGGAGGCGTGGCGTTGCTGGAAATGCCTGCTGAGAGTACTCCGGGCATGGCAGCGACCCGCTCGCGAAGCTGGGCGAAATAAGCTGCCCTCTCCGCCCAGCCGTTGAGTGTGTTTTCGTGGACGGGAATGCCGACGGACATCACACGGTTCGGGTCGTAACCCAGCGGCCTCTGCATCAGGCGGGAAAATCCCTGGATGGCCGCGCCTGCAGCGGTTAGCAGTAACAAGGTTAGAGCAATCTGCCCGGCAATCAGTCCTGTGTGCATACGCTTGCCGCGCACGCTGCCTGCCATTTTGTGTGTGCCGGCCTGGATGACCTGATTGATCTCCCTTCGCGCCGAGTCCAGAGCGGGGAAGACTCCGAAGAGCACACCCGAAAAAGCTGCCAGGCCCACACTGAAAAGTAGAACTGGGAGATTGACGTGAAAATCGGCTTCGTGGGGGAAGGAATACTCGGGCAGCCAGGCCACGATGAAGTCCACAGCCTGGTAGGCAAGCACCACGCCCAGCCCCGCGCCGATCAAGGCGAGGAGCAGCGACTCTGTTAGCAGTTGCCGCACAATCCGGAAACGGCTTGCTCCCACCGCGGAGCGTACCGCCAATTCGTGCTGGCGCGCGGAGCCCCGTGCCAGAAGCAGAATCGAAACGTTGCTGCAGCCAATCGCCAGCAACAAGGCCACAGCTCCGAAGAGCAGATAGAGTGTGCCACGCAGGTCGCGGACATAGTACTCACTGAGCCTTCGCAGAATGATTCGGAACTGCGGAGGGTAGTTATTCGGCTTCTCCTTGTCGAATTGCTGTAACAGGGGGCGAAGCTCCGCTTCGGCGGCCTCGGTACTGACGCCGCTCCTTAGCTTCAGGTTCGCATTGTAGATTTTGTCCTGAGCCTGCGACATGTCGAGCGGGAGATACACATCGCCGTCCATCCAGGTAAAGCGAGGTGGCAGGACGCCCAGGATGGTGTAGTCCTTGTGGACGAGCTGGATATTCTTGCCCACAATAGTGGGATCGCCGTTAAAGTGCCGCCGCCAGAAGTTGTAGCTCAGGACCGCCACTGGTTGAGGATCCTGCAGATCGGGCGCGTCCGAGGGCAGGATGTAGCGGCCGAGAATCGCAGGCATGCCGAAATATTGGAAAGCATTTCCGGTAAAGTAAACCGCTGCCAGGTCTTCCGGAATATCAGTTCCGGTAATGACGAGGTTCCACCTGTTCATGGCGATGACGTCTTCGACCGCATGCACCTGCCGTAGTTGGCGTACCTGGGGCCCCGTAAAGCCTGGCCCACCCTCGTGGCCAGCCTTGTCGAGGGTGTGGATCTCACAGACTCTGTCGAAGCCGGCGTAAGGCCAGGCGTTGAGGACCGCGCTGTAGATTACGCTGAAGACCGAAACGGTCGCACCGATTCCAAGCGCCAACGACAGGATTGCGGTCAAAGAAAAGCCGGGAGTTCTCGCCATCAGGCGAAAGGCAAAGCGCAGGTCTTGCAAGAGCTGCCGCATGAAAGCCTCGCGTAAGGAATGGCAAAGTGATCGTTTTCTCTGTAGGCAAAGCAATTCGGGCACCGCGGGCGTCATGCTTTAAGTTGCTCATTCTTCTGAGAAATATCTTCGAGAGGGGATGTGCAAGTGTTCAATTTCCCCATCGGCTGTTCGGAAATGGACGGGAAGTTGTGCGCAGACGGACCGAGGCGACCAGTTCTACTTGCATCCAAGACTCAGTTGACACATAATACGTGTCCACTTATACTGTGTGAATGAATGTCACTCTGTCGATCGACGAGCAGTTGGTGGCCCGCGCTCGCAAGAAAGCGGAGGCCATGGGGAAAAGCCTGAATCAGGCAATTCGCGACTATCTACAAAAGCTGGCGGGCGGGGACGATCCCGAACGGAGCATTGCAGAGTTTCAGAGTTTGTCTGGCAAGGGACACTCGCGGGGGTGGAGGTTTGATCGCGACGAAATTCATGAGCGTGAGAATCGGTGAGCGGAAATAGTTCCCGTGACCACATGGCGCGAGAGTCTCGGCATGCGTAGCTTTTTTGATACGAATGTTCTGGTTTACGCAGACGACAAAGCTGCGCCTAGCAAGCAGCGGCGAGCCCTAGAGTTGGTGGCTGAGCACCGGCGGGCAGGAACGGGCGTGGTTTCCCTACAGGTGTTGCAGGAGTATTTCGTCACCGTCACGCGTAAGCTGCAGGTGGATGCGCGGACTGCGCGGCGGAAAGTGGAGCTGCTGGCGGAGTTTGATGTGGCTACTCCGGATGTCGCGGACGTACTCGCTGCCATCGACCTCACGCGGTTGCACAGCTTTTCCTTTTGGGACGCTTTGGTATTGCGCTCGGCGCAGCAGGCGGGGTGTGGAGTGCTGTTCACGGAGGACATGCAGAATGCCCGGGAGATGGACGGATTGCGGATCGTGAATCCGTTCCGGTAGTACCCACGACAGTCCATCGGATTCATCGATCGGCCTGCGCGGTTAGAGCCGTATCCCGACGGCCCCGTTAGTGTAGCGTCGCAGCGTTGCAGCGCTGCCCCACCCAAAAACCTTAACTGCAGATCCCCTTGGTCGGGATGACAAGGCTTTTGAGTTCTCAGTTGAGCCGGCCGAAAGCGCTCGCCCTGACGGACTCTCTGCTAAACTGTGCGGCCATGAAGACATTCGTTGTCCGAACCCTTTGCGTAGTGGTGTTGCTGGCGACTCTTGTAACCGCGCAGGATGTCATTCCTCTTTATCCTGGCACGGCGCCTGGGTCGACGGCGGAAAGCTATCCGGAGAAGGAGTATTTCTCCAAACTGTGGAACACAGAAGTTGTAGCCAACGTGACCAAGCCGAGTTTGGAGGTTTTCAAGCCTGCACCGGAGTTGCGAAACGGGACTGCGGTGGTGGTTTGCCCGGGTGGTGGGTTTATGGCCCTTTCCATTACCAGCGAGGGCACCGATGTGGCTAAGTTTCTAGCTGAGAGAGGTGTGACGGCTTTTGTGTTGAAGTACCGCATCGCGCATACGGGCGAGGACGCTACAGAGGAATTTACTGCGATGCTGGAAGATAAGCAGAAATTTCACGAGATGTTAGGAAAGATTCTTCCCTTGACGGTGGCCGATGGGTTGGCAGCGGTCACCTATGTTCGGCAGCATGCGTCGGATTGGGGAGTTTCCGCTGACCGAGTTGGCATTATCGGGTTCTCCGCGGGTGGTGCGGTGACTGCTGGCGTTGCGCTCCAGTACAAACCGGAAGGCCGGCCCGCCTTCGTGGCCCCGATCTATGCGGGCGGAGAGACGTTTAAGGATTTGCCGGTTCCAGCGGACGCACCGCCTATGTTTGTTGCGGCGGCGACGGATGATTCGCTCGGACTCGCGCCGGAGAGTATTGCTTTGTACGTGAGGTGGATAGGTGCGCACAAGTCGGCGGAATTGCATATGTATGCGAAAGGTGGGCACGGGTTCGGGATGCACAAGCAGAATCTCCCTACGGATCATTGGATCGATCGGTTCGCCGAGTGGATGGAGTTGCAGGGGTGGTTGAAGAAGTGACTCCGGCCGCGTAGAGCCTCAGCCAAAGAGTTCCGCCTGAGATCCGCGTCTGAGATCCCCGGCTGAAACCCCGCCCCTTCGGCTTTGCTCAGGGCAGGCCCTGTCGCTCACGCGACAAGGACGAGGCACGCTTGTCCGGGAGTGGTTATTGCGGGTGGGGGAAGTTCAATCTGCGTAACAAGTTTTGGAATCGCGGGTCGGAGTGCAGACTGTCCAGCCGCAAATCGGATTGCAGTTCCAACGCAAGATCCCAAGACTTTTCTACATAGGCCTTTTCCAGAAATACAAACGCTTGCTCTCTATTTCCCAGGCCTGCATAGACGGTCGCCATCAGGTAGGGCGACACATATTCACTTTTCGCTTTTTGTTCCAGGCCGTGAAGCACTGTTTCGGCCTCGGACTTTTTGCCGATTGCGCCGTAGGTGTGGCCCAGGGCGGCTACGGCGCGTTGAGCTCCGTTCGACATCTCGATCGCCTTCTGATATTCGGGAATTGCTTCAGACCGTTTCCCCAAGCCTTCGAAGGCGGTGGCGAGGTAATAGTGTCCGACCCATTCCTTGGGGTTTGCGGCTAATTCCTTGCGGCTCGCGGTGAGCAGACCATCATAGTTGCGGAGCAGAGCGTTCACATTCGATTCGCTGGCCGCGAAGCTGTAGCCGGGATCGAGCTCGGCGCTCTTGGCGATCTCGGCTAGAGCTTCGGAGCGCTGACCCTGCCAAGCCAAGAAATAGCCATGCAGCAAGTGAGCGCAGCCGAAGTTGGGAGCCAGTGCGATGGATGTGTCGAACTCGCGCCCGGCGCCGGCCCAGTCCCAGTCTTGCAGCCAAGCCAGCATAGCCAGCGTGGCGTGCCCTTGTCCGACGCTCTCATCGAGTTCCATGGCTTTGCGGAGAGCCTCACGGGCCGGACCAACGGCGCTGGCGGGAGATATCTCATGGAAGATCGCCAGATACACATAGCAATCGGCGAGACCAACATAGCCGAGGGCGAGTCCGGGATCTTTTCGGATGGCTTCTTCGAAGTACGGTTTGGCGGCCTTGAGATCCTGTGTTGTCAGGGAAGCGGAGGTTATGTAGGAACGTCCGCGAAGGTAGGCATCATAAGCTTCTGGGTTCACGGCGCGGCTTGAGTTGGCGCGCGCTTGCTGCTGCGGGGTGACCTCGATGCGAATCTGGCGGGCGATGGATTGCGCCATGTCGCGTTGCAGATCAAGAATGCCGCGCATTTCGCGCTGGTAGTCTTCGCTCCAGAGATGGCGGTCGTTGGGTCCATCGAGCAGTTGCACGGTGATGCGGACTTGATCGCCTTCGCGGCGGACGGAGCCTTCGAGGATGCCGTCGACGCCGAGTTCGCGCGCGATTTGGGGCAGATGTTTCTTCGTCCCCTTGTACTCCATGATGGAAGTGCGGGAGATTACTTTGATGGCGTGAATTCTGGAGAGCTCGGTGATGAGTTCTTCGGTCATGCCGTCGGCGAAGTATTCCTGAGCGGGATCGCCTGAGAAATTCTGGAGGGGGAGGACCGCCAGGGAGTGGATGGCTGGGACGGGGCTCTTCGCGTAAAAATGTTGCCACGTCATCCAGATGGCAAAGCCAAGGGCGAGGCAGGCCACGAGAGTAATGAGGAAGCCGGAGCCGAACTCGGGGCGCCTGGCAATTCTTGCTGGTGGAGGGTCGGTCTTCGATTTTGATTTTTCGGGCTCTATCCAAGGGGCTTGGACTTCCTCCACTGACCCGATGAAGCGGTATCCGCGTCGAGGGAGCGTCTCGATATATTTCGGCGAGTCTGCGGAATCGCCGAGTGCTTCGCGGATGCGTGCGATGGCGTTGTGCAGGCTGTGGTCGAAATCGACAAAGGTGTCGGCCGCCCAGAGCTGAGTTCTGAGCTCCTCGCGCGTAACCAGATTGCCGGCGCTCTGCAACAGGATGCCCAGCACCTGGATGGGCTGGCCCTGAAGGCGGAGCTTGATGCCACGTTTGCGCAGCTCACCGGCCAGGAGATCCAGCTCGAAAGAATCGAAACGCAAGATGCGGGCTGCTGAAACCGGCGCCGACATGATCCTCCCCCAAGCTTCAGAAAAGGCTACCACAAGTTTCGGTACAAAAGAGGTGTGCTGTTTGGGCAGCAAGTCATTCCGTTTCATTGACTTAGCTTTGGAGGAAACTTGGAGGTGCAATGGAGTTGCCAAGGATTGACGGGCTTGCCCTTCCAGGCGAGAGTAGCGCCTAGACAGTGAAGATCGACTGCTGAGGTTTCAAACTCTAGGGAGGAAGAAATGAATACTGTTACAAAACTCTGTGTCTTTGCAAGTTGTCTAACTCTTGCCGCCACGGCCGCGCTCGCGCAAAGCAAAGCGGCGCCGAACGTGCCCAACATCGCTCAGATCGTTGCCTTGGACGAATGCGATCCTACCACCTTTAATGCTGTGCTGGGTCCGGACTTCTGCCATAACGTCTCGCTTGGAGCGTTCACGACGTTCAACGATCTGTTCGCCAAGGCGGCGGCGGGAAAACCGGATCCGAATTGGGATTTTGAGCCGGATACGATTCGGATCAAAGAGGGAACCGTGCTGACTGTGGCCGACGAGGGTGGAGAGCCGCATACCTTCACCGAGGTCGATAAGTTCGGCGGCGGCTTCATTCCGGGGCTGAATTCCGGGGAGGAGACGGTGCCGGAATGCGTTGGCGGGTTTTCTAACCTGGCCGTCGCCGAGACCCGCATCCTGCAGGGCAGCCACCTCGAGGTTACGAATCTTTCCAAAGGGGAACACAACTTTGAGTGCTGCATCCATCCCTGGATGCGGACGAAGGTGATCGTGAAGTAAAACGTCGTTCAGCAAACGTCGTTAAAGCAAACGTCCGGGGGGATGTTTGCAGGTGCCCGCTTGAGCCGTGTTCCGCGGCTGAGCGGGCATTTTTGTTGCTGCAACACTTAAGTTTCCGCTTGACAATCGATTTCCTGTGGGGTAATACTTAAGCATACGCTTGACTATCAAGCGTCGGAAAGGAAGAAGAAGTCATGGAGACAGTCATGGAAAAGACCACGGTTACCCATGGAACGTTTGTCATTGAGCGGAGTTATGCGGCTACGCCGGAGCGCGTGTTTGCTGCCTTCCAGGACCCAGCGAAGAAGAGGCGCTGGTTTATCGAGGGGAGGAACAACGAGGCGGAGACCTTCGAAATGGATTTCAGGGTGGGAGGCACGGAACGGTCCAGTTATCAGATGGGGCCGAATTCGCCGTTTCCGGGGACGGTGATTTCGAACGAGACGAAGTATATGGACATTGTGCCCAACAGGCGCATTGTGATTGCGTACACGATGTCGATGGGAGAGAGGCGGTTTTCTTCGTCGCAGGCTACGTTTGAGCTAGTGCCTTCGGAGAAGGGCACCGACCTGACTTTTACGGAGCAGGGCGCGTACTTCGAGGGATCGGATGGGGCGGAGAGGCGTGAGGCGGGATGGCGGCAGTTATTGGAACACTTGGACAAGGGAATCGCTGTCGCCTAGAGCTTTGGAAAGGTGTGGTTTATGGCTCATCGGAAGATTCACGTGGATCGGGTGTTCCACGCTCTGGGGGATCCTACGCGTCGAGCGCTGGTGGAGAGGCTGAGCGAGGGGCCGATTTCTGTTTCGCTGCTTGCGAAGCCTCTTGCCATTACTCTGGCGGCCGTGGTGCAGCATTTGCAGGTGCTGGAGAAGAGTGGGTTGGTGCGGACGGAGAAGCTGGGGAGGGTTCGTACTTGCCGGATTGAAACCGGGGGCCTTTCGGTGGCGGAACAGTGGATTGAGGATCGCAGGGCAACGTGGGAGAAGCGGTTGGATCGGTTGGGGGATTTGTTGGAGGAGGAGTGAGAGTTTCTAGTGGGTTAGAGCTAGCGGAGCTTCACTCCGCCCGCCGGCCGGGGCGGCCGGCCCTACGTAAATCACGATCTGGTTGAGAGCTGATTGTTGAGAGCTGATAAGGACGCAACGCGTGGCCGGCCTCGTTTATACGACGCCGGAGGCCCTTCTGGCTTCTGTTACACAGAATTCACTTGGCGTTCACCTGTCTTTAACCAGGGCTCGTCTAGATTTCTCGGCAGGGACGTGGACGGAGATCCGTGAATCCCAGAGGAGAAATCAATGAGGATGAAGAACTGTCAGTCGCAGGAAACAAAGAATGTTCTGCGGAATTCTTTCGCGCAGGCACTCGCTATTGTGGCAGTTGTATTCGCTGCCAGTGCTCTGGCGACGGCTGAGGACCGGGAGCCCTATGCCATCGGGCTTTGGGGCGACCTGCCGTATTCCGCTGTGCAGGCGGCGGCTGTGCCGAATCTGATCGCCGACATGAATTCACAGAGGCTGGCGTTTACAGCACACGACGGCGATCTGAAGAGTGGCGGCAGCGAGTGCACGGACGCGGTGTACACGCAGGCTCAGGCGTATTTTGCTTCGCTGAAGGCGCCTGCGGCTTTTACGCCTGGAGACAATGACTGGGTCGATTGCGACCGCATCGCCGGTTACAACTCGCTTGTGCAGCTGGATAAGGAGCGGGCGCTCTTCTTCAGTACCTCCTCCACGCTGGGGCAACACCAGTTGAAGCAGAAAGTGCAGACCGACGCGCTGTGCCTGGGTTCGAGTGGCAGCATGGTGCCCTGCGTCGAGAACCGGCGCTGGACACTGGGCGGAGTTACCTACGCAACGCTCAATATCCAGGGTTCGTGCAACAACCTGTGCGACACTTTCCCGGACCCGGCGGAATATGCTGCTCGGAATGACGCGGACATCGTCTGGCTGCAACAAACCTTTGCCGATGCCAAGGCACGCAATTCGGCGGCGGTGATGTTGATTTCGCAGGCTGATCCTGGGTTTGACGCAACGGACATCACGCGGGGTCCGGTGCGTGATCCGAAGACGCTGGCCGAAACGGATGGCCTTCCCGATGGGTTCCAGGAATTCCTGCTGGCCTTGCGGACTGAGGTGGTTGCCTTCAGAAAACCGGTTGCGTATGTGCATGGCGATTCGCACTACTTCCGGGTCGACAAGCCGTTTTTGAACGAACTGGGACAGCGGCTGGAGAACTTCACGCGGGTCGAGACTTTTGGTGATCACCAGGAAAACGGAACCAACGACGTGAACTGGCTCAAAGTGCTGGTGGATCCTGGAAGCCGAGAAGTGTTTGCTTATCAGCAGCAGATTGTTCCCGCGAACCGCGTGGCGGTTCCGGCGCCGTAGTTTATCGGGCAGGCGAGGGCGCCTGCCCTACACGTGCAAAAGCCTCCTGGAGATGCACTCCAGGAGGCTTTTGTTGTTATGTTTCCGGAACTTACTTGAAGCTGAACGCCTTGATGTCCGGATTCGCCTTCGCGGTCATGACTTCGAACGCTCCGATGAAGCCGGGATTGGTCTTGAGGTAGTCCGAGGCCAGACCGTCGTAGTCACCCATGTAGACGGAATTGATGAGGCCGTCGATGCCGTGTTCGGGACCGAAGCTGGGTACGGCGACCTTGCTGTTGGTCCAGGTAAAGCCGTTGGTGGTTGTTCCGCAGAAGCGCTCGATGCCAAAGTTGGAGGCATCGTTGCGGCGGTCATACCAGCACGCGCCGACTTTGCCAGTAGCATCAATGGCGATACCGGGCTGGTAGTGATCGTGCCCGTACCCGATGCGGGGCTGCAGGTCCGAATTCACTTTGATGGGAGCGAAGCCCCAAGTTGCGCCTCCATCCGTGGAGAAGCGCAGGAGGACGTCGTCAAAGGCGTAGGCTCCGGAGATGCCGAAAATGTCCGGAATGGACTTGTCTCGGCCGTCATCCCAGGTTACGTAGATCGTTCCGTCAGTGGGTCCACCGGAGCGATCGATGTTCATATCGATGCCGAGGAAGTCACGGAAGCTGCCCTGGAGATAGAACGTGTCTCCGCCGCCGACGATGCCATCTACCACGGTGTAACCTTTAGGTTTCTTGCCGTGAACGTAGCTAGTGAAGCGCAGCTCGCGGGCACCAATGGGGAAGTTTGTGAAGTGGGCCCAAGCTACGTTGATCTTGCCGTTGGAGCTGACGACCACATGCGAGCCCTGCAGAGCATCGCTAAAGCCGCAAATGGTGTCGATGACTGTGGGCTGGCTCCAGGTCGCTCCACCGTTGCCGGAGGAGACGACTTCGATGGCGGTGCGCACGTCATTAGGACAAGCGGGATTGTTGAAGGTGAAGTCAAAATCGGTGTAGGACAGGTACAAGCGCTTGGGGTTCGTGGGATCGACGCTCAACCATTCCTTGTCGATCTGATGTGAGAACCCGTCTTTGTTCAAGGCTGCGACCGGATCGGACCAAGTGGCTCCGCCGTCATTGGAGGTGGAAAGCGCCAGCGACGAAATGGGATTTCCGGCGCTGTCGGAAGTGGCAAAGAGTTGGGCGTAGTAGAAGTTGGAAGGGCTGGTGCAGCCCACCTGCGGATCGCCTTCGAGGAAGTTGTTGAGGTTGGCCCCGGGGGGCATGGCGCCGACGTCTTTGAATGTGGCTCCGCGATTGGTGGAGAAGGCTGCGCCGCTGAACGACAAGCCGCCTGTGCCAAAGACCAGAGTCTGAAGGAAGCTGCCGGAATCGTTAAAGCCGACTACAACACTATTGCCGCACCAGGCGGTGGAGGTTTCACTTTGCGTGAAGCCGGCGAAGGCAGAGAGATCCAAATCCGTCGACGAGTCGGACACGGTGCTAACACTGGAGGTGGAGGCGGCGACGGCCGCCATCCCCGCTTGTACCTTGGCGGCGAGAGCGGGTCGAGACATGGGTTTGGCTAAGGCGGGCAGCATGTTCTGGAAAGCTACGGCGGCATGTGCCGCGTTGGAAGTACCGTCCATGGCCATGCGGAGCGATGCGGGGAAGCGGTTGTAGGTCTTCAGCTGCTGTTGCAGGCGGGTGTTGAGCGTCTTCAGGCGAGCGGCATCCACCTGTGC
>Ga0137403_10000777_pt1 | contig 26519 bp, 27 predicted proteins | sample CZOMad2_1_16fung_FD_122057 | JGI IMG/M metagenome (GOLD analysis project Ga0137403, IMG submission 122057) | Vadose zone soil fungal communities from Angelo Coast Range Reserve, California, USA - CZOMad2_1_16fungal (Hybrid Assembly) | ecosystem: Environmental > Terrestrial > Soil > Vadose zone... | reverse complement strand
CTCGCCTCGGATCGCACCGACACCAACAGTCTCTGGCTGACTGAGCAACTCAATCGCCGCGGGATCGATGTGAAGCTTAAGACAGTTGTGGGCGACGATGACGCGCGTCTTGAAGAGGTAGTCAAAGATGCGGTGAAGCGTTCCCGAGTAGTTATCACGACCGGCGGGCTGGGTCCCACCGAAGACGACATCACGCGAAAAGTTGTGGCGCGCGCACTAAAGCGCCGGCTGTCGCTTAACGAAAAAGTGCTTGCCGAAATCCGTGAGCGGTTTAAGAGTTATGGCATGAATATGCCGGAGCGAAATTCGCGGCAAGCGATGGTTATTGACGGCGCTGAGGTACTGCCGAACCCCAACGGCAGCGCGCCAGGTCTTTATCTGGAGCACGAAGGTTGTGCGGTTGCTTTGTTTCCCGGGCCGCCCCGGGAGATGAAACCGATGTTTGAAAATCACGTCGCTTCGCGTCTGGAAAAGCTGGCCGGCGACATTCGTTTCGCGCGGCGCGTGCTCCGCGTCGCGGGCATGGGCGAATCCGCCGTCGATGAAAGAATCGCGCCCATCTATTCCAAATATGAAAATCCGCAGACGACGATTCTTTTCAACAGCAGCGAAATCGAACTTCACTTGCGCGCGCACGGGCGAACCGAAGCAGATGCTGAAGCACTGCTGGATGATTTGTCCTTAAAAATTGAAACAGAGTTGGGCAACGCGGTTTTTTCGTTTCGCGGCGAAAAGATGGAAGAGGTCGTGGGCCGCAGTCTGGCGATCTCCGGCTTTACCCTGGCGGTGGCTGAGAGTTGCACGGGCGGTTTAATTGCTCAACGGCTGACCAATGTTCCCGGATCGTCGAAGTATTTCGTTGAAGGTCTGGTGACCTATTCAAACGAATCAAAGATGCGCTTGCTCGGCGTCGACAAGAAACTGATTCGCGAATTCGGGGCGGTCAGTCAACAGGTGGCGCGAGACATGGCGCGCGGCGTCCGTCATCGCGCCAAGACTGATTTCGGGTTAGCAGTCACCGGCATCGCCGGCCCGGACGGAGGGACCGAAGAGAAGCCGGTCGGCTTGGTCTTTATCGCGCTCGCGGATGATGCGCATACTGAGCATAAGCGATTTGTACTGCCTGGGGATCGTGAATTGATTCGGTGGCGGGCTTCGCAGGCGGCGTTGGATATGTTGCGGCGGCGGTTGATTTGAGTCAGTCCACTAATGCTGTGAAAAGCTTACCGCTAAGGCCGGAGCATCACGAGTTCCGCTCAAGAAGATCAACAACCTTCCCATCGATGCCGACAACATTGTTTACTTCCAAGTAAGGGAGATCCTTCCTTACACTTATGCTCGCCGCAATCGTTGTTTTCGGTTTCTATCGCGGTCGAGGCGATGACTTGTCCTTTGATCGTTCTCATGATTATCTCGCAGAGAATCTGCACGCTCAGTGCCGCTTTCCCGCAAAGTTTACAAGGTTAGGACAAGAGGTTCAATGAGCCTGCGAAGTCAGGCGGCATACTAGTAGCCCCGGGCGTAAGCCCGTGGATCAGTCGCCCCAAATTATTCAAGCCCGCTTTAGCGGGCGACAGAAGGCTCCTCGACTGATTCTCTGTCGCCCGCTGAAGCGGGCTTATGAATAAATGTATGCCTCGATCCTGGGGCGGCGCGCTTCGCGCTCTGCCCCAGGCTATTTTATTTCACGCTTTCAGCGTGAAGATCATGTGAGTCTCATCTGGCAACTAGCGGAAATCTTTCAGGATGCTCGATCGATTCAACCGACAAATCAAGATCAAGATCAGGCCAGTAGAGATGATCTGGTTGAGGTAGCTGTACATTCAAGACTGCTGAAACAGGAGCGTCCTTGAACCGGGGGAATTCTTTGTAGGACAGGAACATTTCTCGCTCGGCCAGCAATAACCAGATGCCGTGTTGGGAAATGTGGCTGACCTCAACGATCATGCTCCCGCCTCGATCAATTGCAGAGTCTTTGCCTGAATCGAGTCAAGTACGGCGTCACGCAAGAAGGAGCTGGCGTGGAGAATCTCGACTCCGATCATCTCGTTCTTATCGTTCAGTTCCACGGTAATGTTTGGGTTGAGTTCTACGCTTCTGGTTTCCGGCTCGTCGGTGATGACCAGGTGACCAGGTGACCAGGTGAAGCACATCCTCTTGCTCGAAGTATTTGATACGTGGGTTATCCATCGATAAATCTCGAGCTTATCATTCGGCGTTCCACCGAACGATACTTTGATACCGAGACCGAAGCACTACCACTCTACTATGTGACCCGTGATGCGTCCATTGAATTGATTTAGCGCAGCACTTAGATCTCCGTCACCATCGCTAATTGGCTGACACAGAGCCCTCCCTCACGGTCGGGCTACTGCCCCGGACTGCCGCAAGCCTGAGTCTTGCCGGACGCGATAGAGCCAGATATCCATCCGCAGAAACCGCGCGGTGCTGTGCATCAATGGTTCGAACAACTCGTTCCCAGTCCCATTGCTCAACTCCGGAAAGAGTTTCGCAGGGGTTGAATCTATCTTGTTTACAAATACCAGATAGTTGACATTCTTTTCTTTTAGAAGGGCAAGGAAACCCGCGCGATCCTTACGGGCGTCCGACGACGTCAGGATTTTGCCTTCCGGAATCCCCGACATCACCGATACGGTGCCTTCGTCGCTGAAGATGAAAGCCTGCGAGTTCGGTTCGTAGTGATGCTGAAGATAATCGGCCACGGTGCGCTGTGCAGATGTCTGGTTAAGCGAGCCGACGGCACTCGCGAGTTGGATGCTCCCATCGAGGACACAGAGCGCGACGACGATAACCAGCATGGTCCGCACCCGCTGCGGCTTTTGCTGTCTTAATCTCAGAAAGGTCCAACCCAGAATGGGAATGCCCAGGCTAAAGAGGAGCAGGCCGTAGCGTGGGAAAATCATCGGCTGCTGATGTGTCAGATAAGCGGTGACCAGCAGACTGAGAGAGGCAAAGAAAAAGACGACGGGCGCCAGAATCCCTCGCAGATCTTCCGGCAGACCTTGTCTGCTTACGCTGCGCGGAAGCTGCTTCAGCAAAATCCACCCCGCTACGAATGCAGAGATCAAAACAGCGAGCTCCGTAGAGATAATCAAAATGGCGCCATCGCGCAGCACGCCTGCCAGAGAGAAGTGGGCCAGCGAAGGATTCGCTGCCAGCAACCAGTCGTGATAGTACTGGCGCTGCACGAAACACGCGAGCCAGTTACCGGTCGCTTTCCAGCTTAGGTAGAACCAGAACAGTGGCGGAAAGATGAGGATAAGAAGCGCCGTGATCGAAATCCGTCGCTCCTGTAAAAACTGAATCGCCGGGATCAAGGCTATGAACATCCAACTTTCGACCCGCGTCAGGCCCGCGAGCGCGGCGAAGATTGCCGCCAGGATCCAACCTCTCCGCAGAAGACAGTACAGGCTGGCCAGGACGAAAAACGCATGCGGCACGTCGGTCATCGCTGAGGCCGAATAAGTGATGTGCAACGGATTCAGAGCGATCAGCAGAAATCCAAACAGCGCCGCTTTGTGACTCACCGTCAATCGAAGAGTGATGCTGTAAATCAGCAGGCAGGATCCAAGTCCAAAGAGTGCAGAGACGATCTTTCCGGCATAGAAGCCGTTCCGTATGAAAATATTAAGGACCGCGGAAATGAACTGATACAACGGTAGCCAGAATCCATAGAGGTCAGTCAAAGCAAACGTTCCCTTCGCCAGATTCGTGCTCATCGTGCCGATATCGCGAATGTAAACATAGGCGTCGCCGAACGCATTCGGAAGCGCGAAAGCTCCGACGAGTCGCGGAATTCCCGAAACAAGAACGAGAGTGGGCCAGATTATTCGAGGATTGGTTAGGCGGCGCATTAATTAACGATCTTCCAGTCGCTTGGGATTGCGCTTGACGTGGAATACCGCTAGCACAACGATCCGATTTGATTCGAGAAGGAAATGAATCGCATAAGGGAATCTGCCCAGGACTGCCTGTCTCGCGATGCGGCGAAAGACTACTGGGAGTGACATTAGCGCTTAGGCCGTCTGTTTAGTGGGTCTTCCTTAATCGATTCCCACGAAACAACATCCTCAGGGTTTCGCTGGTGAGCCTCAAGACGTCGATCGAGTTCAGTTGCTTGCGCCGACGTGAGTGCCGGCTCATAGCCATCCCGAGTAATGCTTTCCCAGAGAGCCTCGACCAGCTCTATTCGCTCAGCAAGCGGAAGGCGCTTAACGGTATCCACGAAGTTGGAACTCATGCTTGAAGTCTAGACGCGGATGATTAGGAAGACAAGTGGAAACTTTGAGATGAGCTTGTAGCTTCTCAGGCTGCTTGTTATAGTCAGACCTCGTTTTCGTTCAACTTGAAAATGACAGCGGCGACGCAAGAAAAGGTCCTGGCGACGAACCGCGCGGCGTTTCACAACTATCACATCTCGGCGAAGTACGAGGCCGGTGCGGCGCTTCTGGGTACTGAAGTGAAAAGTGTCCTCGACGGCCGCATCCAGCTCAAAGAGTCCTACGTGCAGGTTCGTGACGGCGAAGCGTGGCTTTTCAATGCCCACATCTCGCCCTATACCTTCGGCAACCTGGCGAACCACGAACCGCTACGCACGCGCAAGCTGCTGCTTCATCGACGCGAGATTGTGAAGCTTGACGAAGCCGCGGCAATACAGGGAATGACACTGGTCATCACGCGCGTCTATTTGAAGAGTCGCAAAATCAAATTTGAGATCGGCGTGGCGAAAGGCAAGAAGTTATACGACAAGCGCGAAACCGAAATGCGCCGCATCGTCGAGCGCGAGACCCAGGCGCAGTTGAAAGAACGAAATCGATAATATTCAGTGGCACAAACTTCATTCTGTGATGATGGACAGCTGAATCACAGACTGAAATCTGTGCCACTTAGCGACAGAGGAGATGACAGGAATGGAAGCAATCGGAAGTTCTCAATCGTGTCTCGAGATCGACGCGCAGGCGCTGGCCGTGGCGGTTTTCAAGGGCGAAAACGCCGGCGAAGGGTTGTTGAAGTCTTTGGACGCCGCTGTTGGCGGATTGATCAGCAGCGTGATCAAGACCGAAGAGTTCGCCGCAAAAACCGGCGAGACGGCTTACTTTCATTTGTCGGGTAAGGGAATAAGGGCCGGCCGCCTGCTCTTGATCGGTTGCGGTGACCGCGACGCTTTCAAAGCGGCGCAGATAACTCAGATGGCCGGAACCGCTTCGCGTTTTCTTAGAAGCAAGAACGCCAAATCGATCGCGATCGCGCCGCGTGCGGATGGCGAGACAGACAAAGTCGCGCAGGCCGCAATGGTGGGCGCGATCATGGGACTGTTTGAGCCTGACAAGTATCGCACCAAAGACAAAGAGGAACGCGAACTGACGCGAATCGCGGTCGTCGTTGAGGGAGCGGACAAGAAAACATTACAGCAGGCCGCGGAACGTGGACGGATTATTGGCGAGGCGGCGAACTTCACGCGTGATCTGGCGAACGAACCGGGAGGTCATCTGACACCGACGATCCTGGCAGAGCGCGCGCAGAAAGTCGCGAAGCAGTTCGGCCTTACAATCGATGTGCTCGATCAGCGTCGGATGGAAAAACTCGGGATGGGATCTCTGCTCGGGGTCTCTCGTGGTTCTGAGGAACCGCCGAAGTTGATCGTAATGAAGTATGAGCCTCGCAAAGTCAAGAAGGGGGCTCGTCGTTTATTGGCTTTGGTCGGGAAGGGCATTACGTTTGACTCGGGCGGCATCTCTCTCAAGCCGGGCGAGAACATGGAATTGATGAAGTACGACATGACCGGCGCCGCCACTGTCATTGGCGCGCTGCTGGCGATCGCTCAACTCAAGCCGTCGATTCCAGTGCTGGGAGTGGCGCCGTGCTCTGAAAATCTGCCGTCAGGCAAGGCAACAAAGCCAGGCGATGTTTTGACCGCGATGACCGGCAAGACGATTGAAGTTATCAATACCGACGCCGAAGGGCGGCTGGTGCTGGCCGACGCGATCGCTTACGCAAAGAAACTGGGGGCCACCCAAATCATCGACATGGCGACATTGACCGGCGCAGTTTCGATCGCGCTCGGCGACGTCAACACTGCGATCCTCGGCACTGACCAGACTCTGATAGACCAGGTAATCGAAGCCGGAAAAGAAGTCGGCGAGAAATTCTGGCAGTTGCCGCTGGATGACGAATACACCAAACAGATCAAGAGCGACATTGCCGACATCAAAAATGTTGGCGGCAAGAAGGCCGGCACGATTACCGCGGCCGCTTTCCTCAAGGAATTCGCTGATGACATCTCGTGGGCGCATCTTGATATTGCCGGCACGGCCTGGGCTGATAGCGCTCAACCATATCGTTCGAAAGGTCCAACCGGTGTTGCCCTGCGCACTCTGATTGAATTCATTGAAAGCTCCGCCCGCCAGAATGGGAATTGATCGAGGTGAGGTCAGTACCGGGAGCGGTAGCGACCGGGTCATAGTTAGCTATCTCGACCATTGGACCGGCGGCAAGCCAATCGAGTCGGGTTCTCAAGGACGACACATGCACGACTTGATCATATCTGGTTCTATATCGAGCGTGGCCGGTAGAGCAATTGTGTGAACTATGGATGTGATTTTTTTCCTCATTCGGCTTCCTTTTTTCGTAATTGGGATCGCTCTTCTACTCGCTATCGGAATAGTAGTGTCGGTGCTGGTTTTAGGCTTCGTGCCTTGTGTGTTGCCTTTGGCGCTGGCGGTTTGGCTTTTACTATTATTGCTAGCCGTCATTAATGCGGCGTTTACCAATCGAACCGATGCGCTTACCTCATTCTTCAAAGAGACCCAGAAATGGATAAGCGATCTTACGGACGAATATGTTATTAGAAGTGTTGGAGACTACCTCAAGCTGTACGGAGAATTGTTCAGATGGCTTATTCGCCCAAGGGAAGAGACTTAGCGGGATTGAGGCTCGCCAAATTCGTATTCACGCCTTTACCCCACTACCGCAATATAGAACCGTTCGCGCTCACCCTTCGGGAATGCTAAAATCACTTCGGACCAGATAGCGAGCCAGGCTGACGACGGCCCTTGTCCTCGCGACATTGCCCCCTTGCAATGACCGACTACTATCACGTTCTGGGCGTCAAACGCAGCGCGACCGCTACCGAGATAAAATCCGCCTACCGAAAACTCGCGCGCAAGCATCATCCCGACGTGAATCGAGGTTCGGAAAAGGCCGAGCGTGAGTTCGCGCTGCTGTCTCTGGCTTATCACACGCTGATCGATCCTCAGGAACGAGCCTTTCACGATCAACAACTCAACCAGAGCACGCAAGAGAGTCCTTTTCTGGGTTTGGAGAACAACCCGCATGCGAAGCGCGCCAGCAAGATGGCCACCCAGGCCCGTTGGGACCGGGTCGTCAATCAAATTCTCGAAAACGATCGGCGCGAAAACATGCAGCGCCAGCGCGCGGTCTTCACTACCGTGTCGCTTTTTCTGTCGACGTTTTTGGTGGCGATGATCAAGCCGCCGCTGTGGCAGTCCTTTGGCGTGGCCGGTCAGGCGATTCTGGCCATCCTCTTCACCTTAGGTGTTTGGCACTTGATCAGCCGGCTGCGCGAATACATAACGCATTACACCTACAGGCCCGACGACATCAACTACTCAATCACCAGCGAAGAGAAGGAGCCGGATCAACCCTTCACGCGATTTGCGGCCTATGCTTTCCTGCTGGGCGGCTATTTGATAAGCCTGAGTATCGGACTCCTCATCGGCTGGCGCGCGGAGGGTTTTTTTTCCGACTTAACTCTGCTGTTCCGGCATCATGCGACGGTCAGCGCTGGTTCTCTTTCTCCGCTGGCCCTGTTGGTTTCAGGACTGATCGTCTATCCGCCTATCTCGGTTTTGATAATTGACACGCTGCACGCCGTCGCCTCGCGGATAGATACGGGTTGAAGTCCGTCGTCAGGTCGCGTATGTTGCGCCAGATGAAATTGTTTCGAAATAAGATCACGCGCGTGGGCTTCCCGCGTTTTAAGGCGGGATCTGTGGTCGTGCTCGCGTTGATGTTTGGCGCCGGCCAGGCGCCGGCGCGAGCAGGCCAAAAAAGTGAGCCGTTGACGCCGATGCAACGCGAAATCGAGCGCCAGCAAGTGCGTCTGAAATCAGAAGACATCGAACAGCGTCGCGATGCGCTGATGAGGCTGGGTGGTTTGAAGCGGCCCGACGCGTCGCACGCTGCCGCCGCAGGATTGACCGACATCGCGCCGATAGTTCGGGCGACCGCCACGCACGCAATCCTGTCTCTGCCGTCGGCAGAAGCCGCGACGCTTTTGATTCCTCTCTTGCAGGACAAACTGGAGTTCGTCCGTCGCGAGGCCGCTGATGCCCTGGGCAAGACGCGCAGCCGTACTGCGTCCGCTCCGCTCACCGGAGTCTTGCTGGGCGACAAAGAAATCAGTGTGAGAGGCGCTGCGGCCGCGGCGCTGGGCGAAATCGGCGAGGAATCGGCCGTCGAAGCACTGTCGCAGGTACTTGCCGGACAGAGTCAGCAAAAGAAGAAAGCAAAAGCGGGACCCGACGCGTTCGTAAGGCGAGCTGCGGCCCGTTCACTGGGCCAGATCAAGAGCCGCACGGCAGTGGGCGTTTTGATCACGACGCTGGCCAACGACTCAATCGACATTGACGTGAGACGAGAGGCCGCGACCGCACTGGGGTTAATCGGCGACACGTCAGCCGGGCCGGCTCTTCAGGCAGCGTCTGCCTCCAGCGATCCATATCTGTCAGAGGCCGCACGCGGAGCCCTGCGCCGCCTTAGACTTGCCCCCAGGAATTGAGACCGGCATTCAACCCATTTCCAGTTGGGTTTTTCTTGGAATTATTAAGCTTTGCGAGTCCGACTAAGTCGGCTCCGCGGACTAAACGAGGCTTACTTTTGCAGATCAGGATTGGCTGAAAGAAAAAGGCGCTGGAGCGAGAGCTCCGGCGCCTTCTTGGGAAACAACAACGAACTCGGCTTAGTTTTCGGTCTTCTCGCCCCGGCCCTGGCCCTTACGCGCAGCCTTACTTTCCTTAGCGGCCGGAATCGGCAAGCCGACACTTCCTGAACGGGCTGCTAAAGGCTCTTCGTCCGGAACCGCGGCGGTAATTTCGCTAATCAGCGCCCCGCCGGATTTCTTCGAGAAGGTCAGCTTGCCGGCGACCGAGCCGAGGTCGACCTGGACCAAATCACCCAAGCCAATCTGCCCGGTAGCCACCAGGTTCGACAGTGGATAGACGAGAAAGCGTTCGATCGCGCGTTTCAAATGTCGCGCGCCGTATTTGTAATCGATGCCTTCGTCCAACAGCATGTTTTTCGCCGCGTCCGTGCACTGGAAAACAAATTTCGTCCCCGCGGACATCATGATGCGATCCTGAACGGATTGCAGTTCGAGATCGAGAATCGCGCGCAGATGATGCTCTTTCAAAGAACGGAACACCACCACCTTGTCGATGCGGTTCATGAACTCCGGCGAAAACTTACGCCGAGCAGCTTCCACCGCCGTGCGATAGATTTTGTGATCTACTTCAGAGTCAGGATGCTTGACACCCTTGCCAGGGGCAAAGCCGATACCGCCCGAAATCAACTCGGACATTTCGCGCGCGCCCAGGTTCGAAGTCATGATGACCATGCATTTCGAAAAGTCGACGCGCCGGTTGTCGCCCAGCGTCAGGGTCGCTTTATCGAGAATGCCCAGCAGCAATTGCCAAAGGGAATCCGAAGCCTTTTCGATTTCGTCAAAGAGCACCAGCGTCAGCTTGAGCTCTTCGTTGTGCATCCGGTCGAGATTCTCCTGCGTCAGCATCGGCGAGGTCTCGCGATGGCCCAGGTATCCCGGAGGCGAACCGATCAGCTTGGCGATTTCATGCGAATGCTGAAATTCCGCGCAGTCGATCTTCACGACGCCGTTCGGATCCGCGTACAAGACTTCCGACGCCGCTTCGATTACCCGCGTCTTTCCCGAACCCGTAGGCCCAAGGAACAACATGGTACCGATCGGCCGGTTAGGCGGATTCATGCCGGCCAGAAATATCTGGTAGAGGCCGCTTACGCGGCGCACGGCGCGTTCCTGGCCAACGATGCGCGCTCCCAGGCGCTCTTCAAAATCCTGGGCGCGCGGGCTTTTCTGATCCGGGTCCAGAAATACCGTTTCGTCAATTAGTTTTTCCGGGGCACTCATCTTTTCTATTTCCATTTCGGCAATCATGGCTTTTGTTCCTTGGCGCGGCGCGTGTCCATGACACCCTTGTCGCCGCTCGGGATCCTCCGAAATTATCCCTTAAGCAAAGAACGAGCCACACGGTCGATTGATGCGGCGTAGAGCGTTAGCGTTTACCTTTCGAGAAACGCTCAACCATTCGGCACATTCGATCGACTCCTACGCTATATATACGACTCGGAAAGAAAAGTCACCCAAAATGTGAGGGGCGGTTGTGGAAAGACTGTTACGAGCCGGTTACGCCAAATCTACATACATGACATTTGTTGCCACAAAACGAGTGACATTTGTTGTTGCTATCCGGAGATATTGTAAGGGAGGTGAAGGAGTCTACACGGAAAGAGTAGCGCGTGGCCCAAAAGGTTAGAGTAGCTTGCCGCGAGCCGTGGACGGATCTTCGCCGAACGAAAGATTTGTTCCGCCCAGAAGAACGTAGCAGGTCTTCCGAGTCTGTTATTTCTCGCTCTTTCAATAGCTAACGCGGTCCCACTAATATCAATTCTGAAACGCGAGGCGACGAAAGGAACCAGTTCGGTTCGTAATGTTTTGTAACGGAACGTTAGTTGCTCGCGCACGTTCACGTCCTCGCAAGGTCCCCGTGATGTTCTTTGAGCGATAAGCGTGAACATTGATCGTCATAACAAGTTGCGATGAAGGATCAAGAATTGGTGGTTCAAGGTTCTGCTGGTAACCGCTCGCGTTCAGAGGCACGCAACTTTTGAGTTCTCTTTGACATCCATTAACCAAGGCGGTAGCGATGCCGCTAAGAGTTGATTGAAGGACGGACTGGTTAAGAGTAAACGAAAGGAGAGAAATTGTGACTCCCATTACCCGACGCGTGAACGCGATCAAGGAAAGGATCGCCGAGTTAATCGACGAACTGTTCTCATTTGTCAGCTTCATCGTCTTCATGGCGATTGAAGCCCTGGTTCTTTTCACTTTCGCGAAACTGCATGTAGTAGTCCATGATATTCTCGACCATTCACCGTGGTGTCCAATGAGCGTAGCTGCCATGATCATGAATGACTTATTTCTGTGGTTGAATGTTTTGTTCGTAATAGCCTTTACGGTGAGACAGAGCCGCGCCATTATTCGAAACGTAACGCTGACTGCTGCTAAAAATACTCGAAGGCCCGGGGCCAAAGCCATTTCGCGTCATGGAAAAGAAGCTCGGCACAAGGCTTCATTAGCAGAGGGAGAGTACAAGTGTCACCATCCCGATCACGGTGCCTGGAGGATCAAATGACATCGGGTACCCAGGGAAGTTTCTTCGGCGGAAGTTGGCGCGCTTAACGCTCCAATGAGTGGTCGGTCGGGCTGACTTGATCATCTTCTTCGTAACTCTCGATAGTAATTATTTACTACCTTAACCAGTTGATGTACTTTCGCCCTTATTTCCTGAGGTTGAGAGACTACCAGAACAAAAACATCACTTTCAATGATAGTGTCGGGAAGAAGTATTTTTAGCCGCTTGTTGCGGTCTTGAGCTTTGTCCGTGACATCCTTCCATGATTGATTTGGCCGCACCCCCTGATAGCTTTCTACGAACCTCTGATTAACCAGCCAACACGCGGGCACCAGATCCTTATATGCTTGTTTGTATGCGCTGATGTCGCTCAGATTCCGGCGCCTGGCAAAGATCGTTTCATATCTCCTATCGCGCTTTCTGGAAAGCGAAACCGCCTTGCCCCCATTGTGAAGTGTAAAGTCCATGGGGATGTTTTGGTGTATGACGTCATAAGCAACTTCTTCTCGGATCGCAACTCCCCATCCGAAGCCGGCCTGTTCTTGCCTTCTCAACACCCCGGTTATGTGGGCAGCCCGACGACTGAGTTCGTTTAGATTGAAAAGAAAAATCCTGGTCAGAATCGTATCATGCTGATGAAAGGAACTTGACGCAATATCAAGGTATTCTTTCGCATCACTGGTGGAGCTTTCCCAGTAATTGAGGTCATCTTCGCTCACCGCGTCAAATCGTTCCTGGTAGCGAACCATGAGTCTTTGATAGACATCCATTTTCCATTCCCTGGGAACACTTAACACGCCCTTGGAAAGCCCTTCCAACTGGAGCGTGTGTTCCTTAATAACCTCTCTGGCGATAATTTCAAAACCTGGATTGATTTGTCTGGTACGGATCGCCAGTCTTCTTAGATCATTATGAAATTTCATATGCTCTTCAATCACGGACTTGATGCTCTTCGGAACCTTTCTAATTCCTGCCAGATCCAGGAATGCTGTTCTTTTCTCCATTCTATCCATGACAGTAAAACGCTCAATGCCGAAATGTAATCCCAATAGTGCCACCAGGATTAGAGTTACATCTGCCGGTTCTTTGAAAAGGGGGATCTTATGAAACACGATTTCAGATACGGCGATGAACAGCCCTCCGAGTGCTATTAGAATGAGGACCACCGTGTCGATTAACTGCGCAGGTTCGGCGGTAAATCGGTCCTTAAGGGCCAAGATTTTGTTTCCTATTACCTTGAACATACTTACCTCCGCTTCACTTAGTAATTCCATATTGAACCAGGGAATGGAAAAGTCGCCCAATGGAGATGGTGGACAAAGCTGAACCATTTCCACCTTGCTAAGAGGCTGACCGAGTCCCTGGGAGGACTTGTCAGATCAACTTCTTTCGGCTCCTTCACAAGATTGTTTGGTTCAGCAGAATTCATGAGGTTAACTCCTTCCTGCAACTCTCGAATTGAGATTCGAGCAGTGGGCAGGCGAAGCTCCCCGCTGTTTAGGAACAGGGCCCTTGCTGACGCGCACGCTTCGGACCCAGATGCGGACCGGATGTCCGCGCTCCGCACGCGGGGTGCATGCGGAGCGCCACGCAAGTTAACAACTTGCGCTACAGGCTACGGCACGATCTTTGGTGGCTGGAATCGCTCCAGCCGCCTTAACCGGCTGGGTCGCCCACGGGAGGTGGAGAGCAACATGCGTGGTCGTTACTTCCCACCATACTTCTTGTCCAATTTTTTCATCGTATCGACAAGTGATAAGAACTCTTGCATTAGTTGTGGACGCCCTAGTCTCAGTCTAAGTTCGTCGACAAATGGCCGCAGTTCCTCGCCGTACCTCTTAACAACCGCCCCGAACACGTCCCACATGTAATGCTCGTCCAAGGTATCGTGTTTCACGGCGGTGCCAAGTTCCTGGAAGAAGTTACAGAAAACGCGAATATTTTGAACAGTCATGGCTGCCTCTTCTCTTGCCTTGGCTGCCTCTGATTCTTTTGTTTCAGTTTTCTGTGCGTCAGAGTTAACACTTTCCAAGTCCTTGGCACGGTCCATGAGTGCCTTAGGATCCTCTTTCCTACGAATCCACCTATCGGTAATACCTCTAGCGTCAACCAAGTCCCTTTGGTTGAAACGCTCAATCATGTAAGTCGTGCGTTGGATTGCGAAATGGTTGCTCGTTTGGAGATAGACACCAAGACCGAGCACCGAAGTGATGATCAGAGTCACGGAAAGGATCGTCAGTTCCAGGATCACGGCTTTGCGCTCAAAGTTTGTCATTCTATTTCTCCCTTCGGAGCGGGCCGTTGAAAATGGACCAGCGGGCAATGAGCAGCGGGCAGGCCGAACCTGCCCGCTGCGATTAGAGGATGCGGACAAGTCGCCCGCGCTCAGCACGCAAGTTAGCAACTTGCGCTACATGCTACGGCACGATCTTGGTGGCGGGATCGCTCCAGCCGCTTTGACCGGCGGGGTTGACGGCGGCGACGCGGAACCATGTGCGCGAGCCGGATTGCAAAGCCGTCGCCGTGAAAGTTGACTTCGTCGAGACTCCCGAATGCGTCCATGAAGTCGCGGTCGGGGGATCGGGACTGGTTTCGACCGCGTAACTCGTGGCGCTGGTCACCGGATCCCAGGAAAGATCCATCTGGCCGTCATGATCTCCCGCCGTCGCCGAAAGGGCCTGAGGTGGAGGCGGAATTGCCACGGAACCAGACGGGGCGCGCACGTCCATGCCCGCGCTCTGGATGATCGCTTCGTCACCGCCGGAGACAGCAGTGACGTAACCTGCCTCTTGCGAGACCAATTTGGTCAACGCATCTTCCTTCGAGTTCTGAATCGTGGTTTTGGTTTTCGCTATCTGCCGCGCGGTTTGCACTTCGCCGGCGGCAGCTTCGAGTTGGTCAGCCGCATCAATGATCGCAACCAGCGTCGGCTGTGGCGTAGTGAAATGCGTATTGCCGGTCATCGCCGCGACAATCTGACGAGCCCGCGCGACCTTTTCCGGAATCGAAAGACGAGAAAAATTCAGTTTGATTTGCGCCATGTGAGTGCACTCCTTATCAGTGAAGTTTGAGGTTGTCTGTGAGAGCGAGGAATCCGTTTGAGGAGTTTCCTCGCCGCAACGGTCCAAACACAGCTTCCGAGGAACTAGAGCCGTAGGAGGCCGAGAGGATCGCGGAGAGAATACACGATGCGGAAAATCATGCAATAGGAATTTTCCCCGGTGCAATTTTCCATACTTGTGGCCCTTCTCCTTCCATTAGAATAAGCGTTTTTCCTATAAATTCAGCAAAGAAACCAGTTATCTGAAAAGGGCGCCAACTGAAATCGCTCAGATCGACGACGAACATCAGGGTAATGTCAGTCAAATCGTCGACGAATTCCTTGTTACCGCAATGGAATTAGTCGTCACGAACAATGTGTTAGGCGACACCGAAGGCGTGCGGGTAGACACTAATGCGGAATTCACGGAGATCACAGCCGTGACGGTCAGGATCGGAATAATATCGCTGTTTTCGCATCAATGTGAGTTGAAACAGTGACGATGTTCGTCGGCATGAAAGCGGTTTTCGGTAGCACGCAGTTTTATTCGGTAACACGGAGGAAATTTCGGTGAAATTAACGAATGAAATTTCCGGCAGATTTAAAGTCTTTTTCAAAACCGAGAACGGTGAGTCGACACGGTTGCACTCTGAATCGAATCGGAACAGCGCCGGGCTTTCAGTAGAGTTCGTTCGGAATCAGTCTGAGAGGCCACGACTCCTCTACTCCTTTGACAGACACAGAGTGTCTCGCGCGCAAAAAGATATTTGCAAACCAGAACGAAGATAGCTGCGGCTTCGCCGAAGGTGCTGTAAAGAAGACTCATGAGCGTGTCGCTCGGAAGATTTGAATGGCCCAATCCCTGGAGATAGAGAAGGACAATTGCACTTAGGGAGTGCACTGCAAACAGCGAAACAATGAATCGAATGACGAATCGCTGAAGTTCTGTTTTCTGATCTTTTCTCTTTGCCATATGAATTCTCGCTGGTTGAGAGTCGCCGCGACTCAAAGGGAGCCGCCCTTCCACTTTTCCTTACCGGGATCCTACAAGGTCCTCTTATGCAAAGAACGAGCCGTGAGAAAAATTGATGCGCGGCAAAGCCTTCGCGTTTACTTTTCGAAAAGGCTCAGCGAAACCGCACGCTGGATTCACACCCACGCTATATATACGACTCGGAAAGAAATTTCACCCAAAATATTCGGGACGATTCTTTATAGAGTGCTGCGAGACTTGTACGTCAAATCTACATACATGACATTTATCGGCAAAAAAGTGGTGACAATTCCTGTTGACGATGCACAGGTATTCGAGAGGAGCACCGAACTCTACACGCAAAGAGTTTTGAGTGGCTCAAACCGTTGGGTAGGCCAGGACAACGTTTCTACTAGCGCCCGCTTGCGGAAGTCAGTCGTAATACTCTAGACCCAGATGCGTGATCAAATCTTCTCCACGCAGATGGCGTAGAGTGTTCTTGAGCTTCATCAGTTGGATGAAAATGTCGTGCTCGGGATAGAGGCCGGGGGCGGTCATGGGTGATTTGAAATAGAAGGAGAGCCATTCCTGGACGCCCTTCATGCCGGTGCGCTGGGCCAGATCCAGGAAGAGGGCGAGATCGAGCACGATGGGCGCTGCCAGGATTGAATCACGGCAGAGAAAATCGATCTTGATCTGCATCTTGTAGCCCAGCCAACCAAAGATGTCGATATTGTCCCATCCCTCTTTGTTGTCGCCGCGCGGTGGGTAATAGTTGATGCGGACGACGTGGGAAAAATCTTTGTAGAGTTTCGGATAGACCTCGGGCTGGAGGATGTATTCAAGGACGGAGAGTTTGGATTCTTCCTTCGTCTTGAAAGATTCAGGATCGTCCAAAACCTCGCCGTCGCGATTGCCCAGGATATTTGTCGAGTACCAACCATCCAATCCCAGCATGCGCGACTTAAGGCCGGGAGCGAGAATGGTCTTCATCAAAGTCTGGCCGGTCTTGAAGTCCTTGCCACAAACGGGCGAGCCGTGCTGATTCGCGAGATCCCTCAGCGCCTGCACATCCACGGTAAGATTTGGCGCGCCATTAGCGAAGGGTATGCCGGACTTGAGCGCGGCGTAGGCATAGATCATCGACGGCGGAATGGCTTTGTGATTGTCGCGCATCGCCTGCTCAAACGACTTTAAGTTGCGATGCACGGCGTGCGGCTTCATGAAGATTTCGGTTGAAGCTGCCCAGATCATTACCAGCCGATCGCATTTGTTCTTCTTTTTGAAGTCGGCTATCTCGTCGATCAACTGCCGCGCCAATTGGAGTTTATTCTTGCCCTTCTTGACGTTGGTGCCGGTCAGGCGCTTTACATAGTTCTGGTCGAAGACGGCCTTCATCGGCTTGATCTTCTGGAGGGGTTTGCGAAGTTTCCCGAGTAATTCCTTTTCGAGCACGCCGGCGTGCGTCGCGGCTTCGAAGGCCGAGTCAGGGAAAATGTCCCACGCGCCAAAGACCAAATCTTCCAGCTTAGCCAGCGGCACAAAGTCTTTAATCGCCGGTACGCGGTTGTCTGTGCGACGGCCCAGGCGGATGGTCCCCATCTGGGTCAAGCTGCCGATCGGCTCGGCCAGACCCTTCTTGATAGCTTCGACGCCCGCGATGAAAGTCGTACTCACCGCGCCAAGTCCAACCAACAGAACGCCCAGCTTGCCTTTTGCCGGCGCGATTTCCGCGCCCTTCTTTACCGCCATCCTCAGACTTTACCTCCGGGAAATAGAAACGAGAGTTAACGAGACGGACGATGATACATGAGACGTGATTGATTCGCACGTCGGGACTGGGACACAACTCTGACCATCAGCACCGGATTGTTTGTAATCAAGGCATGAATGCCCAAACTTGCGCTCCGTCGCAGCCATTGGGGGTCATCAACCGTCCATACGACTGACTGCAGATTATTTTCCGTCGCCAAATTAACGAGACGCGCAGTTGCTATCAAACGGTGCAATAGAATCTGGTCGGCGCCGCATTCAATCGCAGCAGTGACGATCGGATGTCTGCGGATTGCTTTCACCGGATGCCGCCGAGGCTCAAACAGGGCTCCGGTGGTGATACCAGAGTCGATCGTCTTGATGTGGGCGACAGCTTTAAGATTGAAACTCACTACGACCACGCGATCGCGAAGACGGCAGGTCTTGATGAGTTCGGCCACTGATCCGGCGAGTTCGGCAAACGTATTCTCTGCTTTGTCAGTCTTCAGTTCGACATAGATGACCTTGTCACGATTGGGAGGCTTGGTAAAGAGATCTAATATCTGATCCAGCGTCGGAACAAATTGTCCGCTGTACCTGGATTGCGAGATCTGGGGTTGGGCCCGATTGAACCAAGTGCCAACCTCAACCTCGCGCAGTTCGCGCGACGTCATTTTCGCGACAACGCCCTCACGCAGCCCCGTTCGCCGCAAGGTCGGATCGTGAATTACCACCGGGACGCCGTCACTTGCCAGACGAACATCCAACTCAACTCCGGCAGCCCCATCTGCGAGCGCCCTTTGAAAAGCCGACAGAGTATTTTCCGGAGCCAGAGCCGAAGCGCCGCGGTGGCCTATGATTAGTGGTGAGTTTTTCGATGTCGTGTTTGGCAAGGACGGTTAGAGATTAAGTGTTTGTGCCTTAGCGCCTTTGCGTGAGATTTTTTTAAGCTTCAGCAACGCATAAGTAATTCTCACGCAAAGGCGCGAAGGCGCAAAGTCACAAGCAGGTTACTTTGGCTGCGCTTTTCCGTCGGTATAGCTCACCCGCTTTAGTTTGATGTCGAACGTGCCCAGGTCGACTTTTAACTGCGCCTTTACCGGCAGCCGGCGGTCGTCATCAGTGATCCAGATTGAGAGCGAGCCACGGCGAGCGAAACCCTGTTCACCAAATAGTGAAGGATCAATCCGCACGGCATTGACCTTGCCGAGGACCGTGTTCAGTTGCTTTCGCTCGACTACGGCCACCGCGAAGCGATAGACGCGTCCTGCATCGCTTAGCGGAACGTCAAAAGATTTTCCTATCTCCAGTTTCTGAGTTCGCAGAAAATAAATCACCGTCAGGATGTCCTGTATCGGCTCCGAAAAATCCAGCGTGTTGGTTCTTGGTGGTTGTGACTGGTTGGGATCGCGTTCGGTCCAGATAACTTTCCGCGTAGCGTGATCGAACACAGCCTCGCTGAGGCGCATACGTTTTCCCTGTTCTTCCAGTTTGCTGGTGCGCAGCACCGTGAATGGACCGGGATCGACAGTCGATTCCACATGTTCATGAAAACGAAATCCGGCGATCCGGGGAAACAGCCCCTTACTGGCGACATCGCCGACCAGACGCATGACGAACGGATCGGTTTCCGACGGCCCCCGACCCGGTGCGCCTTCGATCACTGCCTTGAACCGAAACTCGGCCACGTCGATGCCGTGCAACAGTCCTTTGTTAAATTCGCCTTGATAAACGAGCTCTTCGCCGCTGGAAAATGGAAGGGCGGTGCGCTGCGCCTGCTGACCTGGAACTGTATTGAAAGCCAGGGTCAGAAGGAGCGCCGCGACGAAGGTGCGAGTAAGCCAGGCCATTCTCGAGCCAGATTCGGCGCTGCGTTTCTCAAGTGACTCCTGGAGAGTCCCTCTTCGCGTACCTTCGTGTGACTTCGTGGATCGATTCTCTGCCCGCGGAAAACGATCCACGAAGTCACACGAAGAGACACGAAACACAGAACCCATCTCCATTAGTCTTCTCGCATTCATTAACAAGCTTCCGGTTTTAGAACTTACTTAAGACGAAAGCCTTCAACGCCAGCAACGCCCAGGCGATGAACAGTCCCATGGCAGCCTGGTACTCGCGATAGCGCTTGTACAATGAAGCGTCGAAGCTGGCTATGTCCTGGGTTCCTTCGCGGTAAGGGGAAAGCCGCGGTAAGAACAACGGCACTGCTTTCAAGTATCTTTGGTAGCTCTCGCCGAACAGTTTCGCGAGAGTCGCCGATTCGACGCGCATCACGGGAACATAGATGCCCAGGAACAAGGCGGCGAAAAGAATTCCCAAAACGAATCTTCCGGAAGCGACCGTGAATCCGACTCCCATCACAAAGCTGCCGAGGTAGAGCGGATTGCGCGTGTACGCATAGGGACCAGTGATAGCCAGAGCATCGTTCTTTCTGAGATGGCCTGTCGCCCACGCACGCAAAGCGAGTCCGGGCAAAGCGATCGCGCCGCCAATAGCGAGCGTTAGCGGCCGCGGCCGGCTCAGCAAAAAGAAAATTGCCGCGCAAACGAATCCGAGCGGCACGCGCCAGCGCTGCACCCATGTGCCAGGTTTAGCCAATCGTCACCAATTCCACCGGCCCGATTCGACCCGCGCGAGTCAGACGATCCGTCACGGCGTGCAGCACTCGCTCGACATCGATGTCCATGCAGATCCATTTAGAGCACGCGCGCCGGTGACAATCGACTCGGCAGTCGATGTCCGTCCGCTCAATACAGATGTCGTCAGGGTAAGGGCTGCCGTTGCGCCACCATTCAGTCGGACCAAACAACCCGACCACCGGGGTGCGCGCCGCGACAGCCAGATGAGTCGGACCTGTGTCCCCGCCTATATAGACCTGGGCGCCCTTTGCTAGCGCGAAGAAACCCTTGAGCGACAGACAGACAGCCCGAGCCTTGCCGGACGCCGAGGCTGACAGTACCAATTCCGCCAGTCCCGCTTCTCCAGGGCCGTAGGTGACGAGCGAACGTAGTTGAAAACGATTCCACAGTTGGTCAGCCAGGGCGCCAAACTTGTCGGTGCTCCAGAGCTTTGTCGGCCACCCGCCGCCGGGATTCAGAATCACGTAACGATTGTCGCCAGCCGCTTCCTCGGCCTCGAGCTCGTGCGCCCGATTGATTGCGATCGGAAACTCGAAATCCGCCGGTCCATCGGGCACAGAAATGTTCATGGCCTCCCTGACCAAGGTCAGATTCTTTCTGATTACGTGTAAACCCGAAGGTATCGCGACTGTTTGGTGAACCAGGAAACGACTGGCGGGCTCGCGCAAAGCGTCGCGGGCAAACCCATAGACGCGTTGCGCTCGTGACAGGCGTGCTGCCAATGACGATTTTAATAATCCCTGGAAATCTAAGGCGAGATCGAAGGCGGAGGCGCGCAGCAGACGTAACTGCTGGCGCGGTGCCCGCAGCGTCTCCCCAGACATCAGCCCGCGCCTCAGCGCCTTCGTGTCGACTTCGATGAGGCGATCCAGAATCGGGTTGTCCTTCAAAATTTCGGATGATCGACGCTCGACCACCCAGGAGATTTCTGAGTCGGGCAAGGCCCGGCGGATCGCGGCGAGGGCCGGCAGAGTGTGGACTATGTCTCCGATGCTGCCGAGTTTGACGATCAGAATGCGCATGAAATCAGTGGGCAGTGAGCGGTGAGCAGTTTGGAGTACCGCCTTCAGGCGGAACTTCCCTTAAACGTAAAGTATGCCGCCTGAAGGCGGCACTCCAAACTATTCCTTACGGCCAAGTCTTTCAATCATTTCTGACGAGGAGTGATCTTTCGGGTCGCCCACGATCGCCACTCGTCCGCCAAAGGATCGTACCACATCGCGCTCAGGAACCGAGTCTTCGGTGTAATCAGTGCCTTTGGCATGAATGTCCGGTTTCACGGCCAGCAATAGTTCGGTCACGGTGGGTTCGTCGAAAATCGTAACCAAGTCGACTGCCTCGATTGATGAAATGATCTCAGCCCTTTGGTCTTGTGGAATTAACGGGCGGCCCTCGCCCTTCAGACGCCGAGTCTGCGCGTCAGAATTGATGCCGACTATCAACAGATCCCCCAGCGTTTTGGCCGACTCCAGATAGCGGACGTGGCCGACATGCAGAACGTCAAAGCAGCCGTTGGCAAAGACTATTCGCTTGCCATTGGTCCTTTCCGTCTCGGCTATTTTGATTAGTTCGCTGCGGTCAACGATTCGCTCCTCGTGCTTCATTCTCATTCGCTTTCTACCTGAGCAATTGCCGCAAACAGTTCATCTGAACTGACTGTTGCCGTGCCGCGCTTCATCACCACCAGCCCACCCGCGAAATTTGCCAGACGCGCCGCGTCGGCAAACGACGCTCCGGACGCCAGCGCCAGCGCGTAAGTGGCGATCACGGTATCGCCGGCGCCGGTACCATCCACGGGCTGGCTGGAACCGGCCGCGTCGATATGTAGCGGAGCAGCGTTGCCTTCAATCAGCGTCATGCCGTGACCGCCGCGGGTCACCAGCAGGGCCTTGTAACCGAGTCGTTCCCGCAATTGTTCGGCGGCTGATTCCAAAGCAGCTTGATCGGTGTGCTTGATGCCCAGGAGCTGTTCAACTTCATCCTCGTTTGGCGTCGCCGAAGTGAAATTAGAAAACTCTGAAAGGCGAAACCGCGAATCGACTAACACCGGGATCCTCTGTCCGGCTGCTTCACGCACCAGTTGAGCCATCTTTGGATCTGCAACGCCATAGTTGTAATCGGAAATGATAGCCGCACCGGCGCCGGCCACTGTCTTTTTAATGTTAGTGCGCACCATTTCCTGAAGTCCCGCGCTCAACGCGTCGCCGCTGTCATAGTCGATCCGAATGACCTGTTGACGCGTTGAGTGAATCTGGCCAGCCAGCACGCGTACCTTGGTTGTCGTTTGCCGCCCATCTTCCAGCAACACTCCGTCGCAGTTGACGCCCGCGTCGCGAAGTTTGACGGAAAGAATCTGGCCGGCTTTGTCCTTACCGAGCACGGAGATCAGCGCGACGTTCGCGCCGAGGGCTGCGAGATTAGCCGCACAGTTGCCCGCGCCACCCGGCGTGGTTTCCGTGTGCTCGTGCCGCAGAATAAATACCGGAGCTTCGCGCGACACGCGACTGATTTCGCCATAGATGAACTGGTCGGCAATAGTGTCCCCGATTACGACGACCGGTTTTTCGGAAAAGCTTTCGACGATCTGTGCCAGCCGGTTCATGCGGTCACCTCTGCTCGTCTCTGCGATATCAGAAAGGACGCGCGCTCGAAAACATCTGCGGGTGAGATGGCGGTCATGCAGCGATGATCGATCGGGCAATCACGCAGCATGCACGGCGCGCAATCCGGTGCGCGGCGTATGATTTCGGCGTTGGCCGACAGGGGATAGGTGGTCAGCGGATTCGTTGGACCAAAGATTACCAGCGTCGGTGTGCCCAACGCGGCGCCAATATGAGCAGGCCCGGTATCATTCGTAATCAAAATATCCGCGATGCTGATGATAGCTACTGCCTCCGCCACCGTTGTCTTTCCAGTCAATAGTATCGGTTGATGTTGCGTGTGTCTGCAAAGTTCTTGCGAGACATCCGATTCAACCGGCGAACCGATCAGGGCCACGTCCGTGCCCGACTCAGCCAATCGATCGGCGAGTTCTGCATAGCGCTCCGCCGGCCAACGCTTCGCCCGGCCATTGATCGAGCCGGGGCACAGTATTGCCAACGGCGAATGCGCGCGCGCGCCTTGTTCATGCAGAAACCGAAATGCTTTCTGGCGGCGATCTTCTGAGACGTGAAGATCTAAACGCGGTTCGGTTGTCTCGGTTCGAGAACTTCCAGATAGGAGCCGCGCTAATTCCTCCACCAGATTCAGATAGTAAAAGCTCTCGTGTCTTTTGTCCTTCCAAGCGGGCAAGGGAAGGGGATGCGTCAACAAGAGCCCGCGCCGATCGGTGTCATAGCCGATTCGTGCCGCCGTGCCAGATAGAAATGCTATGGCCGCGGCCTCAAACGCATTTTGAAACAGGAGAGCGAGATCGAATTTCCCGAGCCGCCACTTGCGCGACTGGTTCCAGGTGGAAGCCAGACCCGTGCGCTCATAAACCAAAACCTCGTCGACAAAGTCTGCATCGATAAAGATGTCGGCCGCACCTGGGCGGGCAACCAGGGTGATGTGCGCTTGCGGCAATACCCATCGCAGTTCGCGCAAAGCGGGCACAGCAATTACCGCATCGCCGACCCAGTTGGGGGCGCGAACGACGACGCGTTGGAGCTGGCTCGGTTGTAACTGTTCAGTCTTCAATGGGTGGCGATCGGATCTTAAAGCGCCGTTAGGCGTGCAATGTTTATAGTTCTCCTGCGCAAAATGATCTTCCAAGCTCCTTTAGGAGCGAAATGCAAATATTACGCTCCTAAAGGAGCTGAAATCCTAATTCCACCGAACGGTGCTATAAACATTGGGCTCCTTTAGAGCCATCGACAAAATAGTTTCGCAGTGACTTAACCATCAAATCAGACTCTTGAGTCCTTCTTCGATCCCAATCTGTGGATACCAACCTAACTCTTCGCGGACGTGTGTTAAATTCGTGATGTAATTCAAAGGCACGGGCGCCGGCACAGAAACGTTTTCATCCAACACGGGATTGCACTGAATGATCTCAGCCACTTTATCGACCATCTCGCGCAGCGACAAAGCGTTCTCGTGGCCACCGCCGAGATTATATAGCCCGCTGGTCACCGCAGAATCGATGAAAGCGCGACAGGCCCGCGAGAAATCATCCACGTGCAGAATGTCGCGCACCGGCTTGCCTTCGAGGGGCAGGCGCAGCGGCCAGCCCCGCTTAACTCCTTCGACATAGTGCGTCACAAAACCATTTTCATTTCCTTCTGAAGGTCGCGCGTACACGGTCGAGAGACGAAAGATGCACGACCGGAAGTTTCTCTGCGCGGCATAGTACTCAACATATCTCTCAGCGATCAGCTTGGACCATTCCAGCGCCGACTGGTTCTGATATTCAGTGCTGCACGTCTCCGGGACCTCGTTGAAATCGTCGGCGTGCGATCCATAAACATCTTTCGTGGAGGCGAAGATGAACACAGAGTTTGGCTGCATCTCTCGCAGCAGGTTCACCGTGCCCTCAACATTTGTGCGCCAGCAATTCTCAGCATCGGTGGGATCCTTGCTCAGATGCGCCGCGAGGTGAATTACTACTTCATAAGCTCCGATCCGCCCGGCGTCGAAGGGGCTGAGCACGTCAAGACGTGAGCGACGCGAAAAATCTTCGGCGTCGAAGAAACGGCGCACGTGCGTGCCGAGGTAACCACTGCCGCCGGTGACTAAGACTCTCAAAGCATGTAGCGCAAGTTGTTAACTTGGTGCTCTAACTAATCATTCGTTTGAAAAAACGACGCAAGTTAACAACTTGCGCTACTTAACGCCGCGCGCCAAATGATTGAGTTTGGTCAAAGACTCAGCCCGACCAATGGCGATCAGGATATCGCCGTTTTCAATCGTCGCGTTACCAGCGGGATTGAAAACGATCTGACCGTCCTGGCGCCGAATGCTGACGATCACTACGTCGAGTTCGGAACGGATCGAAGTGGAGCGCAGTTCTTGTCCGACCAGTGATGACGAGGCGTCAACCTCGACCTGCTCAAATCCCAGGCCCAGCTCGCTGGCGGTAATTGAGTCCATGAACTCGCTGACCGCGGGCTTTGTCAGGGCCACTGCCATCCTGTGCCCGCCAGTGATCGTCGGCGCCACCACGTGATTCGCACCGGCGCGTAAAAGCTTTGCCTCCGCCTGCTCCTCGGCGGCGCGGGCGACAATTCTCAAGTTCGGATTCAGGTCGCGCGCCGTCAGCACCACATAAACGTTGTCAGCGTCGTTGGGAAGACAAGCGGCCAGTCCGCGTGCATGCTCAACCCCAACATCCCGCAAACTATCTTCCAGCGTCGCATCACCGACCAGCACGTTGACGTCGCGCTGGCTGAACTCAGCAGCGCGTTGCTGATCGTTTTCGATAACCACAAACGATTCGTTCGCCGCCAGCAAATCGCGAATCAGGTGGGAACCGACTCGGCCCGAGCCACAAATGATGTAATGATCTTTCAGCTTGCTCATTTTTTTAGAGAGCCTTCGCTGGCCAAAAGTCGAAATCAATTCCGACTGCACCACCGATTGAACTATGGTCGAGATAGCCAACGCAACCCCGCCCGCCCCAATCAACATGACCAGCACCGCAAATAAGCGGCCGCGGCCGCTGTGCGGAGGAAGATCGCCATAGCCCACCGTCGTTAGCGTCTGCACCGTTACATAAAGGCTGTCCGCCAGCGACCAGCCTTCGACGAAATGAAAACCTATGGTGCCGAACAGAATCGCCGCCGCCAGGGCCATGAGGGCATAGCGGATTTTGAAGCCTCTGGAACGCGTTCGGGCGGCAAAGGGCATGGGTGCTTACGGTTCGGAACCGCTCGCGGTAGCGACCGGGCCGACTGACAGTCAATCAGCCGTAGTGTGCATCAGCGGTCTGTTTGGGGCGCCTTCCGGATCGCACCAACCCACTCGCTACCGCGAGCGGTTCTGTACCGCGATCACTTTCTCTTCCAGCGCACTCCGTCTTTGGTGTCTTCCAGAATGATGCCGCGTTCGGCGAGTTGATCGCGAATCTCGTCACCCCGATCGAACTCGCGGCGGTGACGCGCTTCCTGGCGCTCATCAATCAGCTTCTGAATTTCCACATCGAGAATTTGCGGCTGTGGGTCGCCAAAGACATTCAGCACGCTATCGAAGCGCTCGAGCGCGGCGATGACTTCGCGCTTATTTTCCTCGCGCAGGCTTCGTCGCGCCAGCATGGTATTCACTTCACGCGTAAGATCGTGGATGGCCGCCAGCGCGACCGACGTATTCAGGTCGTCGTCCATTCCCGCTTCGAATTCTGCCAGTGCGCGTCCGGTCGCTGCGGCCAAAGCATCATCGCGTCCAGGTTCAGTCTTCGCTTCGTCCAGACGCGCGCGAAAGTCCCGCAGGCTGCCCACGGTTTTCTCGGCGCCGCGCAACGCGTCGAAAGTAAAGTTGAGCTGTTTGCGACAGGGAACGCTCAGCAGGAAATAGCGAATCGCCGCGGCTGAAAAGCCCTGCTTGGCAAGATCGCGGAACGTGTAGTAGTTGCCTTTCGACTTTGACATCGTCTCGCCTTCGACCTTCAGATGTTCAAAGTGCAGCCAGTAGCGCACGAATTGCTTGCCGGT
>Ga0137403_10001826_pt1 | contig 26522 bp, 14 predicted proteins | sample CZOMad2_1_16fung_FD_122057 | JGI IMG/M metagenome (GOLD analysis project Ga0137403, IMG submission 122057) | Vadose zone soil fungal communities from Angelo Coast Range Reserve, California, USA - CZOMad2_1_16fungal (Hybrid Assembly) | ecosystem: Environmental > Terrestrial > Soil > Vadose zone... | reverse complement strand
TGCCGCTGTCGTTTGCCCAGGAACGGTTGTGGTTCCTCGATCGTCTGGCCCCGGGCAGCGCGGTCTACAACATCCCCCTGGTTCTGCGGCTGGTGGGCGAGCTGGACAGGGCGGCTCTGGCCTGGAGCCTGGGGGAGGTGGTGCAGCGTCACGAGGTGCTGCGCACACGATTCATCGAGGTCGACGGCCGGGCGGCGCAACTCGCCGATCCGGTCGTGTGGCGCCCTCTGCCGCAGGTCGACCTCGGAGGGTTGCCGGACCCTGCCGCCGAGGGTTTCCACCTGGCACGGATGGCGGCGCGGCGTCCCTTCGATCTGACCCGCGCGGTGCTGCCGCGTGCCGTCCTCTTCCGCCTCTCGCCCGGGGAGCACCTGCTCGTCCTGGTGCTGCACCACATCGCGGCCGACGGCTGGTCGCTGGGCGTGCTGCTCGACGAGCTCCTCGCGCTCTACGCCGCGCACCGCTCCGGTCGGCCCTCGCCGCTCGCCGAGCTGCCGCTCCAGTATGCGGACTTCGCGGTGTGGCAGAGGCACTGGCTCCGCGGCGAGGTGCTGGAACGCGCTCTCGCCTACTGGCCGGACCACCTGGCCGGCGTCCCGTCGCGGCTCGACCTGCCCACCGACCGGCCACGCCCCGCGGTCGAGAGCCAGCGCGGCGCCTGGGAGGAGGTGGAGCTGCCGCCCGCTCTCACCCGCTCTCTCCACCGGCTGTCGCGGCGTCATGGCGTGACACTCTTCATGGTCCTGGTCGCCGGTTTCGAGGCGCTGCTCTATCGTCTGACCGGCCAGGGCGACCTGCTCGTGAGCACCCCCATCGCGAACCGCACGCGCGTCGAGACGGAGGGTCTCATCGGATTCTTCGTCAACACCCTGTTGCTGCGGGGGCGCCTGGCCGGAGAGCCGAGCGTCGGGGAGCTGCTGGCCAGGATACGGGAGGAGACGATCGCCGCCTACTCCCACTCCGAGCTGCCGTTCGAGAAGCTGGTCGAGAAGCTCGCGCCGGAGCGAAGCCTCAGCCGCTCCCCTCTTTCCCAGGTGCTGTTCGCGCTGCAGCAAACGCCCTCTCCCGTCTCCCTTCCAGAGGGGCTCGGCCTCGAACTGATCGAGCTCGACAGCGGCACCGCGAAGCTCGACCTGGCGCTCGCCCTGGCCGAGGAGTCGGGAGGGCTAGTCGGCCGGATCGAATACAGCCGCGACCTGTTCGACCCCTCGACCCTGAAGCTCCTGGCAGCCCACTTCGCGGCGCTGCTCTCAGGGATGGTGGCGCACCCGGAAGCGCCGCTGTCGAGCCTGTCGATGCTTACCGCCGGCGAGCGGCACCAGGTTCTCGCCGAGTGGAACGACACCGCGGCGCCCTACCCCGGGCACCGGACCTTGGACGAGCTGTTCGCGGCCCAGGCGGCCCGGGCGCCGGGGGCGCCGGCCGTGGCGTTCGGCGGCGACCGCTTGACCTACGGCGAGCTCGAACGCCGCTCCGCTGCCCTCGCCTGCCGGCTCGGCGCTCTGGGAGTCGGTCCCGAGGTGCCGGTGGGAATCCTGGTCGAGCGGTCGGTCGCCATGGTGGTCGGCATGCTCGCCATCCTCCGCGCGGGCGGGGCCTACGTGCCGCTCGACCCAGCCAACCCCGGCGAGCGGCTGGCGTTCATGCTCGCCGATGCCGGGGCGAAGGTGGTACTGGCGCACGGCCCGACGGCGGCTCTGGCGGCGGCGGTGACCGGGCCGACGCGGCGCCTGCTGCGGCTCGATATCGAGGAGGCTGAGGAGGCGGCCGAGGAAGCCGTGGAGGGCGGGGAGGAACGGCTGGGGCGGAGCACGCCGGAGAACCTCGCCTACGTCATCTACACCTCCGGGTCGACGGGGCGGCCCAAGGGTGTGGCGGTCGCTCACCGCGCCGTGGTGCGTCTGGTGCTGGCGACCAACTACGTGGACCTGGTGGCGGAGGATCGCATGGCGCAGGTCGCCAACGCCTCGTTCGACGCCACGACGTTCGAAGTCTGGGGCGCTCTGCTCAACGGCGCCTGCCTGGTGGGGATCGACCGCGAGGCGCTGCTCTCGCCGCTGGAGCTGGGTGCCCGGCTGCGCGCGGAAGGGATCTCTGCCACCTTCCTCACCGCGGCGCTGTTCCACCAGGTGGCCGAGAAGGCGCCAGAAGCCCTGGCCGGGGTGCGCCACCTGCTGGTCGGCGGCGAGGCGGTCGACCCGCACTGGGCGCGCGTGGTGCTGCGCGCGGGCGGCCCCGGCCGGCTGCTCAACGCCTACGGTCCGACCGAGACCACGACCTTCGCCGCCTGGCAGCGGGTGATCGAGGTGCCGGCGGGAGCCCGCTCCGTCCCCATCGGAGGGCCGCTGTCCAACGCCCGCCTGCTGGTGCTCGACCCCGACGGCGGCCTGGTCCCCCCGGGCGGGGTGGGCGAGCTGTTCATCGGCGGCGACGGCCTGGCGCGCGGCTACCACGGCCGGCCCGATCTCACCGCGGCGCGTTTCCTTCCCGACCCGTTCCCCCCGGCGGGCTCACCCGGCGGCCGCGTCTACCGCACCGGCGACCTGGTGCGCCGCCTGCCGCATGGGCCGCTCGACTTCCTCGGGCGGCTCGATCAGCAGGTCAAGATCCGGGGCTTCCGCATCGAGCTGGGGGAGGTGGAAGCGGCGCTGGTCGAGGCGCCGGGGGTGAGCGCGGCGGCGGTCGTGGTGGCGAGCCGGGAGGGTGGCGACCGCCGGCTGGCCGCCTACGTCGTGCCCGCCCCGGGGAGCGCGCCGAGCGCGGGCGAGCTGCGGGCGCACCTGCGCTCGCGGCTTCCGGACTACATGGTGCCGTCGTCGTTCACGGCGCTGCCGGTGCTGCCGCTCTCGGCGACCGGCAAGGTCGACCGCACCGCCCTGGCGGCGGTGGAGCCCGTCTCCGGTGAAGCCGCTGACGCCGCCGCAGCCGGGGAGGTCGCGCCGCGGAGCGCGGTCGAGGAGATCCTGGCGGCGATCTGGGGGGAGCTGCTGGGGGTGACGCAGGTCGGACCGGAGGACGATTTCTTCGCCCTGGGCGGCCACTCCCTGCTCGCCACCCGCCTGACCTCCCGGGTCCGCGAGACGTTCGACATCGACCTGCCTCTGCGCCAGGTCTTCGACGTCTCGACGCTCTCCGGTCTGGCGCGCGCCGTCGCGGAGCGGCGGGCGGGGGGGGCGTCCACGGCCCTGCCCCCCATCCAGCCGGCGCCGCGCGCCGGCGACCCGCCCCTCTCCTTTGCCCAGGAGCGGTTGTGGTTTCTCGAGCAGCTGCGGCCAGGCACGGCCACCTACAACATCGCGAGCGCCGTGCGCCTCGTCGGCCGGCTCGACCGCGCTGCCCTGGCGGCCGCGCTCGGCGCGGTCGTCCACCGCCACGAGGCGCTGCGCACCACCTTCGCGGTGCGCGGCGGCCGGCCGGTGCAACGGATCGCGCCGCCGCAACGGCTGACTTTGCCGGTGATCGATTTCTCCGGCCTCGCGCCCGCGGTCGGCGACGGCGCCGCCGGGCAGCTGGCGACCGCGGTTGCCAGCACTCCCTTCGACCTCGCGGCCGGACCGCTGCTGCGGGGCGGGCTGCTCTGGCTCGGCGAGCGGGCCGGTCGCGCCGAGCACTGGCTCCTTCTCGCGGTGCATCACATCGTCGCCGACGGCTGGTCGGTCGAGGTGCTGCTGCGCGAGCTGACGGAGCTCTATCGCGCCGCGCTCGAAGGCCGGCCGGCACGGCTCCCCACCCTGACCGTCCAGTACGCCGACTTCGCCCGCTGGCAGCGGGAGTGGCTGCGCGGCGACCTTTTGGAGGGGCAGCTCGCCTACTGGCGGGAGCGGCTGCAGGGCGCGCCGCCGGTGACCTCGCCGCCGGCCGACCGCCCTCGGCCGCCGGTGCAGCGATTCCTCGGCGGCGCCCGTCCGGTTTCGCTCGAGAGCCGGTTCGCGGCCGCCCTGCGCGGCTTTGCCCGCCGCTCCAGGGTGACCCTGTTCATGCTCGTCACCGCGGCCCTGGACCTGGTCCTGCTGCGCTATCTCGGCCGCCGCGACCTGGTCGTGGGCACCCCGATCGCCGGCCGTGGCCGCCTCGAGCTCGAGCGGTTGATCGGCTTCTTCCTCAACACCCTGGTGCTGCGGGTCGACCTCGGTGACCTCGGCGGTGCGCCCGGGTTCGACGGCCTGCTCGACCGGGTGCGCGAGGTCACGCTCGGCGCCTACGCGCACCAGGATCTGCCGTTCGAACGGCTGGTCGAGGAGCTGGCGCCGGAGCGCAATCTCTCCCACGCGCCGCTCTTTCAGGTGATGGTCGTGCTGCAGAACGCGCCGGCGGCCGGGCTCGACCTGCCCGGCCTCGCCGCCGAGGCCATCGCCGTGGAGGGTGGGACGGCCAAATTCGACCTGACGTTCTCGCTCGCCGAGACCGGGGGCGGCCTTTCCGGGGTCTGTCTGTTCAATCGCGATCTTTTCGACGGGGTCACCGTCGAGCGTTTTCTGGCTCATTTCGCGATCCTGCTCGCCGGCGCGCTGGCCGATCCGCAGCGCCCGCTCTCCGAGCTCCCCCTGTTGAGCGCGCCGGAGCGCCAGCAGCTGCGCAGCTGGAACGACACGGCGGTCGCCTTCCCCCGCGAGCGTTGCCTGCACGAACTGATCGAGGAGCAGGTGGAACGGACGCCAGAGGCGGCCGCCGTCTGCTTTGACGAGGAGGTTCTGAGCTACCGCGAGCTCGACGCCCGGGCGGGCCGCCTGGCGCGCCGCCTCCGCTCCCTGGGCGTCGGGCCGGAGGTGCTGGTCGGGCTCTGCGTCGAGCGCTCGCTCGCCATGATGGTGGGCCTCCTGGCGATCCTCAAGGCGGGTGGGGCGTACGTGCCGCTCGATCCTGCGTACCCCCTGGCGCGGCTCGCTTTCATGCTGGAGGACGCCGCGGCGCCGGTGCTGCTCACCGAGGAGCGGCTGCGGGATCGGCTCCCGCCGCACCCGGCCACCGTCGTCTGCCTGGACGAAGCGGCCGTCCAGGGGGCGCCGGAGCACTCTGCGCCGCGACGGGAAACCGTGGTCCACCCCGACCATCTCGCCTATGTGATCTACACCTCGGGCTCGACCGGACGGCCGAAGGGCGCGATGAACACCCACCGCGCCCTGGTCAACCGCCTGCTCTGGATGCAGCGCGCCTACCGGCTGGACGGCACCGACCACGTGCTCCAGAAGACGCCGCTGAGCTTCGACGTCTCGGTCTGGGAGCTCTTCTGGCCTCTCCTCTCCGGCGCCTGCCTCGTCGTGGCCCGTCCCGGCGGCCAACAGGACGTCGGCTATCTGCTCCGCCTGATCGGCGAGCGGGAGATCACCACGCTCCACTTCGTGCCCTCGCTGCTCGCGGTCTTCCTCGACGTCCCCGACCTCTCGGGAGCGAGCTCTCTGCGGCGGGTGATCTGCAGCGGCGAGGCCCTCCCGGCCGATCTCCTCGAGCGCTCCCTGGCGCGCCTTCCGGCTCCCGTCCACAACCTCTACGGCCCCACCGAGGCGGCGATCGACGTCACCGCCTGGGCCTCTGAGCCCGGCCGGCGCTCGACGGTGCCCATCGGCCGCCCCATCGCCAACGCCGCCATCCACCTCTTCGACGCCGCGCTGCAGCCGGTGCCGGCCGGGGTCCCGGGCGAGCTCCACATCGGCGGGGTGCCGCCGGCCCGCGGCTACCTGCGCCGGCCCGAGCGGACGGCGGCGCAGTTCATCCCCGATCCGCTGGCCCTCGGCGGGCGCCTCTACAAGACCGGCGATCTCGCCCGCTTCCTGCCCGACGGCACGATCGAGTTCCTGGGCCGCATCGACCACCAGGTCAAGATCCGCGGTTTCCGCCTCGAGCTGGGCGAGGTCGAGGCGGCGCTCGGCCGGCACGCCAGCGTGGCGCAGGCTGTGGCCCTGGTGCGTGGCCAGGGAGCCCAGGCGCGGCTCGTCGCCTATGCGACGCCGCGGCCGGGCGCGGCGCTCGACGGGGCGGAGCTGCGCCGTCTCCTGGCGCAGAGCCTGCCCGAGCACATGGTGCCGTCGTCCGTGGTGGCATTGGGTGCGATGCCGCTCAACCCGAGCGGCAAGGTCGACCGCGCGGCGCTGCCCGAGCCGGAGGCCGTGCCGCGCGCGCCGGGGGATGAGCCGGCCGCCCCACGCACCGCGCTGGAGCGCTATCTGGTCCACCTCTGGCGCACCGCGCTCCCTGGCGGGCAGCTCGGCGGCCAGCTCGGGATCGACGACAACTTCTTCGCGCTCGGCGGCAACTCCCTCTCCGGCGCCATGCTGGTCTATCAGCTGCAGGAGAAGCTGGGGGAGATCGTCCACGTCGTCACCCTGTTCGACGCCCCGACGGTCGCCGCCCTGGCCGGCCACCTGGCGCGGGAGCACCCGGCCGCCGTGTCCCGGCTCTGGCCGGAGGAGCGGAGCGGCGGCGCCGGGCCGGTCAGGGAGGAGGCCGCCGCGGCCCGGGTCGACGCCGCGATGGTCGAGGAGATGCGCCAGCTCCTGAGCCACAGGGCGTCGCCCGCCGTGCCCGCGGTGCCCGTGGTCGTGCCGGAGAGCGACCGGAGGCGCAACCCGCCCGCCCTCTTCATCCTCTCGCCGCCGCGCTCCGGCTCGACTCTGCTGCGGGTGATGCTCGCCGGACACCCCCGCCTGTTCGCCCCGCCCGAGCTCGAGCTGCTCCCCTTCCACACTCTGCGGGAGCGCCGGCAGGCGTTTTCGGGACGGGATGCGTTCCGCCTCGAAGGGGCGGTGCGCGCGGTCATGGAGGCCCGCGGTTGCGGGGTGGAGGAGGCCGGCCGGTGGATCGCAGCCGGCGAGCGGGAGGGCTGGAGCACGCAGACCTTCTATCGCCTCCTGCAAGGGGAGATCGGCGACCGCCTGCTGGTCGACAAGACCCCGACCTACGCCTGGGACCTCGCGGCCCTGCGCCGCGCCGAGGAGGAGTTCGCCGCGCCGTTCTACCTCCATCTCGTCCGGCACCCCTGTGGCGTGATCCGCTCCTTCGAGGAGGCCAAGCTCGACCAGATCTTCTTCGCCGCCGGCTTCCCCTTCGCGCGCCGCCAGCTCGCCGAGCTCGCCTGGACCGTCGGCCACCAGAACATCCTGGAGCTCCGCCGGGCGGTGCCGGCCAGCCGCTGGCACAGCGTCCGTTTCGAGGATCTGGTGCGCGCTCCCGAGGAGGTGCTCTCCGGGATCTGCGCCTTCCTCGGCCTCGAATTCGATCCCGACATGGCGCTCCCCTATCGGGAGAAGCCCGGCCGGATGACCGACGGCATCCATGCCCAATCGCGCATGCTGGGAGACGTCAAGTTCCATCTCCACACGCGGGTGGACAGGGCGGTGGCGGAGAGCTGGCGCCAGTCCGCGGCGGAGGAGGAGCTGGGACGGCCGACGCGGGAGGTCGCCGCTGCGCTCGGGATCACGCTCGGGATTGCGCTCGGCGAGCGGGCGGCCGCTCCACCGCTCGCGGCGCTCGTCGGGCTGCAGCCGGGTGTCCCCGACCGGCCGCCACTCTTCCTCGTCCACCCGGTGTTCGGCGACGTCCACTTCTACCGCCACCTGGTCCGCGCGCTGGGACCCGAGCCGCCGGTCTACGGTTTCCAGGCGCCGGCCCTGAGCGGCGACGGGGAGGTGCCGGAGCGGATCGAGGAGATGGCGGCCCACTACCTCGCGGCGCTCCTCGCACGCTGGCCCACCGGCCCGTACCTGCTGGCCGGCAGCTCGATGGGGGGGAGCATCGCCTTCGAGATGGCGCAGCAGCTCACCGCGCTCGGCCGGGAGGTGGGCCTCGTCGCCCTGCTCGACACCTGGGTCGTCGATCCGCTCCCCCTAGACGGCCAGGGCGAGCTCGAAACCGAGCTCGCCGTGCTCGCCTATCTCGCCGGTGGACGGCAGCCGCTCCCGCCCGCGGAGCTGGCCGGCCGTGCGCCGGAGGAGCGCCTGGAGCTCCTCCTGGCGCAGGCGAAGAGCGCCGGCGGGCTGCCCGCCGCCTACGGGCGAGAGGAGCTCCGGCGCCTCTTCGCGGTGGTCGCCGGCCATCGCCGGGCGCTCGGCCGCTACGTGCCCCGCCCCTATCCCGGCGAGCTGCTGTTCCTGCGCGCCACGGACGGCGCTCCCCTAGAGCCCTGGCGCGCGGTGGCGCGAGGCGGCATCGAGGCGCACACGATGCCCGGCGGCCACATGTCCATGCTGTTTCCGCCCCACGTCGCGGCGGTCGGCCACCGGCTGCGGGAAGCGATCGCCAGGTGTCTGCCGGGTGTCGCGCGCGGGCTTGACGGAAATGGATTGCCATCCTACGATGAACCAACCAAAAAGCGTTCGGTGTGAGGATGTGCCGCGCTTTTGGCCCAACTCGGGCCAGCCGTAAGAATTGAGGTGGTGTATGGACGGCCTGTTGAAAGAGCTGCGTTACGCGGTTCGAGGATTGCGCAAGAGCCCGGTGCTGACCGCCGGGGTGATCCTCTCTCTGGCATTGGGCATCGGCGCGAACACGACGATCTTCACCGCGGTCAACGCCATTTTCCTCCGCCCGCTGCCGGTCGAGAAGCCGCAGGAGCTGGTGGCCGTGTTCACCAAGGACGCGCACGTCAAGAGCCTCCTGCGCTCGTCCTATCCCAACTACCTCGACTATCGCGACGGGAACAAGACCTTCACCGCCCTCGCCGCCGATTGGAAGATCCCGCTGACCCTGACTTTGGGCGGCAAGAAAGCCTTCATCACCGGGCAGCTCGCCTCGGGCAACTACTTCGACGTGCTCGGCGTCAAGCCCGCCTTCGGCCGCACCTTCCTGCCGTCGGAGGACAAGGTCCCCAGCCAGGCGCCGGTCGTGGTGCTGGCGTACAAGTTCTGGCAGAACCGCTTCGGCGGCGATCCGGCGATCGTCGGCAAGACGATCACCCTGGACGAGCATCCGTTCAAGGTCGTCGGCGTCGCCCCCGCCGGTTTCTCCGGTACCCACCAGATGAACCCTCCCGCGCTCTGGGTGCCGACGATGATGCACGAGTGGGTGCTGTCGGGGACCAAGGCGGGAGGGCTCGACTCGTTCTTCAATCGCCACGAGACCATCTTCAACATCGTGGGACGGCTGAAGCCCGGGGTCGACATCCCCACCGCCGAGGCCGACCTGGGGCGGATCTCGCGCCAGATCGAGAAGGCGTGGCCGCGCCAGAACATCGACCGCACGGCGCATCTCATCCCCCTCGCCCAGGCGACGATCGAGCCGACCCAGCGGCGCAACATGCTGATCGCCGGGACTCTCCTCATGGGGGTGGTGAGCCTGGTGCTGATCATCGCCTGCGCCAACGTGGCGAATCTCCTGCTCTCGCGCGCGGTGGTGCGGCGCAAGGAGATCGCGATCCGGCTGGCGATGGGCGCCGGCCGGCCGCAGCTGATCCGCCAGCTGCTCATCGAGAGCACCCTGCTCTCGCTGCTCGGGGGAGGGGCCGGTCTGCTCCTCGCGGTCTGGGGACGCAACCGGCTGTGGGCGGCGAGCGCGCCGTTCCTGCCCTTCTCCCTCGACCTGAAGCTCAACGCCAACGTCCTCCTCTTCACCCTCGCCCTGTCGCTCCTTTCCGGCCTCTTGTTCGGTCTCGTGCCGGCCCTCCAGGCGTCGCGGCCGGACCTGGTGCCGGCGCTCAAGGAGCAGGAGGCCGGCAAGGTCCGGATGAACCGCCGCCTGAGCATGGGCAGCACCCTGGTCGTCCTCCAGGTCGCCCTGAGCCTGGTCGCGGTGATCCTCTCCGTCCTCTTCCTGCGCAGCCTGGCCCATCTGCAGGCGACGGACCCCGGGATCGACGGCAAGCACCTGGCCCTGATCTCGTTCGCCGACGTCACCTCGGTCGGCTACAACGACGACACCGGCAAGGAGTTCTTCCGCCAGGTGATGGCGCGCGCCGAGGCGGTGCCGGGAGTGCGCTCGGCGACGGTGACCGAGTACATGCCGCTGGTCGACGGCGGCGCGCCGCGGACGATCTACCTGAACGGCCAGGACCAGTACCACGGCGGCTATGGGCTGCCGGTGCTCTCCAGCACGGTCGGGCTGCACTACTTCGCGACCATGGGCATCCCGATCGTCCGCGGGCGTGACTTCAAGGCCGACGACACCATCGAGTTCGGCGAGCAGATGGTGGAGACGCTCAAGGGCACGCCGCGGATCATCATCAACGAGACGCTCGCCCGCCAGTACCTGGCCGGCAAGGACCCGGTCGGCATGAAGGTGATGATGTACGGCGTGCCGTTCGAGTTCACCATCACCGGCATCGCCCGGGACGCCAAGTACAGGTCGCTCGGCGAGGAGCCGCAGCCGTACGTCTACTTCTTCGTGCCGCAGTACTTCTGCCCGGTTTTGACGCTCTTCATCCACACCGACGGCGATCCCGCCGCCGTGCTGCCCAAGGTGCGGGACGCGGTGCGCCCGGTCGATCCGCGCCTCCCCCTGATCAACGTCGCGACGATGTCCGAGGTCTTCGACCAGGCGCTCCTCGCGCCGCGGCTGGGCGCCGTGCTGCTGACCCTCTTCGCCGTCCTGGCGCTCCTGCTGTCTGCCATCGGCACCTACGGGGTGATCGCCTATCTCTTCGGCCAGCGCCTGCACGAGATCGGCGTCCGCATGGCGCTCGGGGCGCAGCGCGGCAGGTTGCTCGGGCTGCTCCTGCGCCAGGGGATGGGCATCGTCGGCCTCGGGGTGCTCCTCGGGCTCGCCGTCGCCTTCCTGGCGACCCTCGGGGTCAAGAGCTTCCTCAACGGGGTGAGCGCCTGGGATCCGCTGTCGTTCTGGGGCGCCGCGCTGCTCCTCATCCTGGCGGCGTTCGTCGCCGTCCTCGTCTCCACCCGCCGCGCCATCCGGGTCAACCCGGCGGTGGCGCTGGGCTCCGAGTAGGCGGGCGACGATGCGAGCCCCCATCCAGGCAAGCCTGCTCGCCGTCCTCCTCGCACTCTCGGCCCTGGCCTGCGGCCGGCAGAGCCCGGGGGCGGCCGGCGCGGCGCCGGTGGCGGGCGCCGCGGCCGAGGCCTCCACGGCAGGGGCCGCCGATTCCCCGCTCTGGACGACCGAGGTGGTGGAGCGCGGGGGCGATGTCGGCCTCTACGCCGGTCTGGGCCTGGACGGCCAAGGACGGCCGCACATCGCCTACTATGACCAGCTGAACAACCGGCTCAAGTACGCGCACTTCGACGGCGGCTGGCACCTCGAGACGGTCGACGACCACGGCGGGGCGCTGGCGATGGCCCTGGACGGCACGGGCCGGCCGCAGATCGCCTACAGCAAGCTGACGCCCGGCGAGATGGACCTGGCGCGCTGGCAGGCGGGCTGGAAGAGCGCCAAGGTCGACGCCGTGAGCTTCCCCTCCTACGCCATGGCGGTCGACGGCGCGGGCCGGCCGCACGTCGCCTACCGCGATTTCCGTGAGTCCTGCTCGGACGACTTGAAGTACGCGGTCTTCGACCACGCCTGGCAGATCACCATGGTCGACGCCAAGACCTGCAGCGGCCAGTCGGTGTCGATCGCCCTGACCAAAGACGGCAAGCCGCGGATCGCCTACAACCGCGACTATCCGCTGGGCGATCTCAACTACGCCTGGTTCGACGGCGCCTGGCACACGGAGAAGGTGGAGGCGGGCAACGCCGGCCGCTACTGCTCGCTCGCCCTGGACGCCCAGGGCCATCCGCACCTGAGCTACTACGCGGCGGGCAAGCTCAAGTACGCCTCCAAGGACACCGCCTGGCACAGCGAGGTGGTCGACGGGCAGGGCAACGTCGGTTTCTACAGCTCGCTCGTCTTAGACGCCCAGGGGCGGCCCCGCATCGGCTACTGGGACGTCGCCAAGGGCCGCCTCAAGTATGCCTATCAGGACGGTGGCGGCTGGCAGCAGGAGGTCGTCGACAGCAAGGGCAAGGTCGGGCTCTACAGCTCGCTCGCCCTGGATGCCGCCGGCCGGCCGCACATCGCCTACTATGACGGTACGACCCGCAGCCTCAAGTACGCACGGCGTCAGAGCTGACCCCGGTATCCTTCACCCGCCCGCACGGCTCCACCAGCAGGGAGAGCGATGAACATCCTCGGCCTGTCGGCCTTCTACCATGAATCGGCCTGCTGTCTGCTCCAGGACGGCAAGCTGGTGGCGGCGGCGGCCGAGGAGCGCTTCTCGCGCATCAAGCACGATCCGCGGCTGCCGGTCGCGGCGGTGCGCTTCTGCCTGGAGGCGGGCGGGATCGGCCTGCCCGACGTCGACTGCCTCGCCTACTACGAGCAGCCGGTCAAGAAGCTGGCGCGCCAGCTCTGGTCGGGCATCCCGGCCGCGGCGCCCGCCGACCTCTCCTGGCTCGACCCGCTGCAGCCCGAGCGCGCCATGCGCGAGATGCTGGGCTACGAGGGTCCCATCCGCAAGTTCGACCACCACCTCTCCCACGCTGCCAGCAGCTTCTTCTATTCCGGCTTCGCCGACGCCGCCATCCTGACCGCGGACGGCGTCGGCGAGTGGGCGACGACCACCTATGGCCGGGCGCAGGGCTCGGCGATCGAGCTCTTCGAGGAGGTGCACTTCCCGCACTCCCTGGGCCTCCTCTATTCGGCGCTCACCGGCTATCTCGGCTTCCGCGTCAACGGCGGCGAGTACAAGGTGATGGGGCTCGCCGCCTACGGCGAGCCGCGCTACGAGGCGGCGGTCAGGAAGCTCGTCCAGGTCGGGGCGGACGGCCAGTTCACGCTCGACCTCCAGTACTTCGACTTCATCCGCGGCACCCGCATGTACTCCCCGGCCCTGTGCGATCTCTTCGGCGCGCCGCCCCGGGTGCCGGAGTCGGCGGTGCTGCAGTTCCACCAGGACGTGGCAAAGAGCGTCCAGGTGGTGCTGGAGGACATCCTGCTCCAGAAAGTCGCCTACCTCTACGAGCGCGTCGGCTCGGAGAACCTCTGCATGGCCGGGGGGGTGGCGCTCAACTGCGTCGCCAACGGCCGCATCCTGCGCCAGGGGCCGTTCGCCCGCCTGTTCGTCCAGCCCGCGGCGGGCGACGCCGGCGGCTGCCTGGGCGCCGCAGCCCTGGCGCACGTCGAGCTCACCGGCGAGCGGCACACCCGGGAGCCGATGCGTCACGCCTATCTCGGTCCGCGCTGGAGTGCCGACCAGGTGGCGGAGCTCGTCGCGGTGACCGGCATCCCCGCCAAGGACTTCCGCGGCCGGGAAGCCGAGCTGATCGACGAGGTCGTACGGCGCCTGGTGCGCAACGAGGTGGTGGGCTGGTTTCACGGCGCGATGGAGTTTGGCCCCCGGGCGCTCGGGGCGCGCAGCATCCTCGCCAACCCGCAGGACCCCGAGGTGCGGGAGCGGCTGAACCGCCTGGTCAAGAAGCGGGAGGCGTTCCGGCCGTTCGCCCCCAGCGTCCTCGCCAGCCGGGCCGCCGAGCATTTCGACCTCGACCGCCCGACGCCGTTCATGCTCGACACCTGCACCGTCACCTCGCCGCTCGCGCTGCCGGCGATCACCCACGTCGACCGTTCGGCCCGCCCGCAGACCGTCGATCCCGTCGACGCCCCGCGCTACGCGGCGCTCATCGCCGCCTTCGAGCGGCAGACCGGCTGCCCGCTCCTCGTCAACACCTCGTTCAACGTGCGCAGCGAGCCGATCGTCTGCTCGCCCGTCGACGCTCTCTTCTGCATGGGGAGCTCGGGGATCGACACGCTCGTCCTGGAGGATTTCGTCATCGATCGGGCGATGCTGCCGGAGAACCTGTCGAGCCTGCTCGAGTCGTGGCACGTCGAGGCGGCCGGCCCCTTCTCGCGGCGGAAGAGCGCGATCAGCGAGGATCTCTACACCTTCGTCTAAAGACCATGGCGATCGAGAACGGCGCCCCACCCGATCCGCGCAAGCAGATCTGCAACGAACTGGCAGAGCTCCTGGGCCAGGAGGAGGGCGTGCGCGTGGTCCGCCTCCTCCAGCACCTGGAGCTGTGCGGGCCGGCGGCGCGCGACGACGGCGCACCTGCCCCGGCGAGCCCCGCCGCCACCTCCGCCACCCCCGCCGATACCGCGGCGGAGACGCGGCCGGCGCCGATCGGGATCTGGGAGCCGCAGGAGACGCGCGGCGAGCTCGCCTTCGTCCGCCCCGAGCCGACCCTCCTGGGGGACGGCTCCGCCCAGCGCCGGGTCCTCCTGCCCAAGCGCTCCGCCCTGCCGGGGCGGATCTGCTTCTTCGGCGAATCGGCGGCAGCCGGGTTCTTCTACGCGCCGCACCTCACCCCCGCCCAACTGCTCCAGGAGCAGCTGCGGGTGGTCAAGGGGCCGGGTCAGTACGAGGTGGTCGACCTGGCGCGGGTCAACGAGAGCATCCTGCCGCTCCTCGACACGGTCCAGGCCGCCTGCCAGCTGAAGCCCGATCTCCTGGTCGTCTTCGCGGGCAACAACTGGAACCTGCTGGACATCCCCACCGTCTCTCCCCAGTTCCCGTCGGTCGACACCCGGCAGGAGATCGCCGAGAGCCTGCGCGCCTCGGGGCTCCGGGGGCCGGCGGCGCTCGCCGACGCGCGGCTCAAGAACGCGGTCGAGAGCGCGCTCGCGCGGCTCGGCCGGATCGCCAACGCGGCGCAGATCCCGGTCGTCGTCGTCGTGCCCGAGGTCAACCTGGCCGACTGGGAGAACCGGCAGCCGGTGATGTGGCTGCCGGAGGTGCCCGGGGGTGGCATCGCGCGCTGGTACGAGCTCTACGGCGCGGCCAAGGAGCGGCTTGCCGGCGGCCGCTGGGACGAGGCCGCGGCGCTCGCGGCGCGGATGATCGAGCTCGACCTCGGAACCTGCTCGACCTCCCATCGCCTGCTCGCCCGGGCGGAGATCGGCCGCGGCCGGATGGCCGAGGCTCTGGCCGCCTGCCGCGCCGAGGTGGACGCCACCCGCTACTCGACCCTCTGCTTCATGGCCTCGCCGCAGTGCACCGGGCCGGTGCGCGAGGCGCTGCTGCGCGGCGCCCGCCAGCGCGGCTTCGGCGTCGTCGACCTGGCGGCGGTGTTCGCCGAGCACACCGGCTCGCCGCTGCCGGGCCGGCGGATGTTCATGGACTACTGCCACCTGACCGTCGAGGGGATGAAGGTGGCGATGGCCGCGGTCACCGCCGAGATCCTGCGGCTGGGCGGCGGCGCCGTTGCGCCGGCGCCGGATTGGCGCCAGCTGGTCAAGAGCCTGCCCAACCCGCAGGTGGCGCCGGAGGTGGACGCCACGGCCAAGCTCGGCGCCGCCCTCCACAACGCCCACCGGCAGCTGGCGGTGGGCAACCGGGACGACATCGTCGAGCACTGGTGCGAGCGGGCGCTCGCGGCCTCGCCGGGGATCGCGGAGGCCATGGTCGAGCTGCTCGCCGCGCGCTCGACCCCTTGCCCGGCCGTGCTCACCGCCGCGCAGCAGCGGATCTGGGGCACTCCCTACCGCCTGACCCTCTACCACGGCTGGCGCTCGGACAGCCTCGACGCGCCGGTCTTCGAAGTGGTCGGCAAGCTCCTTGCGCGCTCCGGCCGGCAGAGCGGGGAGGCGAGCGCCGCCCTTCTCGTCGAGCGCCAGCGGGTCGGCCGCGACGCCATGGAGCTCGCCTATCCAGCCTACTACCATTGGGACCCCATCGAGCGCTTCTACCCCGACGTGGTGCGGATCCCCAACCTGACGCAGCGGGCGCTCTACCGTTCGCCCTGGCCGGTCTCGTCCTTCTGCCTGGTCGCCGACGGCGTGGCCGACGTCGAGCTCGACCTCACGGCCCGGCTGCCTGGGGAGGGCCGGCCGCGTCAGGGAACGGTGACCGTCGCGGTCAACGGCCGGCCGGTGGGCGAGCTCGCGGCCGGCGAGCGCTGGTCCCGCGCCAGATTCCGGGTCCAAGGCCAGGCCCTCTCCGCCGGGCTCAACCGGGTGACCCTCCACTGGCCGCTCACGGTGACCGACGGCGACACCGCCCTCGCCCAGGTGATCGCCCGCCTGGAGCAGGGGATCGCCGCCGACCTCCATCCGGTTTTCGGCGAGGTGTTCTCGCTGCGCGTTCAGCCGCGGTAGGTCGGGGCGTTCGTCCTTGGGTCCTTTGGAGTCAGGGCCTCTCATCCGAGCGCGGAGGACCCAGCCTGAGGGCGGAGAAAGGGAAATTTGTGCCCGAGCCGTGACACTCGCCGCGACCGCCCGCGGCTCGTCCGTCCCTCGGGCGAGCCGTGTGCTGGTATAGCACGCGTCGAGCGCCCGTCCTTCACTCCTCCAGAGGATCGAAACGCTGGGCTCCCTGCCAGAGACCGAGGCGCGCTGGGTCGCTCTCTCGATCGCGTTGCGAGGTCGCGGGGAAAGCGGCCCGATTGGAACTGGATTGGAACTGGCCGAGAGTCGAGCGCCCCGGAGCCCACCTCATGTCCAGTGCGCCAAGTGCTTCCGTTACAAGGGCTTGGACTCTGTAGACACAGCCGTCGGGACCAGGATTGGAACTGGATTGGAACCAGCTTGGCGTCATGAGCGGGACCTCGGGCGTTCGCTTCCCGCGAACCAACGCGCCGCCTTAGTGGCGCCGCGAGTATGGATGCGGCCCGCGAGCCGGAGCTCCCGAAGAAGAACGCGGAGATCATTCTTGCTCGCTTCCGGCAGTGCCCTGAACAGAATTTCGAAGCAACGACTCGTTGTACTGGTTCAACGGCTCGTTGTACAGGTACAACGTCACGTTTACACCGCGCGAAGCTTCGTTGTACCGGTACAAAGTGACGTTCACGCGGTACGACGACCCGTCTTGCCGGTACGCCTCGCCGATGCGCCAGCAGATCGCGCTCAGCGTCGGCGTGGCGGCGGGCGTCGGCGTCGTGGCGCCCCTTCCCCTGCCCGCGCTGCCTTACTGGTAGCGCAGCGCCTGCTGCGGCTCGACCGTCGCCGCCCGGCGCGCCGAGATCAGGGTGGCCAGGAGGGCGATCGCGGCGAGCAGCACCGGCAGGGCGACGAAGGCCACCGGATCGGTGGCGCCCACCCCGTAGAGGAAGCTCGCGATCAGCCGGGTGCTGAGCGCGGCGCCCAGGAGGCCGACGACGAGGCCGACCAGGACCGAGCCCATGCTCTGCTTCAGGACCAGCCCGAGCACGTCCTCGCGCTGGGCGCCGAGCGCCATGCGGATGCCGATCTCCTGCCGCCGCTGGCTCACCTTGTAGGCCGAGATGCCGTAGATCCCGATCAGCGCCAGGATGAGCGCCAGGACGCCGAACATGGCGATCAGCGCCGCCGCGATGCGCGGCGCCCAGAGCGCCTCGTCGATGACCTGCGGCATGGTCTTGACGTTGACCAGGGGGAGCGAGGTGTCGAGCGACTGCACGGCGCCGCGGACGGTGCCCAGGAGGGTGGCCGGATCGCCCTGGGTGCGGACGTGGAGGGTGAGGTTCCAGTCCGGCACCTGGCCGAAGAGGAAGTACATGTAGGGCCGGGGGCTCTCGCCCAGGCTGTCGTACTTGCCGTCCTTGGCGACGCCGATCACCTCGAACGGCTGCCCCGGCAGGTTGAACAGGGTGAAGTGCTGGCCGACCGCGCTCTGGCCGGGCCAGAAGCGCCGCGCCAGCGGCTCGTTGATCACCACCCAGCCGAGCGGGCTGGGCTCCAGGTCCGCGGCGTTGAAGTCGCGGCCCTCGAGGAGCGGGATGCCCAGGGTGTCGAAGTAGCCCAGGCCGACGGTGTTGGTCCGCACCTCGAGGCCGCTCTCGGTCGTCTGCCCGGGGACGATGACGCTGCTGATGCTGCCGCCCTCGGCCAGCCGCAGGTGGTTGGCGACCGAGGCGGAGCGCACGCCGGGAATGGCCTGGACCCGCTCGACCAGGCGGCTGACGAAGTTCTCCGAGTGCGCCCGGTCGTAGCCCAGGATGCCGAGGTCGAAGGACATCACCAGCAGGTGCTTGCTGTCGAAGCCGGGGTCGATCTCCTGCGCCCGCTCTAGGCTGCGCAGGAAGAGCCCGGCGCCGGTCAGGGCGATCACCGCGAGCGCGGTCTGGACGGTCAAGAAGGCGTTGTGGAGGAGGAACCGGCGCCGTCCCGTGCCGGCGGCCGGCATCACCTGGTCCTTGAGCGCCGACACCAGGTCCGGCCGGGTCACCTGGAGGGCCGGCACCAGACCGAAGACGAGGACGGTCACCAGGCAGAGGCCGAGGGTGAAGGCGAGCACCCGGGCGTCGGGGCTCAGGTCGAGGCTCTCGGGGAAGGAGCTGGGCCGCAGCCGCCAGAGGGCGCGGGCCGCCCAGAAGGAGAGGAGTAGGCCGGTCACGCCGCCGAACAGGGAGAGCAGACCGCTCTCGGTCAGCAGCTGGCGGATGAGGCGCGAGCGGCGGGTTCCCATCGCCAGCCGGATGGCGATCTCCTTGCGCCGGGTGTCGGCGCGCGCCAGGAGCAGATTGGCGACGTTGGCGCAGGCGATGAGCAGCACCAGGCCCACGACCACCATGAGGAGCTGGGCGGCGTGCACGTACTTGCCGTACTGGTTGGGATTGATCCGCGACTCGATGAGCGGCGTGACCACCGCCAGGCGCCCGCCGTTGGGGCGCGGGTACTCCTGCTCGAGCTGCTTCGACAGGGCGTAGGTCGCGAGCGCCGCCTGCTGCCGGCTGACCCCCGGCTTGAGGCGCGCCACCAGGTTCAAGATCTTCGTCCGGCGCTTCTCGAAGACGATGCTGACCTCGCCGGAGAGGATCTGCTTGTTCATCATGATCGGCACCCAGAGGGCGGCCGGGCGCAGCAGGTGCAAGCCGGAGAAGCTCTGCGGCGCGATCCCGATCACGGTGAACTTCCGGCCGTTGAGCACGATGCTCTTGCCGACCATGTCGGGGTCGCCGTTGAACCGGTGCTTCCACAGGCTGTCGCTCAGCACCACCACCGGGTGGCTCCCCGGCGTCCTATCCTCCTCGGGCAGGAAGGTGCGCCCGCGCGCGGCCTTCACCCCGAGCACGTCGAAGAAGTTGCCGGAGACGATCTCGCCGTTCAGCTTTTCGGGCTGCCCCTCGCGGCCCAGGGCCACCGGGGCCGGGCGGTAGGCGGCGAGGCCGGAGAAGGACTTGCCGCGCTCGCGATAATCCTTGTAATTGAGGAACGAGGTGGGGAAGAGCCCCTGGATCTCGCCGTCGGTATGGTAAATGGCGACCAGCTGCTGGGGGTTGTCGACCGGGATCGGGCGTAGCAGAATGGCGTTGATACACGAAAAAATCGTCGCGTTGGCGCCGATCCCGAGGCCCAGGGAGAGCACCGCGACGAGCGTGAAGCCCGGTTTCTTGAGCAGGGTTCGCAGGGCGAACCGCAGGTCTTGCAGCAACGTCTCCATGCAGCCTCCACTGTCGCTCGGCGCCAGGAGCGCCTTCGGAATGAAGGGAAGTCTAACCCGCGCGCGGGTCGGTTGACACCCCGGGGAGCTGGATTATAAGCTTATAGCGGTTCCCAAAACCTCTTCTCGATCGCCGACGAGCTTCTCTGTTCTCCCCCTCCCATGACTCCCTTTGAGCGCTGGTCCAACCATGTGTCCACTCTGCTCGTGGGCGGCACCGGGATCGTCTACGCGGTCTTCCGCTATCTGGTGAAGCCGGCCGATCCCTATGCGGTGGTCAACCATCCGCTCCAGCCCTTCGTGCAGCACGCACACGTCGTCGTGGCGCCGCTCCTGGTGTTCGCCGTGGGGCTGGTGTGGCAGCGCCACGTCTCTCCCCGCCTCTGGCTGCGCGGCTTCCCGCGCCGGTTCTCCGGTCTCGAGATGGTCCTCACCCTGGTGCCCATGGTCGCCTCCGGCTATCTGCTGCAGGTGGCGACCGACGAGTCCTGGCGCAAGGTGTGGGTCGCGATCCACCTCGCCGCCTCCGCGCTGTGGATCGTCGGCTACGTCGTGCACCAGCTGTCGGAAGCCACGCGCGGACCCGAGGGGCGCCGGAAGTTTCCGTTCTGGCGCCCGCCGCACCACAAGCTCCGCGTCTGAAGACCTACCAAGTATTGGGCTTCGCGGCCGCGGTCTTGGCGGCGGGGCCGGCCTTGGACGCGGCGTCGTGCAACGCCCGCTTCAGGAGGTCGGCCTGCTTCTGCCCCTCGGCGCCGGCGTGCTGGAGCTTGTCGAGCTCCTCGAGAGCCGCCTGGAGGTACGCCTCGCCCAGGTATTCGCGGGCCTGGGGGAAGTTCGGGCGCAGCGCGAGGGCGCGGTAGTAGTTGTTGAGCGCGTCCTGGGTCTTACCCAGCTTGCGCTGGGTGTAGGCCAGCATGTTGAGGACGTCGGGATTGTTCTTCTCCGCCTGGTTCGCCTTCTCGAACAGCGGCAGCGCCTGGGCGAACTGGTTCGCCTGGACCGCGGCCACGCCCTGCTTGTAGAGATCGGAGCCGGCGGCCGTCGCCGGCTCCTTGAAGGTGTTTCGGCTCGCCTCGATCCCGGCGGCGAAGCCGCAGCAGACGAGGAGGAGAGGAAGGACGCGCGTCACAGAACTTTTCTTCAGCACAAGAATGACCTCCAAAGATTCCGTACCGGGGGATTATACCCGGCCGAGGAACGGTGAACACGGGAGCTCCTACGGGGATCGAGGGGCTGTTTCGACGGATTGGGGAGCTCCACGGTGAAGTAGGAGCTCCGCAGGGCAACCCAGGACAGAAGTAGGCTTATCGAGGACAGGAGTAGGGCTACTGAAGACCGAAACCGGTCCACCGAGGACGGAAGTGTGGCCACCGAGGACGGAAGTGGGGCCACCATCGCCGCCGCCCTGGAACGGAGTGAGGGCCTACTCCGGCCAGCGGGGGTGTCGCGGGGACGCCCGAAACGTCTTCCGGAGCTTCCAAAACGTCTCCGGATGGTTCCAAAATGCTTCCGGAGCCTCCGGAACGTCTTCCGGAGCATCCGGCACGGTTTCCGGAGCATCCGGATCGGTTTTCGGAGCATCCGGAACGGTTTCCGGAGCGTCCGGAACGGTTTTCGGAGCATCCGGATCGGTTTCCGGAGCATCCGGAACGATTTTCGGAGCATCCGGAACGGTTTTCGGAGCACCCGGAACGGTTTTCGGAGCACCCGGCACGGTTTTCGGAGCATCCGGAACGACTTTGGAAGCATCCGGGACGGTTTCCGGAGCTCCGGAAAGACTTTTGGAGCATCTGGAACAGTTTTGGCGCGAACGCGAAGGGCCCTCGAAGGGCGGGGACCGCGGGCCGTCTACGCCGGGGCTATGCCCCCGCGCTCCTCGCGCATGTCCTTATCGTGGTGGGGTGCCGTCGACCTTTCCCACCGTCCTCCTGAGGGAGCCCTGGCGACCGAAGGACCCGGATGGGGAGAGGGCCCTTACCGATTGGCCCTTACCGATTGGTGCCACCCATTTGGTGGGGGCGGCTCCTGGGGCGTGCTCACGGGGTTTCAAGAGAAACTTGGCCCTCTTGGCATTCAAAGCGATACGCATACTGCACAGCTCTCTACCGGGCGACTGGCCAAGGATGGCGCGTTGAGGATTGTCCGCCAAGTGGGTGGCACCTATCGGCACCCTGCATCTGTACTTACTTGCCATCTGTCATAGCGCAAGGTATCCTCTGCAACGATGCAGCTGATCCCGCTCGACCTACAGCCATGCCATGGCTTCCACGGCCAGGGTGCGCGGGGACAGCACCAAACCCTCATGCCAGTCAATGCAAGTTCGACCCGTAGCCGCTGCGGTGGAGAGTCAACTCGAGCTACTGCTACTGCACAGCGAAGACATTGCAGCCGATAACGCCTTGGAACCTTTAGCATGATTCCGTCGCTCCATCCATTCCCCGCTCGCATGGCGCCTGAGTTAGCCCTCCGCGAACTCGGTGCACTGTCTAAAGGGAGCACTGTTCTTGACCCCATGGCGGGTTCAGGGACTGTTCTGCGACAAGCCTCATCTATCGGCCACGCGGCCATTGGATTCGACGTGGATCCTCTGGCAGTGCTCATGAGCACAGTTTGGACAACTCCGATCGCCGAACACAATGCCCGAGTGGCATCACTATTGAGGTCGGTACTGCGAGATGCCATGGCGCGCCGAGCAGATTCGATTCATCTACCATGGATCGATGAAGACGATGAGACTTCGACGTTCGTCAGCTATTGGTTCGGCCAGCTACAGTGCGAGCAACTTAGAAGACTTGCGTTTTCGCTGGGCAACCTTCCGGCGCACGGCTCAGGTCGCACTGCACATGCCGCCAACATACTGCGAATCGCTCTCAGCAAGACAATCATTACAAAGGATCGAGGTGCTTCGCTTGCCCGAGACGTGTCACACAGTCGACCCCATAAGGTGGCAACAAGCTCCACTTTCGACGTGTTCGAGGCGTTCAAGCGCTCTGTGACTGCTGTCGTTCGAGTCCTGCAGGCGGCGCCGCCACCCGGGAACGTTCGAGTCCAACTCGGAGACGCGCGGAGTCTAAGGACGCTTGTGAATCAATCGATTGATGCAGTCATGACCTCTCCCCCATATCTTAATGCCATCGACTACATTAGGGGGCATCGGCTCGCCCTAGTATGGATGGGTTATCGAGTCTCTGAACTGCGCAAGATTCGGGCGGGAAGCATTGGCGCCGAGCGAGGATTGGGTACAGAAGCGATCTCGACGCGCATTGCCGAAATCGAAGAGTCCATGTCCCAGCCTGGCGTACTCTCCTCACGGCATGCTGCGATGGTTGCTCGTTATGCTCGCGATCTCTACGCAGTGATGTCGGAGATCGCTCGGGTGCTACGGCGCGATGGGCGAGCCATCCTAGTCGTTGGTGATTCATGTCTTAAAGGTACATTCATTAAGAATTCGAGGGGCGTGGTCTGCGCAGCCCGGATGGTGGGCCTAGAGCTGGACAGTAAAGTAGTACGTAAGCTTCCTCCGCAGAGCCGCTACTTGCCCTTGCCTGCGGGTAATGATGCGCCACTGGGGCGACGTATGCGTACCGAGAGCATTTTATCTTTTCGATTTGCCTGATCGAGTCAATTCCTTTACGAACGGCGTTCGACTCTGAGATGTGGTACCCAAGGCAACCAGGCGTCCTTAGCCGAACCATTCTAACGTCGCTCTGGAATCGTACTATCTGCTAACACCTCAGCACACCCCAGCCAGGGGTTCAGGAACGTTCGTACCGAACTGTGCTAGTTCTCCGAAAACCTTAACCGAGAGGCCTTGACAATGAGTTCCGAGTTCAATCTGGACAGTCTGCGCGGTGATACCATTGCAGACAATCGTTATGAGCGACGCCTAGCGGCGCTAACCGCTGCAAACCAGGAAACAGGGCGCATTCGGCAGGTAGTGGATTCTGCGATTGCGAACGTCGCATCTGCGCATCGCTCGTTCGTTATTTACGGCGAACCGCAAAGCGGCAAGACCGAGATGATGATAGCCTTGACCGCTAAATTGTTGGACCACGGGTTTCAAATCGTCGTTGTACTGCTCAACGACAGCGTTCAACTTCTGGGCCAGAACCTCGAGCGCTTTCAACGGTCTGGAATATCGCCGACCCCCAAGAAGTTCAGCGAGGTCATTTCTCCAGATATTACCATTGGGGATCACCCCTGGATCATCTTCTCCAAGAAGAACGCGAAGGATCTTGAGAAGCTCAACGAGAAACTTCGACGACACCCAAACAAGGTCGTCATTGATGATGAGGCCGACTACGCTACCCCGAACTCGAAGATCAACAGTCAACAGCGAAGCTCGATAAACAAACTCACGGCTGAGCTACTTGGTGAAAAAGGCATATACATCGGCGTGACGGCTACGCCCGGTCGGTTGGATCTGAATCGAACCCACCTCAACCAGAATGAGTTCTGGATTGACTTCCCACCTCACGCAGAGTACACAGGGCAGGAGGTCTTCTTCCCTTCTACATATGAACTAAGCGACCTGAAGTACCGGCTGAGCCTGCTTCCAGACACGGGGGACTACCCCTTATTTCTCAGGAATGCATTGTTCAGCTTCCTGGTCAATGTCGCCTACCTCAATGACAGGGTTAACCAGCAGGAGCAGAACTACTCAATATTAATTCATACGAGCGGTAAGAAGGTTGACCATTCCGGCGACTACAAAGAGGTGGTTCGACTCTTTGAAGTGCTCCGAGAGAAGTCGAACCCTTGCCATGAGCAGTATTACAAGCAGATTTGGGGGCTAGCAAAGAAGCGCTACGGAGGTCACGAGGATAGCATTACGCGCTACATCCTTAGAAACAACGAACGAAACACTTTGGTTGTGATGAACAGCGACAAGGAACGCAACGCCGCGGACAATCGGACTGGTACATCACCTTCGGTCCCTTTCACAATTATCATCGGGGGAAACATCGTCTCTCGTGGCGTGACCTTCAACCACCTGCTTTCGATGTACTTCACGCGTGATGTCAAGCATCGGTTGCAGCAGGACACCTATGTCCAGCGCGCTCGCATGTTCGGCTCGCGTAACAGCTACCTATCAAGCTTCGAGTTGAGCATTCCGCGCAACCTGTTCGCAGCTTGGCAACAGTGCTTCATTTTTCACAGACTATCGCTCGAGTCTCGACGCCATGGAGGCGAGACGCCTGTGTGGCTCGAGGGATCGCGAGTTACAGTGACGGCGAGCGGCAGTATCGATAAGTCCCATGTCGTTGTTGACAAGGGCGAGATGAGTTTTTCAATCTTCGCATACGACAAGGCGATCGTCGAAGGGGTCCTCGGTGGCGAGGGCTCGCCCATGGATAAACTACGTGCGCTTTCAAGGGAGATTGGCCAAGGAAGTGTTCCAAGCTACCTGCTTGATTACATCGGCCAGTTCTTGCCGGATGGCGATGCTTCCATTGCAATTCATGAAGCTGGTAGCATCATGGGCTTCAAGGATGCTGACCATTCAGCTATCGCGCGCTCCAAGGGCTTGATCGGCCAGTCGCAGTTGAAGCGCTTTCCCCTGGCCATCCACCACATCCGGGTCTTCTACAATCACCTCGGAATGGCAAGGGTGTTCTACAAATACCATGGTAATGTAAAGTTCCTAAAGGTCAGGTCTATAACATGATTCGAGACTTCGAGTTCTTTCATGGCGCAGCATTGGCGAAGCTGGTGCACTCAGGTCGGCGCATGACCATTGCCACATTCAAGGGATCGAGTAATGCCTCCTATGTAGTGAACGATCGCTGTGGCCTATACCTCAAACACTCGTCGAGTCGCATGAGCCCATGGAGTTTCACATTCCATCGGGAGCATCAGGAGGAGATAGACGAATTGCACCAACTCATCGGATACGTAGTCGTAGGCTTGATATGCAACGATGATGGCGTGGTTGGCTTGGACTACACCGAGTTCCGGACTGTACTCGACACCAGTCATGAAGCGGTTGAAGGAATCGGTATTTCGCGGAAGGCGAGGGGCATGTATGTGGTCAGGGGCCATGATGGAAAGATCCAGTATCGAATCGGGAAAGGGGACTTTTTGAAGAAGGTCTTTGGGCAAGGAACATAGCTCACGGACTGAAGGGCGCCAGAGTGAGTATGCTAGGTTCCCTCTCGAGCGCGGGGAGGACGACGGTCAGGAGTAGAGCCGTCTGGCGTGCCACAGGACGGCCTCCGGGGCGTCCTGGTGGTCGACGCTCTCCCACTCGCGGAGGACTGCTACCGCGCCGAGCCGGCCGCCGGGGACCGGCTCGCGCTTCCAGGGGCCGGCGAACTCGGCCTCGGACGCGGCCAGGACCTCGTCGCGCTCCCGGAGGAGCTTGATGAAGGCGGGGGAGAAGAGGTTCTCAAGGGGGTTGATAGGATACCGCCGGGCTGCGCAAGGGCCCGCCAGGAGGCTCCCAGCTCTCAAGGCTCCCCTGTGGGCAGGTAAGATCCAGGGAACGGCCGGTCTGCTACGCTCTCCCCATGTTGAATCCGACACCGCCCGAAAGGCTGACCGACCAGCAGGGCCATCCCTATTTCCTCTGGGATTCCGAGATGACGCTCGACGAGTTCCGGTGTGAGCTTAAAGATCCCAACTCGGAGGTACGGGCCTATCTGGTCGGCAAGCTCATGCGGCAGGCCAAGCCGGCCGATGTGTTCACCTTCGTCTCGACGCGGGAAATCCGGGCGCTCTGGCCTCAGCTGGAACGCTACCTCGGCCAGACCCGCGAGTTCTGGACCTGGCTGTTGGAGGCATGGGAGACGAGCCATGTCCGGCGGTAGCCTGACCCCTCTCCAATGGAAGACGCTGGAAATCCTCGGCGGTCTGGAGCCTCCCTGGACCCTCACCGGGGGAGCGGCTCTCGTCGGCGTTCACTTGAAGCATCGCGACACCCGCGATCTCGATCTCTTCTGGCATGGCCTGGACCGGCTTGGCGCCCTGCCGGCCGAAGTCCGGAGTCGGCTGGAAGCGGAAGGGTCCGAGCTCAGGGACCTGGAAGACGTCAAGCCTGCTGGAAAGCGGCGCGTCTCTAGAACGGTGGCATCGGACTTGTGTCCGGAGAGTTTTTCATCGGACTTCCAGGGATTTTGGGGGCGCGCGGAGGGATTCTTCGACGATCGGTAGCGCTGGTTTCGCGCGCGGACCGGGTGCGCACAGTGGGCCTGCCTACTCCTGGCAGGTGGTCCGAGAGCGACCGGAGGCGTGCCGGAAGCTCCCG
>Ga0137403_10001824_pt1 | contig 26530 bp, 14 predicted proteins | sample CZOMad2_1_16fung_FD_122057 | JGI IMG/M metagenome (GOLD analysis project Ga0137403, IMG submission 122057) | Vadose zone soil fungal communities from Angelo Coast Range Reserve, California, USA - CZOMad2_1_16fungal (Hybrid Assembly) | ecosystem: Environmental > Terrestrial > Soil > Vadose zone... | reverse complement strand
GATGGCGCGTCCTTGGTCACCAACCCGGACAAAAACCCGACGCTGACGATCATGGCGCTCTCCTGGCGGGCTTCGGAGCATCTTCTCGACGAAGCCAAGAAAGGCAACCTCTAACATGTCGCTCAAAAGCGCATGCCTACCAGTTTGTAGGGGCGGAACTTGCCCCGCCCGTTCCGGTTTTTTCCCCGCCTTCTCTGCGCTCTCTGCGGACTCTGTGTTCTCTGCGTTAAATTCTTTCTCCTATTGCTGCGAGGTCAACCCATGAACGAATCCATTTCTCGTCGCGACATATTGAGGACGCTGGCTGTGGGTGCGGTCGGCGGCTCGGTTCTGCAAATTATTCCCGCGGAGGCCGCTGAGTTCGTCCACCAGATGGTGCACAAGGAGAAAGCCGCGGCTCCTTCGGGCTCGTACACGCCGAAATATTTTTCCGCGCCGCAATATGCGACGCTGCTGTTTCTATGCGATGCCATTATTCCCAAGGACGAAAAATCCGGCGGTGCTGTGGAAGCGGGCGCGCCGGAATTTATCGATCTGCTGACCAGCGAAAACGAAGAGTACCAGCTGGCACTGGGCGGCGGATTGATGTGGCTCGACAATTTGTGTATTGACCGTTATGGGAAAGTTTATCTGGAGTGTGCGCCGGAACAGCGAAAGGAAGTTTTGGATCTGATTGCTTATCGGAGAAATGCGAAGGAACAGCCGGTGTTGAAATCTGGCGTGGCGTTTTTTGCTTCGCTGCGCAATATGACTTGCGATGGTTTTTATACCAGCAAGATTGGGATCGCGGATTTGCAATACATTGGAAATACTTCGGTGCATGAGTTTCCGGGGTGTCCGGCGGTGCCGGAGCGAAGTTGATGCGTTTCTTGAGCGCAACAGAAGTCAAAACCCCCACCCTTCCTGCAAAAACCGCAGGAAGGATGGAGCACCCGCGGGAAGGAACGGAAAGAGATTGGAGTTTGCGTCCGGGCAAGCTGGGGCGCACCCTTCGAAGCTCATGGTAAAGCAGCGCTCCGCCCCTACAAGGTAGAGGACAGAGGATCGCTACCAGACGCGGCAGACTTTTTCTGTGGGTTTGACCATGGGTTGGCCTGCTTTGCAGCCGAAGGCCTGAGCGAATTCGGGCATGTTCACTACTACGCCGTTGATGCGGTATTGGGCTGGGGAGTGCGGATCGACCTGGGCGCGCAGGCGGAGGTCTTCGGGGCGGTCGTTGGCGCAGTCCCACTGGGCGTAGCCGATGAAGAAGCGCTGCTCGGGGCTCAAGCCGTCGATGGGTTGCAGTTTTTTGTTCTTGTTGGCGTCCTTCCAGGCGATGTACGCGAGGATTTCGCCTCCCAGATCGGCTACATCTTCTCCCATCGTGAGTTTGCCGTTGATGTGAACATCGTCGACCACCACGTACGATGAATACTGATCGCTGACGCATTTGGTACGCTCATCGAATTTTTCGCGATCTGCTTTGGTCCACCAGTTTTTCAGGTTGCCTTTGGCGTCGAACTGGCTGCCTTCATCGTCGAAGCCGTGGGTCAACTCGTGACCGATGGTGCCGCCAGTATCGCCGTAGTTCGGGGCGTCATCCAACTTGGCGTCGTACAAGGGAGGTTGCAGGACGCCGGCGGGGAAGTTGATGTCGTTCATCTGCGGGTTGTAGCCGGCGTCTACCGTAGGCGGAGTCATGTCCCATTCGCCGCGATCGACCGGCTTGCCGATTTTGTTGATGTCGCGGCGAGCCTCGAATCCGATGGCGTTGCGGACATCGCCGAGGAAATCGTTGCGGGTGATGGCGACAGAGCTGTAGTCGCGCCATTTGTCGGGGTAACCGATCTTGTTGCGAATGCCGTGGAGCTTCACCAGGGCTTGCTGCTTGGTCTCTGGACTCATCCAGTCGAGGTTGCGGATGCGCAGTTCCATGGCGGCTTCGATGCGCTGGACCATATCGAGCGTGCTTTGTTTGAGTTCGGGCGAGAAGACTTTTTTTACGTAAGCCTGGCCTAATGCTTCGCCCAAATCGCGGTCGGTGTATTGCACACAACGCTTCCAGCGCGGCTGCATTTCTTTGGCGCCGCGCAGGTATCCGCGGTAGAAGTCGAAGTTTTCCTGGACGAAGCTTGCGGAGAGGTAGGGCGATGCCAAATCGACGACGCGGAAGCGGAGGTAGGTTTTCCAGTTTGCCAACGGTTCGCTGGCTAGTTCCGCGTTCAGCTTCTTGAAGAAGGCGGGGGCGGAGACGTTGAGGATCGGGAACTGCGGATATTGCAACTGGGCGTAGTAGGTTTGCCAGTCGAAATTAGGGATGAGGGCTTTCAGGGCGGCTAGATCCATCTTGTGTTTCAGTTTGTAAGGATCGCGCTGTTCGACGCGAGTCCAGGACGCATTGGCAAGCGACGTTTCGATGCGCATCAAGGTTTGCGCATTGGCCTTGGCGGTTTCGGGCTTGTCGCCGAGCATTTCGAAGGTTTTTTGGACATGTTGCAGGTAACGCTCGCGGGCTTCTTTGGATTTGGCGTCGTCCTTGGTGTAGTAATCGCGGTCGGGGAGGCCCAGGCCACCCTGATCGAGTTCGGCGATCACTTGGTCGGAGTTATCGGGGTCCTGACTGGAGCCGGCACCGAAGAGCATGGATCGGTTGGAATAAAGATGGAATTGCGCGGCCAACGCAGCCAGGTCGTGGACCGACTGGAGGCGGGCGATGGCATCGAGTTGGGGCTGGATCGCGGTGATGCCGCGAGTCTCGATGGCGGACTCGTCGATGCAGGCGGCGTAGAAGTCGCCGATCTTCTGGGTGACGGTGTCGCGCTGGCCGGTGGTGGCGGCTGCTTGTTCGAGGATGCCGCGAAGGAAATTTAAATTGTCTTCGTAAAGTTTGCCGTAAACGCTCCAGCCGGTTTGATCGGGTGGGATAGGATTTTGCTGCTGCCAGCGGCCGCAGGAGTATTGGTAAAGATTTACGCAAGGGTCTATGGACTTGTCGATGGAGGTGAGATTGAGGCTGGGGGAATAAGGGAGCTCGGGGGCGCCTGATGCTTGCGGGTGTGCTGCGGCGGCGGAGAGCAGCGCAATGATTGAGAAGCAGAGAGGGTGCGTGAGTCTCATGGACACCTTTCATCGAGGCGGAACTTCGATTTGCAAGCGGCGGAATATGGTAGCGGGGCGAGTCGATTTTTCCAAACTGAAAAAGCGACCGGAATCCGTGAGAAGCCCTTTATTATGGACGCGCAAGGTTGCGAAAAGAGTTTTCTCTATGAGCATCAGAATACGTATGGCTAAGGCGAAAGATGTCCCCGTGTTGCGGGAGTTGATTGAGGCGTCGGTGCGGGAATTGCAGGCCGGAGATTATACGGCGGCGCAGATTGATGGGGCTTTGCGGACGGTGTTTGGAGTGGATAGTCAGTTGATTGCGGACAGCACTTATTTGGTGGCTGAGGCGACGATTGAGGATTCGGGTGGCGCGGTTGTTGGCAGTGCTTCAGATCATGGTGCGGCTGGGCTGACGGGGGCACAGGCAGGAGTGCCTGTGCTACCTCGGATTGCTGGCTGTGGAGGGTGGAGCAAGCGGAAGACTTTGTATGGTGGGGATCGGTGGACGGGGCGGGAGGATTCGCTCTTGGATCCGCGGGTGGATGCGGCTAAGATTCGGGCGTTTTTTGTTCATCCGGCTTGGGCTCGGCGCGGGGTGGGGACTTTGATCTTGCAGGCCTGCGAGGACGCGGCTCGGGCTGCGGGGTTTTCGCGGTTTGAGATGGGGGCTACTCTGACGGGCGCGAAACTTTTTGGGGCTAAGGGATATGTTGCGGTGAAAGAGATCGGGGTGCCTTTGGGGCACGGGGAGATTTTGCCTGTGATTCACATGGAAAAACGGGGGTAGGAGAAGACAGCAGAAGTTTGAGAGCTCATCTTGAATTGATTGCCAAGATCCCTCCACTCCGCGGGCCGGCGCTCAAAAACCGAGCGCACGAGAAAAGCGGCCCGCTCCGGTCGGGATGACAATGCGTGCTATGGGTGGCGCTCAAAAACTGAGCGCAAGAGAAAACCGAGTGTTGGCTGATTAAAACTGGAGTTTGGCTAGATAGTCGTAGCTGGCTTTGGGGTCGTCCAGGGATTTGGCTTCGTCGTTTTCTACGAAGTAATGTTGGATGTGGGCTTTGCTGGAGTGGGCGAAGATATTTTTCCAGTTGATGGTGCCGCTACCTACGTTGGTCATGTGGCCGGTGACCGGGTGGCCTACCGCGCCTTCATTGCCGCCTGGATCGGAACCTTCCTTGCTCCAATCTTTTACGTGAACTAGCGGGAAACGGCCGGGATATTTGTTGAAGTAGGCGATGGGATCCTGGCCGCCGACAGTGATCCAGCAGAGATCCATTTCCACTTTTACGTTTTTGGCGTCGGTATTCGAGAGGAGATAGTCGAGCGGCAGGTTGTCGAGGCCATCGACTTTTTCAAATTCAAACGAATGATTGTGGTAAGCGAATTGGATGCCGGCTTTTTTTGTGGCTTCGCCGACCTTGTTGCAGGATTCGGCGAGGCGCTTGTAGCCGTCGGCGGTGCGTGACTTGGCGTCGAGATACGGGCAGACCAGGAATTTCTGGCCGATGATGTGGGCACCGTCGATGATTTCCTGCAAATTGTTTTCGAGGGTCGGCACCTTGCTCGTGGCGGTGGGCGAGGCTTCCATAGGGTGGTGCGCGGACGGTGAGGTTAGGCCGTTTTTGTCGAGGGCGGCGCGAGCCTCGTGCGGGGTCTTGCCGAAGTAGCCGGCGAATTCGACTTCTTTGTAGCCGAGCGTGGCGACGCTGGCGATAGTGCCGTCGAAATCTTGTTTCATGAGATTACGGACGGTGTAGAGCTGGATACCTACGCGTTCGATGTGACGGACGGCGGCGGCCCAGGTGGAGTTTGCGGAGGCGGCGGTGACTACGGCGGTGGCGATCGATGATTCGATAAAGGTTCGTCGGTTCATGGAGTCACGTACCCCTTTTTTGGACGCGTATAAGCGGCGGAGCGAGTATACAAAAAAATAGGGCGGCGCTTGAAAAAAAAGCGCCGCCCGAAGCCGGCAGGATGCCGGCGCTACCAGTAGCGGTTAGAAGTAGAAGCGCAAGCCGAACTGCATGCGGCGTGGCGCGTGCGCACCAGTTAGGTGCAGGAAGTTCGAGCTGTCCAGGTTTGCGCCCGGATCGGCGGTATCCAAAGCGATAGCATTCGTGCCTTGGCTTTGGTTGTTAATTTGGTCGAATTGGGTGTGATTGAACAGGTTGAACACTTCCCATTTGAACTCGAAGCCCGCCCTTTCATTGATGGCGAAGCGCTTGGAGGTGCCGAAGTCGAAGTTCAAGCGGCCGGGATAGTTCAAAGTGTTACGCCCGACCGTGCCAAAGGTGAGCCCGGTGGGGAGCGCGAAAGCCGCAGGGTTGAAGATGACCGGTCCGCGAACGTCGGGGAACTCGGTCTGCGATATGCTGGCGCGCGGGTTGCCGACGAGATCGGGACGAGAACCGGTGCCCACGTTATTGCCGACGCCGGCATTGTCGCCGAAGGTGGTCCCGTTGGTCACGCTAAAAGGAAGACCGGCCTGGGCGACGGTGATGCCCGAAACCTGCCAGCCGCCAAGTAACGTATGCGTCAGCCCGGACCCTTTGAAGAAGGGCAAGGCATAGACATAGCTGACGGAGAGGCTATGGCGCATGTCAAAGGTGGAGCTTGCTCGATTGGCAGCGACGTCGTAGGAGTTCAAGAAGGCGGTATCCGAGCGATCCGAGGAATCGTCGATGGAATGGCTGTACGCATACGCAACGCTCATGGTCAAATCGCCGACGGTGCGTTGCGCGGAGACTTGGAGGGCATGGTAGACGGAGTTAGCCTGGTTTTGGAGCTTCGTGAGCGTGCTAAAACCCGGGAAAGCGGTACGGAGCGGGTCAGCACTGTTGCCGCAGGCGACCCACAGATTTGGCAACGCTGCGGCAGGTACAGCAGCGCCGCTGCCGAGCGTGGCACCCGTGGGGAGGCCGTTGGCGTCAGTTGTAAAGTTTGCGCAATCAGCCGCTACGATGGGTGTGCCTGCAGCGTAAGGATTGCTACCCGCAGGTACTGGTAGTAGTTGGTTGGCGTCGCTAATCAGTACCAAGTGGGTGCCTTTGCTGCCGACGTAAGCAACGGAAGCGACTATGCGGCCTGGAAGTTCTTTCTGAACGTTCAGGTTCCATTGCTGCATGTAGGGCCAAATGGCCTTGTTGGGAATGGAATTCAGGGAGAGGGGAAAGAGCAGACCCCCGCCACCGATGTTGCCGTATCCCACGACGTTAGCCTGCGTGGAAGTGAGGGCGATCGGCGGCGAATTCTCCAGGGACTCCGTGTTGCCCTCGTTGCCATTGGTGTGTTCGAAGAAGACGCCGTAGCCGCCACGGATGGCCATCTTGCCGTCACCCTTAGGATCCCATGCGAAGCCTATGCGCGGCGCGGGGTTGAACAGGTGGCCTTTCAAACAGCCGGCGCTAGAAGACCCGCCGACGGTGGTCGCCGGGAAGCCCGGCACGGCGAAGGTTCCGCCCTTCCCACCGCATTGGATAATGCCGTTGAGGGGATTGCCGGTACCTGGTTCGAGAGCGCCCGCGCTGCCGGTGACGCTCCCGGAATTGTCGATCGCAGGGGAGGCGCCTGCAACGAAGGCGGTGGGTTCGAAGTTAAAGGCGCTCTTATACCGCTCGCGGTACGTCCCAAAGAGACTCACGCGCAAGCCGAGGTTAAGGGTGAACTTCTTCGTGATACGCCAGTCGTCCTGGAAATAGGGCTCGAAGATTTTGTAGCGGTTGTAATACTTTACGGTTTGGTTGGACTGCTTGTAGCTGGCCACATTTCCCATCAGCAAATCCGCGAAGGAGTTACCGGTGCTGATCGGGGAAGAGGTGTCGAAAGTGAGCAAACCCTGGACATTGACGCTATTGTCTTCGTTCTTTTGCGCGAAGACCAAATAGGCGCCGAACTGGAGGGTGTGAGTGCGGACAATCTTAGTCACATTGTCCCGGTAGGTGTACGTGGGATTGGCGTTGTTCCACGGGAAGTATCCAGTGTCCTGACCGAAGCTGCCGCCATAGGCTGTGTTGCTTTGCAGCTGAACCGCTGGAAGTTTTCCTCCGAAGCCGTTGTTGAAGAGCGAGCCCATCGCAAACCCGGAGGGAAATGCGGGCAAGTTCACGGCATTAAGGAGAATATGGTCGCCGGTGTAGCTCGCGACGAATTCGTTGAGTAGCGTAGGCGTTACATTCGCGGTAAGGCGCGCCACAAAGCTGCTTCCTGGGCCAACGAAGTTGGTATTGATGTTGTTGAAGGCGGAGTTCCCCACGCCCCAAAGAGGATTGGGGTTGATGGTTGACCAGGAATCGTGAATGTAGCGGAACGTCAAGCGATAGTTGCTATTAATGTTGTGATCGATGCGGACCAGTTCTTCGCGCCACGTTGTTGGCAGCGAGACCGTTTGGGAGAACGAAGGAAAGCCGGCATTGATCGTATTGGGTGCGGGAATGAGCGATTCGAGCGCCTGGCCCGCGGCGCTGATGGGTACCGCGGCGGGATTCGGAACATTGGGGCAATCAGCTCCCGGACACAGGTCCGAAAAATCGCCGTTGCGTTCGGCGGCGGACGGAACGTTTTGACTAATCGCGTCGGGGTTCTTCTCTCTTCGCCATTCCTCGGAAAAGAAGAAGAAGGTCTTCCGCTTGTCGGCGTTGTACAAATGTGGAATGTACACTGGGCCGCCGATGGTGTAGCCAAAATCGTGCTTCTTGTAAGGCGGATTGGGATTACCCGGTTCGCCGCCCGATTCCCATGGTCTGGCGTTGAAGAAGTCATTGCGCAGGTACTCGAAGGCGCTACCGTGGAAGGTGCTACCCCCCGACTTGGTCTCGACTTCGATGGTGCCTGAGCCGTTGCGGCCATATTGCGCGCCGTAGGTCGAGGTCAAGACCTTGAATTCGGCAATGGCTTCAACGTTTGGATAGACGTTCAGCGTGGAATTGCTGCCGTTGTCCATGTTGTCGCCGCCGTCGAGTTCCCAGTTGTTGTACTCGGTGCGGCCGCCATTCATGCTGAACGCGACATTGCCGTTGACGCCGACTGTGCCTTCGTCCTGGTTGGTCTGGCTCACGACGCCAGGGGTGAGGGTCACAAGCTGAGTGAAGTTACGGCCATTCAGCTCCAGCTGGCTGATTTGCTTACCGCTAATTATGGTGCCGAGTTCCGAGGATGCGGTCTCGACCTGAGCGACGCTTTCGCCGGTCACGACAACCTCTTCCGAGACGGTGCCTACGGTCAGTTGCACATCCACACGGATTTTCTGAGCGACGTCCAGGACTACGTTTTGGGCCGTGTACTTCTGAAAGCCCTGCGCGGTGACGGTGAGGTTGTAGCTGCCGCCCGGCAAACCGCCTGCGACGAAAGCGCCGTCACTGTTCGTGGCGGTGGCGCGAGTCAGGCTGCCGGCGGTGCTGGTGATCACGAGTTCGGCGCCAGCAATAGCTGCGCCGCTCTTGTCAGTAACCGTGCCACTGATGGAACCGGTGTCTTGCGCGCGGGTGAGAAACGGCAGACACAAAACCAGGGTGGCGCAAACTAGAAGCTTTAGGAGCGTCGAGCTGCCGAGAGAATTCAAGAAGTCGCCAGTACAACGGGGATAAGATTGTCCCTTCACTTTAGTACCTCCGGAAAGTCTTAGACTGAAAACAGGGAAATGTGAGGGATGACTGGCTCTGCGGTTGCGCGAAATAGGGCCTCGCCACTCGCCGGACACAATTCATTCGGAAACGCCCCCACCACTCGACGAGTAACCAAGCACCAGACGGCTATTAAAACGAGTTAATATGGCATTATTGCGTTATTGTCAAGAAGGATTTTTGCATGCGTTCGATTATGATTATAGAGGCCGACCGCGGGCGAAGGTCTTGAAAACCTAGAATAACGATATCGCTGAGCACTACTTGAATTCGCAGTGCCGCGGTCGGAGACTACTTCCGGTGCTATTCACGGAGCGTATAAAGATCGTGGCTTGTTTTTGCTTCGCCTGGCTGGGAGGCATTGGCCTGGCAGCGGGGGGCCACGCGTTCGCCCGCTCGGCCTTGCTGGAAGCGGCACAAGCCGGTTTGTCGTCTACAGCGAGCGCGCGGGTCGATGCGAAGGCTTCGTTCACGAAAGGGCAGGCTGCGCTTCAGCGCGGCGACCTCGAAAGCGCGGAAATTGCTTTTCGGGAAGTGCTTACCGCTGACCCACAAGCCGCCGCGGCGTATTCGAATTTGGGAGTGATCGCCATGCGCCGCAAAGAATGGGACCACGCGCTCACTTTGCTGCAGAAGGCGGAGAAACTCGATCCCTCGGTGCCCGGAATAAGGCTGAATATAGGACTCGTGAAATACCGCCGTGGGGATTATTCGGGAGCAGTGGCGCCCCTGGCATCCGTGGTTCGAGATCAGCCCGAATCTTTTCAGGCGCGATATTTGCTTGGCCTCTGCTACGTCTTTACCGTGCATTATTCTCAGGCGGTTTCTGTTTTGCAGCCGCTGTGGGCGCGGGCCTCCGACAATTTTATGTATCTCTACGTGCTGGGAATCGCGGCGCACAATGCTGGGCGGAAGGAACTGGATGAAAAGGCGCTGGCGCGGTTGCTGGAAGTGGGAAGCGACAACCCGGAATTTCGTTTGATTCTGGGAAAGGCCTACCTGAACCGTGACGAACCTGAGAAAGCTCTGGTCGAGTTGCAGCGCGCGGAAAGTGTAAATCCGGATTTGCCCTTCCTACATTTTGGACTGGGGATCGCGTACATGCACACCAACGACAACGAACATGCGGAAGCCGAATTTCGCAAAGAGCTCGCTCTCGATCCAGGTTCAGCCGACATCTACGAACAGCTTGGCGAATTTTATTTGAAGATAGGAAAGGAGGAGCTAGCCGAGAAAGAGTTCGAGGAGGCGCTGCGGCATAATCCGCGGATGCCGGGGTCGCTCTTCGGATTGGCGAAAATTCATGTGCGGCGAGATAAGTATCAACAGGCGCTGCCGGAGATTGATCGAGCGGTGCGTCTCGCGCCGGACAGCCAGAACCTGCATTTCATGCGTGGGCGCATTCTGATGAAGCTGGGACGCGGCGACGAGGCGCGGAAGGAAATGCTCGCCGCCAAGAAGCTGATCGATACGTCTCACGATAAGGAAAAAGAGCCCGGTGCGATGGACGAGGATCGGGTGCGGAATCCGGAACTTGCGCAGCCTCCGCAATAGAGGCGTTGCGCTACGAGGAAGTTGGCGGGAAGGCGAGCCGCTAGAGTGGAGGCGGTTGCCACGGACCGCGCGCTTGTTCGATTTTTTCCGCGACCGCCATGACCAGTTCTTCCTCGTGCGGGCGTCCGATCACTTGAACACCGATGGGCAGGCCTTCCGCGGAGAGGGCGACCGGAACGGATGCGCCCGGAAAGCCCGCCAAGTTGAGCCATTGGCAATGGCGCATTGTGTCTCGATAGCAATGTTCCGCTCCGGGTCGATATGTGCCTTCGCCATGACGGAAGGCAGGTGTCGAGCAAACCGGTGAAAGCAGGAAAGGAACGTCGCGCATCTGGCCGAGAATTTCGGCGCGAATGTTGTCGCGTTGCGCGCACGCCGACAGAAACGCGTCAAGCGTCAACGGACTTTCGGGGGCGGCGTAAGAAAGATACTCGCGCAGGATGGGGCTGAGTTGATGTTCGTGACCCGTCACCGTCGGAGCGAATAATTGCGCCACGACCGGGCCGAAAAAGAACCACCACACGTCGAGCGCGCGATCCAGTCCAGAAAGTTTCACGGGTTCGATCGCAAACCCTTGATCGGCGAGCATCGACGCAGCGCGGTCCACCGCGGATTGCGTTTCCGGCGATGCTTTACCCAGCGCAGGGCACTCCAGCAGGCCCACGCACAAGCCCTTCAACTGTGCGACGCTCTCCAAATTTTGCAACGGTACGGGCGCCGATAGAGCATCTCCAGGGTCGGGCCCGGCTATGACTTCAAATAAGGCGCGTACGTCGGCAATCGTTCGCGCCATTGGCCCGACGACGCCGAGCCAGGAGAGCGCGCCGGCGCCGGGAGGGAAGTGTCCCGTCGACGGGATACGCCCCGGCGTGGGTTTCAGTCCGCAGATTCCGCAGAAATGTGCGGGAACCCGAATCGAGCCGCCGCCGTCGCTGCCTACACCGCCGAACGAACAACCCGACGCAATCGCGGCCGCTTCCCCTCCGCTGGAACCGCCTGCGGTTCGCGAGATGTCCCAGGGATTGCTGGTCTTGCCGGTCAGCAGATTGTTGGTTTCGTAGGCCATCAGGAATTCGGGCGTATTGGTATTGCCGAGAACAATGGCGCCCGCTGCTCGAAGGCGTGCGACCAGCGGCGCGTCGAATTGCGCCACGTAGTCTTTCCGCAACAGTGAACCCGCAGGGCAGGGCCACCCGGCCACATCTAGATTGCCTTTGACGGTGACGGGTAGGCCGTGTAGCGGGCCGAGCGAGTCGCCGCGCAGAACCGCTGCTTCAGCAGCACGCGCTCTCTCGCGGGCGCCGTCTGCATCCAAGTGAACAAACGAGTGCAGTGAGGACTCCTGCTCTGCTATTCGCGCGAGGGTTGCGTCAACGAGTTCTACCGGCGAGAGTGCGTGGGATCGAATACTTGCCGTGATTTCTGCAATCGTGGAATACGCCGGGGATTTCATGGTTTGGCCACGTGAGGGTACGCGCCACGCGTTTGCAGGTCAAGCCGGGCGCACCGGCACATTGAACTCGTGAGCGAAAACGATTGACGATGCGGAAGTGAGCCCGGAGAATCAAAGAAGATGCGACGTCTCTTGAGTCTGTGATTCACCGAATTCACGAGTACAGAAAGACATTCTCGATGCCCAAAGTGAATCCACGCGCGGCTTGGTTGGTGATGGCCATGGTGCTGGCGATCTGCGCTGTTGCAGCACTCCCGTTGCGCTCTCGAACAGCGCGCGCCCAAGACAAACCCGCCGCGTCCAAAACTGCCACGAGTGCGCCGAGCAACGCCGCCGCGACGGACGCGCTGCGTTTCAATACCTTGGGCGTGGCGTACATGAACCAGCAGAAGTTCGCCGACGCGCAGAAAAAATTTGAGCAGGCACTGGCCGCCGACCCGAAGTTCGCGGTGGCGCGAATCAACCTCGGCGTCGCGCTCCTCAGCCAGCAAAAACTGGAGCCGGCTCGCGCTGCGCTTGAGGAAGCCACTCGACAACTTCCGCGAGATCCCTATGCCTGGTACAACCTCGGGATCGTTTACAAAGATTCCAGCGAAACCGAAAAGGGAATCGCTGCTTTCCAGCGCGTCACCGAGATCACTCCCGAAGCCGACGGTTTCTATTTTGTAGGCTACTTGCAGTCGCAGGCGCAGCATTATGAGGAAGCCATCGCGGCCTTCCAAAAAGCGCTGGCGGCCTACCCGTTTCACGCTTCTGCTGAATTTGGCTTGGCGCGGGCTTTTCAACGCAAGGGTGACGCCGCGGCGGCGCGCGAACACCTGGCGCGGTTCCAGAAAATCACCACCGAACATCTGGGTACGCCCTTCGGCGCCGGCTACGGTGATCAAGGGCGCTACTCGCTTGCGGAGCTTGCGCGGAGTCCAGCGGCATCAGCTCCGCCAGCCATCAAGGTCACCTTCAAAGAGCAACCGCTCGCCGCGGCTGGAACAAGTGCAACGGCGGCGTCCTTTGGCGCAAGCACCGGCGCCTGCTTCATCGACTACGATGGCGATGGCAGGCCCGACCTTTTCTTGGTGAGCGCGGCGTCAGACGGTGTCAGTCGCTTGCTCCACAATCTGGGCGGCGGGCGATTTGCTGACGTCACGCAGGCTGCGGGGATCGCACCGAAAGGCAGCGGCCAGGGTTGCGCGGCCGGTGATTTCGACAACGATGGCCACACCGACCTTGCGGTATGTTTAAGCGATGGCGTTCATTTGCTGCGCAACAATACCGGCGATAAGGGTGACGCCAAATTCGACGACGTCACGCAGACCGTCGGCATCCGCCCAGAGAAAGGGTGCGTTGGCGTCACCTTCGTCGACTACGACCATGACGGCGATCTCGACTTGTACGTGACCAACCTGCCCACGGAGGGCGCCTCCCGGGAAACTACCGCCCACAATGTTCTGTGGCGCAACAACGGCAACAGCACGTTCACCGATGTCTCCGAGGAAACCGGGCTTAATTTCGACGCCACCGGCGCCGGAGTTGTAACTACGGATTTCAATAACGATCGCGCGATTGACTTCGTTTTTGCAGGCGGCTCGGTGGGCGCGTCGATCTACTTAAATCCGCGCGAAGGAAAATTCACGCCATCCGCCGCGATCGATTTCAAAAAGGAAAATCTGCCACCGGCCGTGGGCGTGATCGCGTTCGACTTCGACAAGGACGGCTGGATGGATCTCGCATTCACTCACGCGGGCGCGCCGGGCATCAGTCTGTGGCGCAACATCGAGGGCAAGCGCCTTGAGCGAGTGAAGCTGCCGGATGTCCCGTGGGAACGCGGCTGGGGAATTACGGCCATCGACTACGACAATGACGGATGGCTAGACCTTGTCGCGGCCGGAGAAACCGCAGGCGGCGGTGAATTGCGATTGTTCCGCAATCTTGGCACCAGCGGCTGGGCTGATGTAACCAAAGACGTGCATCTCGATACCGTGAAACTGACGCACCCACGCGCGATTGCCGTTGCGGACATCTCGGGTAGTGGCAATCCCGATTTGGTCGTCACGCAGTTGGGAGGCGCGCCACTTCTGTTGCGCAGCGAGGGAGCAAATCAGCACACGTGGATGCACATCGATCTCAAAGCGCTCAACGACAACAAGAGCGGCATTGGCACGAAGGTGGAACTCTACGCGGGCGCGCTCTATCAAAAGTGGGAAGTTGCCGGTGCTTCCGGCTATCTTGGCCAGAACGCTTCCTCAATTCTCGCCGGCTTGGACACCGAGAAAAACGCCGAAGTCGTGCGCTTGCTGTGGCCCACCGGCGTTCCGCAGGACGAAATCAATCTGGCCGCGAAAAAAGAACAGAACATCGCGGAGCTCGATCGCCGCGGCAGCTCCTGCCCGGTGCTGTTCTCCTGGAACGGCAGCGAATATGAATTTATCGCCGACATGATTGGCCCCGGCGTAGTCGGCCACTGGGTTGCCCCCGGCGAACGCGATGTTCCCGATCCCGACGAATATTTGAAGGTGAGCGCGCGTAGCGTCCGCTTGCGCAATGGCCTGCTGAGCTTCCGTTTCATGGAGCCGATGGAAGAGACGGTTTACCTCGATCAGGTTCGTTTGCTGGCCATCGATCATCCTGTGGCCTACGATGTTTATCCAAACGAACGATTCGTGAGCGCGCCTCCATTTCCAGAATTCCGCGTGATCGCCACCGACAGCAAAGATTCGCATGCGCCGGTGGGCGCATGGGACGATCATGGCAACGACGTTCTGCCACTGATTGCGAAGCGCGATCGCAAATACGTCGCGAGCTTCGAAGGTCTGCCCTTCGCGGGTTTCGCCAAGCTTCACTATGTCGAGCTCGACCTCGGCGCCTGGGACGCGAACAAGCCGCTGCGTTTGATCCTGGATGGGTACACCGATTATTTCACGGCGACCTCGATGTATTCGGCCGATCAAGCGGGCATCAAAGTGATCGCGCCCTATGTCGAAGCGCAAGACGCAAACGGCAAGTGGACTCGGGTCGTCGACGACATGGGCTTTCCCGCGGGTCTCGCGCGCACGATGGTGGCCGACCTGTCTGGCAAGCTCCCGCCGGGCACGCACCGCATCCGCATCGTCAACAATCTGAAAATTTATTGGGACGCGATGCGCATCGACCAGACTCCGGATCACCATGAGTCGCGCGTCTCAGAAGTTCCGCTCGCCCGCGCCGCACTCGATCGTCTCGGCTACCCGCGCGAGATTCGCCTGACGCCCGCGAGCGACACCACGTATTCCTATTCGCAGCGCAGCTTGACCGGCCCCTACGCCCACGCCGCCGGAAACTACACGCATTACGGCGATGTGCGCGAGCTGCTGCAGCATTCCGACGATCGCTTTGTAGTTTTTGGCTCTGGCGAAGGCGTGAAGCTGGACTTCGATCCCTCCAAGCTTCCCGCCGTGCCCGCGGGATGGATCCGCGATTATTTCTTCTATGCCGACGGCTTCGAAAAAGACATGGACTTCTACGCCGCCCACGCCTTTACGGTCGAGCCGCTGCCGCGCCACTCGCTGCTTTCCTATCCGTATCCAGCCGGCAAGGACTATCCCGGCGACTCCGATCATCAACGATATCAATTGGACTACAACACCCGGCAGCGGTCCGATCGGCTGCCGCTCGATCTGCGCTATCACTATTCACCAAAATGACCGGCACTTGACTATGCCGGCTATCGTCGCGGACGGGATTTAGTCTTTCTCTTTAAGCAATGAATCGCGGATGGCGTCGAGCTCCTTTTTCTTCGCTTTGTCGACATCGGGAAAAGCCAAGTCCAGCTCGCAAAGGGCCTCCACGATTGCCGACGCCACAATCAACCGTGTAAACCATTTGTTGTCTGCGGGAACGACGTACCAGGGAGCATGCTTCGTGGCTGTATTCTGGATCATTTCCTCATACGCTTCCTTGTAGTCCTTCCAGAAGCCCCGCTCCTTGATATCGTCCATTGAAAATTTCCAATTTTTCTTTGAATCTGCCAGACGCTCCAGAAATCGCTTCTTCTGTTCTTCCTTCGAAATGTGAAAAAAGAACTTCCGAATCATCGTGCCGTTCCGCGTCAAATAGCGTTCGAACTCGTTGATGTCCTCGTATCTTTCGTTCCAAATATGTTTCGTCACTAGGCCCTCCGGCAGCCGCTCGTTTTTCAGCAGCATCGGATGCACCCGAACGATCAAAACCTCCTCGTAATAGGACCGATTGAAAATCCCGATCTTTCCGCGCTCAGGCATCACCTTGTGGCATCGCCACAAAAAATCATGATCCAGTTCTTCGTGGCTCGGCGCTTTAAACGCATGAACGTCGCAGCCCTGCGGATTCACGCCGGTCATGACGTGCTTGATGGCGCCGTCTTTACCCGCCGCGTCCATGCCTTGAAAAATCAGGAGCAGCGCCAAGCGGTCCTGCGCGTAGAGCTTTTCTTGCATCTGGCTGGCCATGGCACTGCTCTGTTCGAGCAGCTTCTCGGCATGTTTCTTGGATTTCACCCCGTTGGTGTCGCCAGGGTCGAAGTCCTTAAGGCGAAACCTGCTGCCCTTCGTGACGCAGTAGGGTTCGGCCAGACGAGTTGCTTCAGCGATGAGTTTGCGATCCTTCATAGACTTCGCAGTGTAGTACAGCGGCGTGGGTCAGAACAGGGAGCCCAGTCCCCAACCAAACGCGGAGAACCGATCGTGTGCGTGAAATAGGGATCCATCTGGCATCGGCAGCCAACGATCCAGCCGCAACACATTCACCGCGTAATAGGCGCGCACCGGGACGCCGATTCCCGGCACGATCCATTGCAGTTGAATACCTGTCGAGGCGTGTAGGATTCTGTTCGTAGAGTCCGCGAGGGTTGGTCGTACCGGGCCCAGCCAATTTGGAAGCAAGATCCCCGATCCCAGATCGAAAAAACCTGCGCCTTCCACGCTATCGGTGATCCGCGCGCGATACTCCGCGTTCGTGGCCCCCACCAGATTGGCGCCCGCGGGTGACGCCGTGTAGTTCGTCGTGCCTGCGGGCGAAATCGTAGAAACGACGGCATCGGGCCCAAGCTCGCCGGCACGCAGTCCTCTCACGAAGTCATCGCCGGCGAACAAGCGTGCATAGGTAGGCAGTTCGCCGTGATAACTGCCCACGCCGGTGAAGCTGGTCCGAAACGCCCAGGAATTTTCGCGATGGAAAATCGGGTCAGGCAAGACCCGACCAAACTCCGCTTTGGAACGCACCAGGCTTTCGCTGCCACCCAGCCATCCACCGGACACGGAGTCCGCGAGAGTGATGCGTTCGTCGCCGGTATCGTGTGTCCATCCGAAACCTACGCTACGGCTTGACGTTTCCGCAGGCGTCTCGGTGATCGTGGGTCCCGTAGCGTCAGCGGGTATTGCTGGCGAGTACCGCGTCTTGGCGTGGGCCAAGCCGTAGTTGACGCTGAATGAATCCGAATTCGTCAGCGCGTAACTCCACGTTGCATCGACGCCTTCGCTTTCCTGCTTGAAGAATGGTCCTCGTACGCTCCCCGACAAGCGCGGGCGGAGAAACGTGTTGAACGCAGAAAGCGCCAGAGTTCCGCGCGATCCCAGAAATCCTTCTTTGGCGAAACCAATAGCCAACTGCAAGCTTTCAGGCCCTCCCTCGATATGTGACGAAAGAAGCTCCTCGCGGTCGAGCAGATTGAACACCGTGTATGCGATGCCCAGCGTGCTCCCAAACCGTCCACGGCCTCCGGTCAGAAACGCGCGCTGCTGCCCAAGTTCCTCCACGCGGATCGTCACATCCACGGTATGAGCGGCTTCATTTGTTTCCACATGAATGTCTTCCTTCCTGATCGGCTTGAAGTAACCGGTTCGCGCGATGCGAGCCAATCCTGCCTCCAGTAGATGATCATCGAAGACCGCGCTCTCTTTCAGGAGAATGCGGCTGCGGAAATATCGGTCCGGGAAGCGCTGAATGCCACGGAATTCCAGGCGTCGCACCATGTAGGGCGGTGTCAGGCTTCGATCCAGGACAATTCGTACGGTCCGAGAGTCCGAATCCAGCGCGCGAACCGCTTCGACATTGCAAAAAGTTGCGCGTTGGTTTCGATCTGACTTCGGCTGCGCTCGCACCCGCCAAGTCCGTCGAAGATTCTCGACCTCCCTTGCGGAATACGGATGGCCCGGCGCGGACCTGGTTCGAGCGATCAGCGATTTGTTGCGCCCAGGCACGCGCTGTGCAAGATCTTCCGCGACCCTGACGGATTCGACCCGATAGAGGCGCCCGGCTTCAACAGGGATTCCCACGTCGAGCCGCACGATACTCGCTTTTCGCAACCACGGAATCCATCGACGGGAAGACTCTTCGTATTTCGAGACCCGTGCGTCTCCAATACGCGCCTCCGGATAACCGTGATTCTGGTAATACGCAAGGAGCCGCTCGCGGTCCTCTTCGAACGCTTCCCGGGTGTACCCATTGCTTCCGAGCAAACTTCCAAACAGCCCGTCCGGATGTATCCGCCGCATTTGCCGCCGCAAAATTTTCGCGGATATCTCCGGATTGCCGTCGAATATCACGCGTCCAACGATAACGTGCGGGCCATCGGCAATCTCAAAGCGCACCCCGGCGGTCGCCTTCCGTGTCTCTGCTCGACGAATTTCCACCCGCGCTTCCGGATGACCCGCGCCCGCAAGAGCGCCCTGAATCGCGGCGGCGATCTGGTGCAACATGACTGGATTTTCGGGTTCACCCAGCTTAGGCGTCAGCTTTTTGTCTGCAAGCAGCTTGTCGATGTGCTGCCGCGAGAGCAGCCGCGAACCGGTGTAAGCAACATCGGTAAGAAAGAGGTTCTCTTCCAAGTGAAATACAAGCCGGACGTGTGCTGGTCTTGGTGCGGAATCATCCCGCGTTCCGTCCACATCTTCGGCGTTCACCCGGACCGCCGCAAACCATCCCAGCCGAGCCAGAGTGTGCACGTCGCGCGCAATGCGCTGATCGTCAAACCGTTCGCCCGCGCGGCATACGGTTTGCATCTTCACGGCGCCAATCGAGATTCGCCGCAGTCCTACAAACACAATCTCGTCGATGATAGGAGCGCTGTTGCTCTGGACCGGGAAAACGAAAAGCTCCGCCTCGAGCGAAAAGCCTCTCAATTGCGTTGCGTGTGTCGCCCCTGCCAGAAGCGACACCACGATCGTTGTCACTATGACCTGACGTGTGCCCATCTCTCCTCGCACCAAGGAGAATGACTACCCGCTACGGATGATGCGCAGCATCGTAGGGTTGTCCCGTCTGTTGCGAAGAAGCGCGAAGCGAACACTCCTCCATACTGCGCGCATCTAAGTCGCGATTTTCAAGAACGAACAAAGAACTCCCTGAACGGAAACTGGCTCGCCCCAGAAAACGGGACGAGCCAGCAGGATTTTCCTACGCGCTGTAGTTGTGGGTTCGGCCGATCAGTGATTGAAAACAACCTGTCCGGTCGAAGGATTGAGAATGACTTTGTCCGTCCGCTGGTCGTTGAAATTGAACATGTTCTCAATCGAACCGGCGATTTGGTCGAACGAGCCGTTTCCGATCTGTGGCAGCTCCCAGTTCTCTTCGATGAACTTAACAACCGAGCTCTGGTCAGTTAGGCTGTGATCCACGAAATTCTTCTTCGCATAAGGCGAAACGACCAGGAACGGCAGCCGTGGCCCATATCCGCAACGCGCCTGTTGCGCTGCGAGCGAACCAGACCCGTTGCCGCATGCCATGGGGCCCGTTAGTCCATCGGCAGTGCTGCTCGATTGATTCACGATCGGTGGCATTACGTGGTCGTACCAGCCATCCGAGTCGTCCCAAGCGATGATGACCGCCGTATCTTCCCATTCCGGAAGCGTTTGCAGGAAATTGATCGTGCTGACGAGAAAAACTTGCTCGTCCAGCGGCGAGGAATTGCTCGGGTGTCCGTCTTGAGCTCTGTTGGCTTTCAGATAGGTGACCGCCGGGAGGCCGTTGGCCTTCGCCGACGCCTGGAACAAGCCCAAGTCGTACTGGTGGTTGGCCGGGCCGTCGTGTCCGATTTCGCTCATCGTGGCTGGCGCAATGTGATGCGGATTGGAGGTCGACTTGTAATATTGGAACGGATTGTGGTGCGGGCTATAGGCCGTTTCTGGCGTTCCGTCGATGCGGTTCGTCTTTGTGGCGCAGGCCGCAAGAACCGCAGGGGTGTTGCCGCTGGCGGGAACGAACTTCGTGGTCGGCGTGAATCCGCCCTGGAACCAGGCCCACGAAACCCCCTTCGCGCTCAACAAGTCGCCGACGTTCTTGTTGTTGCTCAGCATTCCGATCCGCTCGCCGCCGCTGCAGTCATCAAACGCCGGATCGGGATCGCCGATGACGCTGCTGGCGGTCACGCCGTTGAGCGTCGTGGTGATCACATCGCCCGCGGCAATTGCGCCCACGTCCGTCGCCGGGTCCGCGCCGCCGGTCATGCCGGAAATTACGTTGATCGCTCCGGGTGTCGATGGCCCAAACACAGTATCAAACGAATTGTCGCTCATCGCGAAGTGCTGCGCGTAGTTCCACAGTCCGGTGACGGTGTTGCCATCGTAGTAGCCCATCACGATTCCCGCGCCCAGCGCCGATACGTCCGAAAACGTCGCAGCCGAGCAAGGCGTGGCGGCGAACTCCGGGAACTTGTCCATCAGTCCGCTGTCGAACGCCTGCTGTTCCGGCGTGTAGTCGTGGTTCATGTCGCAGGTGTAATTCTGGCTGGGATCCAGCCGCACCGGCTGATAGAAGACGCCATTCTTGTCCTGGTTGAGGTTGTGATCGATCAGCCCTTGCGTCAATCCGTTCACTGTCGGTGTCCCAGCCTTGGCGTGAAATTGCACTTCTTGACCCGGATTATCGGCATCCGGGTAGGTCCCGAAATAATGGTCGAACGACACGTTCTCCTGAAAAATCACGACTAGGTGCTTGATCGGTGTAGTGGTGGGGCCGCCGCCGTTTCCTTTGCCTTTTCCGTTGCCATTTCCGCCTGCGAATACCGGGCCCGGTGTCACCGCTGCCAGGTTCGTGGCTAGCAGGACAGCCGCCATCCAACGCAGATTCTTCTGAATCATGTACTCTCCTTATTGATGTGAGCGACGTAGCGCCTGGCGTCGAGCCGCCTCACGGGACAGGGCATGCGGCAGCGCGATGGGCGGTCGGAAGCAAACGTGCATCAGGTTGATACCCTTCCGTTGTTATTGGCAGATGACAATCGGATGAACCGTAGTTCACGACTTGTAAAAATTTTGACGCAAATCATTTCACCGACGCGCGCGGCTCAACCTGGATCAAGCCCATCATCCCGGAGTCTTCATGCTCCAGTAGATGACAGTGATACGGATACAGTCCCACCGAATTCCTGTCGCGGAAATCCATGCGCAGCTTGACCCGAGGGAAAACCGGATTTTTTCCGTCCCAGTAGGGGACGTTCACCGTATCCCGCAGAAACGGTTCGTTCACCGCCAGCCCAAACCACTCCAAAAGCGCGAAATGAACCTGATGAATGTGAAACGCATGTAGTTCCTGCGTTCGGTTCTCGATGACCCAATCTTCCACGTCTCCCTGGCGCGCCACGATGTTGGGCACGTCCGAAGCCGGATCGAAAGGCTTGGGCGTTTGCCCATCGACGGTTAAAAAGAAGGTGGTCGGGCTGTTCGGATCGTGCGGATCGAGTGGTGTCTCCGTGAAATACAGCTTTCGAACGACGGCGGGTGACACATCCCTGAGCCAGGTGGTTGATGACGGCGGCAGCGGAATCGGTGACTTCGCAAGTGCCGAACGCGGCTCAGGCGCGTCCCGCCTCGCAATGATGTTAGCAATTGGTCGCGTCGGATCATTCTCGCCGACCGCTCCGGTATTGACGCTGCGCGTCACCAAGCTCGCGCGCGAACCCTCCGGCGGTCCTTTCATCACGAACTCGATTCGCCCGCCGGGTGGAACTCCAAGATGCGTCAGCAAAATAAAGTGGTTTCCCGACGCGCCTTGGGCATGCATCGGCACGCCGTCCAGCGCCACGACTTCCACCGACCGTACCTGCCCGTCAAACAACAACTGTAGACTCAAATACGTGATCGCAGAGGCGTTTAGCACCCGCCAAAGCTGCCGTTCGCCGGGTTTCACCGTAATCGTCGCCGGTGGATACTTCGGATAAGGCACCGGAACAAAATTCAGTGACAGATCTTCCGCGGGCTTCCCCGTTCCCGTCCCGGTATTTCTCGCGTCGCCGTCCGCGTCCAGTACCACCGGCGGCAACGAGGCGTTTACATCCGGCGACGGCGCGGCATCCGGGTTCAGCAAATTCTGATCGCGAATCACCAGCACCCGTTCAGGAAGTCCCGCCATGTCCGGCAAAGCCCGCTCGATGCCCTCGACAATGAGCGCAGCCGAAGCCCCGCCCAACACTTGAGTCTTCGTAAATCCGTGAATGTGCGGGTGATACCAATACAAGCCAGGCGGCTCGTCCGCCGGAATCGCAAAGCGATATTCGAACGCCGCATCCCCCGGCTGGATCAAAGTGTGGAGAACGTCATCCTGATGACAAACCGCCGGAACCGTAAGCCCGTGAAAATGAAGATTAGTCGATACGGGCGTCATCGCCCCGTTCGCGCAAGTTCCCTCCGGCGTTCCAGTCGCCGCGCCAGCCGCCCGTTGGTTGCTCATACTCTTCGCGCCGTGATGCCCCGCGCCCGCCGCGGTGCCCGTTTGCGCCGGGGGCCCGCCCGCCGCCTCGTTCTTGAAATTCAGAATGACCGTATCGCCCGGTTTGGCCCGCAGCGTCGGAGCTATTTCGCCGTTCACTGTGACGTAGCAATATCGTTTCTCCCCTTTGGCTGTAACGTGACTGCGAAACGCCAAATCCACTTTCAAAAATCCATCAACGCTGCGCAAATCTGCGGGCTCAGGAACCTCCGCTCCTTCGACCGGTCGAACACATCCGCCCTCAACTGCCTGCGAGGCACTGTAGTGGCCGATCCTTAGATCGGTTCCCCCAACAACTGCGCCGCCGTTCTCCGCAACCTTCGCCGGCGTATCCTGCCCGCCAACTCGGCCGGCGGCCATCGCGCAAAACAAACACAGCAGCCCCAAGCGCCGCAAAATCCAGCCCCTACTCTGTTCAGGAATTACGCCAGGAAAAACCCGAACCCTGCCAACCAATAAATGTGGAATCCGCAAAAAACAAAAATCCCCAAGATCAAAACTACGTGAACTTTGTTACTCCCAAATGAAAGCCACATGAACGCGGCTTCACCGGGATTTCCGTCCAGGGCGCCGCGAAAAAAAAGCACAAGCCGATCACAAATGCCCCGTGCGTTGACTCCCGCCCCGGCACCGCCTAACATGCCCCGCGCAATGCCAAAACACGCACTACAAAAACAGAAACCCGCTCGCGCCTTCCGCCTGCCGCACCCGCAACCCGTTGACGCTCTCGAATACGCGCGCTTCACCGGCATCCCCACTTTCATGCGCCTGCCGCACATCACGCAGCCCGAAGAGCTCGACATCGCTATCATCGGCGTCCCCTTCGACGGGGGTACCACCTATCGTCCCGGGCCGCGCTTCGGCCCGCGGCAGGTCCGCGTTCAATCCGCGATCATCCGCCCATGGAACCCAGTCCTGAACGTGAATCCCTTCGAAAAATATCGTATCGCTGACTTCGGCGACCTCTCCGTAAATCCGCTCTCGATTGAGGACACCTTCCGCCGGATCGAACAAGGACTGGCTCCAATCCTGGCCGCCGGAGCCCGCACCGCCTGCGTAGGCGGCGACCACTCCATCAGCCTCCCCATCCTCCGCGCCATCGCAAAAAAGCATGGCGGCCCCGTTAACCTGATCCAGTTCGACGCGCACAGCGATTTGTGGGACGAATATTTCGGCAGCAAATATTCTCACGGCACGCCGTTCCGCCGCGCATTCGAAGAAGGCCTCCTCCGGGACGGTGGCGTCCTGCAAGTAGGGCTGCGCGGCCAAGTCTACGGCGAAGACGATTTCGACTTCGCCCGCGCCCACAAAGTCCGCGTGGTCACCGCCGAACAATTCCACGAAAAAGGCATGCCCGAAGTCCAACGCCATCTGCAAGCCTTCAAGAGCAAACCAGTCTACGTAACGCTGGACATCGATTCCGTAGACCCCGCCTACGCCCCAGGCACGGGCACGCCCCAAATCGGCGGCTTCACCAGCATCCAAATCCTCCAATTGATCCGCGCCCTAGAAGGCCTAAACATCATCGGCTGCGACGTAGTAGAAGTCTCGCCACCCTACGACACCGGCGAACTCACCTCATTGCTAGCCGCCAACCTCCTCTACGAACTTCTCTGCGTCCTCTAGCAAATGTAGCGGCGCGCGTTGGCGCGACCCAGCGAGCGCCCCGCGAGCCGGCCCCAGATAACTAGCGCCGCGGTCGCCCCTGTGCTATATCACCGTCTCCCGAAGCCTGAAGTGATCGGACACCATTGCCCAGCCTAGCCCGCAAACTCCGCCTCCACGATTATTTCGCTTTAGCCTTCGGCACCATGATCGGCACTGGCTGGCTGGTCCTGATGGACGACTGGCTAGGCCGGGGCGGCCCGCTCGGCGCGATCCTCGGATTCGTCCTGGGCGGAATCATTCTCCTGCCGGTAGGCTACGTCTACGGCCAATGGGTGCTGCGTCTGCCCGACGCCGCCGGCGAAGCCGCCTACACCGCGCAAGTCTTCCCGCCCATCGTGAGTTATTTCACCGGGTGGATCATGCTGCTCGCGTACTTCATCGTCTGTCCGTGGGAAGCGATTGCCCTCGGCAAGATCGCCGCGTACATTTTTCCGCAACTCGATTCCATCGAGGTTTATCGCGTAGCAGGACAGCCGGTTTTTCTGTGGCGGCTGGTCCTGGGCGTCGCGCTCACCATCTTCCTTACAGCCATCAACTACCGCGGCATCCGGCTAAGCGCCAACTTCCAGAAGGGCATGACCAGCATCGTCCTACTGATTTTCGTCGCGCTGGTCGGCATTAGCGGCTATCGTGGAGCCCCCGCAAATTTCCATCCTGTCTTTCACGGTGCCCCGCTCGTCTCGATTCTCTTGACGCTACAAATCGTTCCGTACTTCCTGACCGGCTTCGAGTCTGTCCCCAAATACGCCGAAGAAGCCAACCCCGACCTGCGCGGCAAAACCTACATGATCGCGATTGCGATGGCGTTGGGAACAGGCGTCTCCTTCTATGCATTCTCGCTGGCCGCGGTCGCTTACATTGCCCCGTGGCCAAGCCTGCTAGGCAAACGCTTCGCCACCGCCATTGCCTTCGAGTACGGCCTCGGGGCCCACTGGCCGGTCCAACTCATCCTGGTCATGGCCATGTTTGGCCTCTTCCAATGCTTCAATGGCAATTTCGCCGCGTCCACCCGCATGGTCTTCGCCTTCGGCCGCAACGGATCGATCCCCGCTCCGCTAGCCCGCATCCACCCCCGCTTCCAAACGCCCAGCAACGCAATCCTGATCATCGGAGCCGCGACGCTTGTTGCCGTCTTCCTAGGCGACGCCCTTCTGGTCCCAGTAACCGAGGTAGGCTCTGCAGCCTCGGCCTTCGGCTGGCTAGCCTCCTGCGTCTCGCTCCTGATCGTCGCTTCCCGCCCAGTTCTCTCGGTCACGGCCCCCCAAGCAAATGGAGGGGCAAGCTTCAGCGCGTCCCAGGGAGCGCCGCGCGAGCCGGCCACCGCCAGCTTCCAGCCGGCTCCGTCTCCAAAGCTCAAAATCATCGCCACCTTTGGAGCCGTAGCCGCCTTCGCCCTAGTCCTGATGAAGTTTTTGCCCATCGCCCCCGGCCATTTCACCACCGCCGAATACATAGCTCTAGCCTTCTGGCTAGCACTCGGCGCAATCCTCCACGCCATCCGCCCACGTATTTAGGCGCCGGGCTTCAGCCCGGCCAGCCAAGTTGTTTCCAGCAACGGCGAATCCACCAAGCCGTCCGTGACGTCTCTCCTCTTGCCCCCCCACCCCGGGTGTTTTTTGTATGAATGTGAAACCAAAGGGTTTGCAGAAAAAGCATGTTGGAAGTCATTGAAAATAAAGGGCGACAAAGCGGGAGAGATGGCGAAAGCGGGAAAGAAGGGTGGGGCCGGCTGGCGTGAATTTGAAGCGTCACAACCTAGGATAGCATGATATTTACCTTATGTCAAACACAAAATGAATGGTACCCGAATGGTTATTCGAACGGGAATGCAAGTCAATATGCTGGTAGTTTGCGAAGCTGGCTGCTGATCGGGAGTAATGGGTCAGTTTCCGACTTATCGGGAGTTGGGCGAAAGCGCATTCCACTGCGCTCTCAAATAGCCATTGACGGATTAAGTCTATATATGTAGACTTACGTAGTGAAGATTCCTCGAATATCCCCGCAAACTGTCCGTGTTCTCGAACGCTTCATCGAACACCCCACCGCTTGGCGCTACGGCTACGAGTTGAGCCGCGAAACGGGACTTAAGTCCGGCACGCTTTACCCGATTCTTATGCGCCTCGCCAAATTCTCTTTGCTCGAAACAAAGTGGGTAACCACCGAGGATGGCGTTCCACCCCGTCATACTTACCGCCTCACACCGAAGGGCGGTGAACTGGTTGGTAACCTTCCCGCAGCAGCTTCCGCAGCAGTAAAAGTCCGTCGCCCCGCCTTCAGCGGAGGCAGCGCGTGACGCCCGTTGCGTATCCTCGTCGCTTCGCTGCTCTGATATTGCGTTTCGCCATTTGGATCGCGCCGTACGACACTCTCGATTGGGGCCGTGGCATGCTCAGCGAACTAAACCACGTGCACGGGAACACCGCGGCCCTCATCT
>Ga0137403_10001823_pt1 | contig 26556 bp, 18 predicted proteins | sample CZOMad2_1_16fung_FD_122057 | JGI IMG/M metagenome (GOLD analysis project Ga0137403, IMG submission 122057) | Vadose zone soil fungal communities from Angelo Coast Range Reserve, California, USA - CZOMad2_1_16fungal (Hybrid Assembly) | ecosystem: Environmental > Terrestrial > Soil > Vadose zone... | reverse complement strand
GGGCGGACAAACTCTCGCGGCGGGCGATGCTTCGAACGGCGGGCATAGCGGCGGGAAGTTTGGCGACGGCGACGGCATTCAATCTGTTCCCAACTTCCGCTCAAGAGAAGCCGTCCACCGAACTGACGAATTTCACCGGCCCGGGGGCGAACCCACATTGGAATTCGGTTGGACCGATCGTCAGCGAACCACAGAAGGCACCGTTGATATTGCTGACGGACAGGCCGGTGCAACTAGAAACGCCGCGAAATTATTTTGCGAGCGCGTTTACGCCGAATAAGGCATTTTACGTGCGATGGCACCTGGACCGCATTCCCAATGCAGTGGATTTGAAAACCTGGCGGTTGCGCATCGAAGGAAATGTTTCGTCACCGCAAACGTTTTCGATGGGCGATTTGTTGCGCAAATTCCGGGCGGAGACGATCGCGGCGGTGAATCAGTGCTCTGGCAATAGCCGGAGCCGGCTGCAACCGCGCGTGCCGGGAGGCCAGTGGGGCAATGGCGCGATGGGAAATGCGCGTTGGACCGGCGTGAAGCTGCGGGATTTGTTGAATGCGGCGGGCATGAAGAGCGGTTCATTACAGGTGCAGCTGCAAGGGTTGGAGCAAGGCGAAGGGCCGGAAGGAATGGGTTCGCGAGCGTTCATGAAGTCTCTGGATTTGGACAATCCGGTGATTGATGAATGCGTTGTGGCTTATGCGATGAATGGCGAGCCGCTACCGATGTTGAACGGTTTTCCGGTACGGCTGGTGGTGCCGGGATATTTTGCAACGTACTGGATGAAGTGCCTGACGTGGATTCGCGTACTGGACAAAGCGGATGAAAATTTCTGGATGAAGACGGCGTACCGGATTCCGGACACGCCGCGGGGCGCGACGACTCCGGAGGCGATGAAGGCTGGAGGAGTGAAGACGGTACCGATTGGGCGGATGCCGGTGCGGTCGTTTTTGATTTCGCCGGATGGAAGCGGCAAAATTCCGGCGGGGATGGGCGTGACATTGCGCGGGACTGCGTTTAGCGGATATGGCCGGGTGACGAAGGTCGACATTTCCGACGACGATTTGAAAACATGGAAGCCGGCGCAGCTGGGCGAAGACTTTGGCGCGTATTCGTTTCGGACTTGGGACCTTGCCTGGACGCCGAAGACGACGGGAAAATATTCGATCGCGGTGCGCGCGACGGATGAAAAAGGAAATGCCCAATCGGACGAACCGGTGTGGAACGCTGGCGGATATTTGTGGAACAAGATTGAGCGGCATGAGTTTGTAGTTGGGGCGGCGGAGTGAGGAGAGCGCCGATGAAACTTCGCACACTTTGCCTGGGTTTGGTGATTGGGGCGGCGGGTATTGGTTGCGTCGCGGTAGTGGAGCACCAATTGGGTACTTATTCGGCGCAAAATCTTGGAAAGATTTCGCAGCCGGCGGGGCATGAAGCGAGCGACGACGGGCTGTACGGCGTTGGGGATTATCCGACGTTTGAAGCGGGGCTCGCGGAAGGCGCAGGGCGGGCCGAGACGCAGATTTATTGCAGCAGCTGCCACACGCCGCGGTACATCACGATGCAGCCGCCGCTGCCTGCGGCGACGTGGGATGCGGAAGTGCAAAAAATGGCGAAGACGTTTGGTGCGACGATTCCCGAAGGTGACGCGCAAAAAATCGCACAGTATCTGCGCGAACACTACACACCTGAAACGCGGAAGTAGCCTGTAGAAAAATATTTGACGGAAAGCAAAGAGGCTCCCGTAAGGGAGCCTCTTTGCATTGAAATTGTTGTAGCCGAGTTATTCGGCTGGGGGAGCGTCGGCCGAACCGGATGCTCCGGCGGCGGCTTGCTGCTTCAGCGCCTGCTTATCGCGGGCTTCCTTGATGAGGGCTTTGCGCGAGAGGCGAACTTTGTTGCCTTCGATGGCAAGCACTTTGACCATGACCTGATCGCCAAGTTTGAGCTCATCGCGAACGTCGCGGACGCGGTGTTCGGCAATTTCACTGATGTGGAGCAAGCCGTCGGTACCCGGGAAGAGTTCGACGAAAGCGCCGAATTCCGCGAGGCGAACGACTTTGCCGAGATACGTTTTGCCCATTTCGGCGCTGGCCGTGACATCGCGGACCATTTGCAACGCCGCATCGCCGCCGGAACCGCTGGTGGCGAAGATGTGAACGGTGCCGTCTTCGTGGACGTCAATCTTGACGCCAGTCTGTTCGATGATGGACTTGATTTTCTTGCCGCCCGGACCGATGAGGTCGCGGATCTTGTCGGTCGGGATGCTGAGCTTGAAGAGGCGCGGCGCGTACGCGGAGATTGCGGCGCGCGGTGCGCTAAGCGTGGCGTCCATCGTGTCCAGAATCTCGAGGCGGGCCTTTTTCGCCTGCGCAAGGGCTTCGCGCATCATCGGAATGCCGATGCCAGTGACCTTGATGTCCATCTGAAGAGCAGTGATGCCGGAACGGGTGCCGGCAACTTTGAAATCCATGTCGCCGTAATGATCTTCGGCGCCAGCGATGTCGGTGAGGATGGAATATTTTCCAGCATCACCAACGACGAGGCCCATCGCGATACCGGCGCAGGGTGATTTCAGCGGAACGCCTGCGTCCATCATGGCGAGAGAACCACCGCAAACGGTGGCCATCGAAGAGGAGCCGTTGGATTCAAGAATGTCGCTGACGAGGCGCATCGCATAAGGAAATTCGGTGTCGGGCGGAAGCAGGCTGGTCAAGGCGCGTTCTGCGAGAGCGCCGTGGCCGATTTCACGACGGCCGGGTCCGCGATTCGGTTTTACTTCTCCGACGCTGAAGGACGGAAAATTGTAATGGAGCATAAAGCGCTTGAAAGTGTCTTGCGCGAAGAGAAGATCGAGTCGCTGATGGTCTTCCTTGGTGCCGAGTGTGAGAGTGGCGAGGGCTTGCGTTTCGCCGCGTGTGAAGAGCGCGGAGCCGTGAACGCGGGGCAGCAAAGTGGTCTCGCAGGTGATTTTGCGAATTGCGTCGAACTTGCGGCCATCGGGACGGCGGCGGGCGTTCAGAATTTCGTCGCGGAAAATTTCTTCCTTGAGGCGATCGTAAGCGCGCTTGGTAAGTGTGATCTTCTCTTCGTCTTCTTCGGGAATGGCTTCGACGAGCTTGGCTTTGAGAGCGTCGACGAGGGCGTAGCTTTCCTTCTTGGGATGCTTCTCGGTGTTAAGAGCGTCCTTGAGGTCGGCGGAGATGGTCTTCTTCAGCGTGTTGTAGATCGATTCATCGAAGGGGAACGGCGCGACTTCGACTTTCTTTGGCTTCAATTTAGCGTGAAGTTCCTTGATGGCGGCGATGATTTTCTTGATTTGCGCGTGGCCAAATTCGAGGGCTTCGACGACAGTCTCTTCGCTGACTTCGAGCGAACCGGCTTCCACCATCATGATGGCTTGTTCGGAAGCGGCGATGACAATGTTCATCGCACTGGTCTTTTGTTCGGCGACGGTGGGATTGGCGACGAGTTGGCCGTTCAGCAAACCGACACGAACGGCTGCGATCGGAGTCGTAAAAGGAAGATCGGAGCAATAAGCGGCAGCGGCGGCGCCGGTGACGGCGATAACGTCGGGATCATTTTCGCTGTCCGCGGAAAGAACCATCGCGTTGATTTGTGTTTCATTGCGCCAGGATTCCGGGAATAGCGGACGCATCGGGCGGTCGGTCAAGCGGGAAACGAGAATTTCGCGTTCCGTGGGGCGGCCTTCGCGCTTGAAGAAGCCGCCAGGAATTTTTCCGGCGGAATAGGTGTACTCGCGATAGTCGACGGTGAGCGGTAAAAAGTCCCGATCGTTCGGTTTGTTCGCCATGACGGCGGTGTTCAACACGACGGTGTCGCCATACTTGGCAACGATGGCACCGTTGGCCTGCTTCGCCATTTTTCCGGTTTCCAGAATGAGCGCCCGGCCGCCGACTTCCACCGACACCTGGTAAGGCGCCGGAATGTGATTATTGTCTGCCATAAATTATTTCCCCTGGTCCCGCCTCGCGGGACGTTCCCTAACTTAGTCCGAAACTTAAATGCTCTAACCCCTGGCCCTGACCGCAGGGCAAAGGCCCCAAAAGTACGCCCCAGGCCTAAAGAACAGACAGCCGACGAGGCAATCTCCAGATACCGTTAACTGTCATGGAAGATAAGGAAGGAGGCGGTTAAATCGTCAAATCTGCATACACCAAGAGACAGCCCGGCTTTACCGCAGCCGACATGCACACAAGTACACAAACCCTGTGCTTTCTATCATTTGGCTGATTGGCTTCAAATACTGCCGTACTAACTTCGAGCAGTTACTTGCGCAGACTAAGGCGATCAACAATCTCGCGGTACCGATCCGGGTCACGCCGGTTGAGATAGTCCAGCAGCCGCCGGCGCTTGTTAACCATCATAATCAAGCCTCGGCGAGACGCGTGGTCCTTAACGTGAGACTTGAGATGCGTCGTCAAGTAGTTGATCCTCTCGCTCAGAAGCGCGATCTGCACTTCCGGCGAGCCGGTATCCTTCACATGAGTCCGGAACTGTTCGATCAACACGGCTTTCGGTGCGCTCAAGTTCCCTCTCCGTCGTCCCCTGAATTTGTTCTCTTATCTTCGACCTATTCAGAGTAACACAACATTTCTTTTTGTGTAAAGTCTTGCGGGACAGCATCCTGGAACGAATTTCGCGGAAAATTTCTAGGTTTCTTGCGGGGTATCCGGTAGATTGTGCGCACGATTCGCGTGGGCTGGCGCATCCAAAGGGCACGGGCCAAGTTTCTTTGAATGCCCGGTGCAATCTCGCGAACGTCAAGGGCGGCAAACGGATGAAAACAAGCTGGATGCGGGTGGCGGTGGCCGCTGCGGGAATAGCGGTGTCGTTGATTTCGGTGAATGGCAGTCGGCTGGAAGCGCAAGAAAAACCGGACGCGCCGGCGCCCAAGGTCGGCGCAACGGCGCCGCAAAAGCAGAAGACTTCCGTCTCCGACGAAATCTTCAAGAAAACGCCGCTGGAACTCTTTCTGGGGTTTAAGCCGAATCTGGCGCCGTTTGAAATTCCCGACAATGCTCCGCCGATGCGCGCGAGGGAGAAATACGCCTTCGCCTTTCACCAGGCAGAAGATTTCAAGGCACACCTGGGGAACGTTCTTCAGGCCGCTTTCCAGCAGGGATTCGATGCCCAGCCGCATTACGGGCAGGGATGGGGGCCGTACGCGCAGAGATATGGCGCGGCGGAGGCGGATCAGGTGACGTCGTGCTTCTTTATTTATGGCTTCTTTCCGCATTTGCTGAAGACCGACCCGCGGTATTTTCGGAAGAAGCAGGGCTCGGTCTGGTCGAGGATGAACTACGCGGCGTCACGAACGCTGATTACGAAAAAGGACTCGGGCAGACTGACGTTCAATACACCGCAAGTGGTCGGCCAGCTATTCCAGAGCGGGATTTCGACGGCGTACTATCCGCAACGGGATCGCGACCCGGGACAGGTGTTTCAGAGCTGGGGATTGAGCTTGCTCTTTAACAGCGGGTACAACATCGCGGGCGAGTTTTATCCTGACATTTGGCGGAAAGTATTTCGCCGCAAATGACGGCGATAAGCCTGTCGTTCGGGGCGCATCGGGCGCGTACCAGAACCTTGGTTTGTGAAACCGTCGAACGACATACCTATACTCGTTTGCGCGTTCCTTGATAAAATCAGGCAACAGGGTTATGTAATAGTGAGATACAGGTCCGCCGTGTCTTGCGTTTTACGCGGGTAGAGCCACAGCTCCCCTGAACGAATTCGCAACACGATGCGACCAGCCTCGGCACTCAAGGAGCCCAGTATGCCGGCAACCGTGACGCAACTCTTCCCCGTCTCTTCCGAAACTCGACAGGTGTTCCGGACTTCTTTCGACAAGAAGGCCTACCTGCTGCCCCACACGCTGCACCAGCATCCGCTGTTCACTTTGCCTGCATTGAAGAAACTCGCGGACAAGCTGGCGGCCTACAAGAAGCCCAAAGGGTATTTGAAGCTGGCAAATAGTTCGACGAACCTGGATTGGGGAAGCCCGGAATTCTGCAGAGTGATGCACGAGGCGTTCGACGACATCGAATCGAGCCGTTTGCGCTTGAAGCTGAGCAGCATTCACTCGGAACCGGAATACAAGGAAGTGCTGGACGAATGTACGCGGGAGTTCAGCGAAATCGCGGGAATCGACATTGCGAAGGAATATGAGACATCAGTGGCGACGCTGTTTATCGCTTCGCCGAATGAAGTGACGACGTTTCACGTGGACGGCGAAGCGAATTTTCTGCTGCAGCTCTACGGGACGAAACTGGTGTACATCTTTGATGGCAAGGATCGCGAGTTGCTGAGCTGGCCGGAAATCGAACGCTACTGGCATGGCGACGGGAATATCCATTTGAAAGAAGGATTTGAAAAACGAGCGATGGAGTTTCCGCTGACGCCCGGCATCGGCGTGCACAACCCGGTGCATTTCCCGCACTGGGTGAAAAACGGGCCGACGCCTTCGATTGCGCTGAGCCTTGCGTATGGGCCGAAGGATTCGCCGGTGGATGTGCTGCATGCGAATCATTTTTTGCGGAAATTGGGATTGAATCCGACGCCGCCGGGAACGAAGCAGGGGCTAGACAAGGCGAAGCGCGGAATTATTCACGGCGCGCGGTCCTTGCGGCGCGTGCTGAAACCGTCCTGACAGTCACCGCGGCGAGGTTCGCGGCACAACAAAAAAACAGAAACTGGAACGCTCTGAATCGCGCGGTAGGCGAATTTTCTCCGCGCAATTCGACTAAACTCGCCTATCGTCTATTCGAATTAAGTCGGTTTGACATAACGGTACGATTCGTATTGAAGTATCTAATTCCGGGTTGCTGGCGGAGTGGGTGCTGGCCGGGCGAATCCGGACGACTCATAAACAATCCTGAGGAACCTGCATGTCCGCTGACCTTTACGCGCCTAATCGCACCACGCAACTTCTTTGGCGGTGCATGTTTGCTGTACTTCTCCTTTCATGGTTGATGCCACGGGCAAGCGCGCAAGTTTCTGCGAGCATTTCGGGACTCGTGACAGACCCATCGGGTGCTCCGGTACCGTCGGCGGAAGTGGCGGTAAAGAGCTTGGAAACGGGCTGGGCCCGCGCGACTTCGACGGACGCGACTGGGCACTATCTGGTTTTTGCACTTCCGGTTGGAATCTACGAAGTAACAGTGCGGGCGCACAATTTCCGACAAATGTCGAGACCGGCAATTCAACTTGCAGTTGGACAAGAAGCGCGCGTCGACTTCCGGCTCACGATATTTGGCCCGGAAGCGGTGATCGAAGTCATGGGCGATGTATCGACGGTTAGCACGTCGACGGCGGATATTTCGGGGCTGGTCTCGGAAAAACAGATTAAAGATCTACCCATAAACGGACGAAGTTACGACCTGTTGATGCCGCTGAATCCGGGGATTGTGAATTTCACCTCGCAGAAGACAGGCGGAACGGGAATTTCGAATTCGACGACCGCTAACAATTTTGCGGTGAGCGGGAACCGTCCGCAGCAAAATTTGTTTTTGCTTAACGGCGTGGAATACACCGGCGCGGCGGAAAACAACATGCAGCCGGGAGGGCCGAGCGGGATGCTGCTGGGAGTAGACGCGGTGCGCGAGTTCAACGTGCAGCGCGATTCGTACGGAGCGGAATTCGGCAAGCGGCCGGGCGGACAAGTCTTGATCGTTACGCAATCGGGAAGCAACCAACTGCACGGAGCACTGTTTGAGTATTTGCGGAACAACGCGCTGGATGCGCCAAACTTTTTCGATAGGGGCGATGCACCGCCGTTCCAAAGGAATCAGTTTGGCGCTGCGCTGGGCGGACCGGTGCGGCGAGACAAAACATTTGTATTCGGAAACTACGAAGGCTTCCGGCAACATTTGCATCAAACTTCGGTGGCGTTCGTGCCGGACCTGGCTTCGCGCGCTGCGGCCGTGCCGAGCGTTCAGCCGCTGCTGAATCTTTGGCCGACACCGCCCCTAGGCGCTCCGGACTTTTCAGGGATTGCGGAAGTGTTCAGCAGCCCGCTGCAGACGATTCGAGAAGATTTCGGAACGGCGCGAGTCGACCATATTTTTTCGCAGAAGGACACACTCGGCGCGATTTACACCGTGGACGACGGCAATGACTTTACGGCGACGCCGCTCGATCCGTTCAGCGCGGACGTCTTGACATTGCGCGAGCAGGTATCAAGCCTGGAAGAGACGCACGTCTTTTCCGCTTCCCTGCTGAACAATGCGCGATTCGGATTTTCGCGAGCCGCGTATTTCTTTTCAGGCGAGCCGACACCGGGAACGCCGGCAGCGGACGTGCCGGGATTTTTGCTCGGTCGGCCCGTCGGTGCGGTGGTGGTGGGCGGAAGCGCGGCGTCGAATCCGGCGGCAACGCTCGGTTTGGCGGGAAGCAACAACGGCAGCAACCTTTCCATCGCGCGGAATCTATTTACGTTCGAGGACCGGCTGATGTGGACGCACGGGCGGCATCAGTGGAGTTTTGGTGTGTGGCTGCAGAAGTTTCAGTCGAACGAAACGATTGCGCTGAGCCAGTACGGGCAGGCGACATTCACCAGCCTGCAGACATTCTTGCAGGGTACAGCGTCGAGCTTTTTGTTCGACCCGGCGCCGACGGAGATGAACTGGCGGTCGGTGCTGGGCGCGTGGTACGTGGAAGACGTAATTCGCTTGAAGCCGAGCTTGACGCTGTCGCTGGGATTTCGCGGTGAGTTTACGACGGGTTGGAACGAAGCGCACGGACGCGCGGCGAACTATTTTTATACGAATGGTGTGATTAATTCGGCTCCGCACATCGGCGGCTCGGAATTTCTGGCGAACAACGCAAAGTTCCTGCCGCAACCGCGCATCGGAATTGCGTGGAGCCCGCTGGGCAGAAAAACGGTGCTCCGGGCGGGATTCGGCATGTACAACGATTTGCAGGATGCGCTGGGCTACCGAGCGGATCAAAATGCGCCCTTCAATCCGACGTACAGCATTCCCAATTTTGCCGTTTCGAATTTTCCGATCGATCCCTCGGCGCCGGTACCGGCAACGGCGAAATTAGTGCCCGGCGGAGTGCAGCCGGACCTGAAGACGCCGACGCTAATTTCGTATTCGTTGCGCATCGAAAGAGAGCTTTCCCTTCGAACTTCATTGACGATCGGGTACATCGGGTCGCATGGCTATCACGAACTGATTGGAATTGATGCAAATGAACCGTTTCCGGTGACCTGTCCGGCGGCGCTGTGTCCGGCGAACTATCCGGCGACGTTTCCGGCTGGTTTGGCGAACACGCCGGTGCCTGCGGGAACATTCTTTGTGCCGACTAGTGTGAGGGCGAATCCGGCGATTGCAAACACGTGGACGTGGTTTTCGCGCGGAGACAGTTCGTATCACGCGTTGCAAGTGGATTTGAATCACCGGTTCAGCAGCGGATTTTCACTGCGCGGCGTTTATACATTTTCGAAGGCGTTGGACGACGGCGATTCGTTGAATGCGACAACTTCCGGCGGCGGGCCGGCGCTGGCGTCGAACCCGTTTGATTTGCACGCCGATAAAGGGCTCGCGACGTACGACGTGCGCCATATCGCCGCGATCAATGCGACGTACGCGCTTCCGTTCGGACGCGGACAGAAGTTTGCGAGCGGACTCTCTGGATTTGCCGGCGCATTGGTCAGCGGATGGGGCGTGAACTCGATCATCGCGGCGCAGGGCGGTTTTCCGTTTTCGCCACAACTAAGCTACAACCCGTCAAATAACGGAGACACGCGGAATCCGGTCCGCCCGTTTGCTAACCCGAATTTTTCCGGGCCCGTAATTTTGGGCACGCCGGACAAGTGGTTTGATCCGGCGGCGTTTCTGGCGCCTTCGAACACGGCGGCGAACGCGGGCTTTTACGGGAATCTGGGACGGAATACGCTGCGTGGCCCGGGCCTTGCGACGTGGGATTTTTCCACGCTGAAAAATACCCGGCTGAGCGAGCGGATGAATTTGCAATTCCGCGCGGAGATTTTCAATTTGCTTAACCGAGCGAATTTCAACATGCCAAATGAAGTGGCGTTTACTCCTTCCGGCATTTCGCCTACCGCGGGCGTGATTACGAGCACAACGACGACATCGCGGCAGGTGCAATTTGGGCTAAAACTGCTCTGGTGAGGGACTAGTGGACGGACGGCATATCGCCAGTCCGGCTGCGATACCCTGCGGTCCGAGCGGCTTCCCGGTTGCATCGAACTGCTCCGGCGAGAGAATGCGCGGCTTGCAATGGGGTGGCGGTGCCTCTACCCTGATTGAGCATAATCCAAGCGACGGAGCCGCATGTTCGAGATCACGCCGGAAGTCATCGTCAAAGCATTTATCTGGTACGTCGCCTTTCTTTTTTCCACCACCTGCCACGAAGCGGCGCACGCGCTTGCGGCAAAATTGCAGGGAGATGAAACGGCGGCGCGCGGCGGCCAGGTGACACTGAATCCCGTGCCGCACATTCAACGGGAGCCATGGGGAATGGTTCTCGTGCCGATTGCTTCCGTGCTGATCTCGGGCGGCAATTCCCTGTTCGGCTGGGCGAGCGCGCCGTTCGATCCGGAATGGGAGTGGAAATTTCCAAAGAAGTCCGCATTGATGGCCATGGCGGGGCCCGCGGCGAATTTTACGCTGATGTTCCTGGCAGTCCTCGGCGTGCAGGTGGGAAAACACTTTGATGTATTTCGAAATCACAGCTGGAGCCCTTTCGCGGAGCAAGTGGTGTGGATCATGTTTTCGTTGAACCTGTTGCTGGGACTTTTTAATCTCGTGCCCGCGCCGCCGCTTGACGGCAGTTCCGCGATCATGATTTTCATGAGCGATTCAACGGCACGGCGGTATCTGGATTGGCTGCGCGGTGGGAGTTTTGGACTATTTGGATTGGTAATCGCGCTTTTGGTTTTCCCGCGCGTATACCCGCCGATTCAGGATTTTGTTGTGCGAACGCTCCTGATGCCGCAATTTTTCTGAGACAACTCTTAATCGTGTGGCTTCCGTTCTGGGAAAGCGGGATGGTGGTCCGCACCATTTCGGAACAGCGGCGTAGCTGGCCGCCGATTAGTTACGCCTAATCAACTATTCCGAACAGACGCGCGCGAATTCCGGCTTATTTGTTCCAGCACAAGTCTTCCATTTGCCGCAATTTGCGAGCGATGGGCTGGGAACGTGGGCATGCCGTCAGAAGAATTTCGAAGAAGAGCGGATGGAAGAAAACGTGCGACGCGGTTCTGTATGGCACACGCAACGACGAAGGCAATAGAAATAGTGTCGCCCAAGGCGACTTTGACTCCCTGCATTTTGGACGATGACCCCGCACAGCTCGAGCTTCTGACCGAACAAGTGGGGATACTCGGGTACGAAGCGATTCCGACATCCGATCCGGACGAGGCGCTGCAGCTGATTCGATCCGGCCGTTGCCGCATGGTCTTCGCGGACGTACACATGCCGGGCATGAATGGCTACGAATTTCTCGATGAAGCGTTGCGGTGCGATCCCGGGGTGCACGTCATCATCATGACCGGTGACTATACGCTGGACTCCGCGCTGGACGCCATCCGGCGAGGCGCAACGGACTTTTTGCCGAAACCGATCGATCGCGTACGAATGAAGCGAACGCTGGAAGAAGCCGCGGCGTTGTACGACCAGCGCCGCCGCGTGAGAGCCCTCGAAGAACAACTGCTGCGCGACCTCGAATTCCACGGAATTGTCGGGAAAAGCCCGGCGATGCTGGAAGTATTCGACTTCGCGCGGAAAGTGGCGCGGCACTATTCGAACGTGCTGCTCACGGGGCCGACCGGCGCCGGAAAAGAGATTGTAGCGCGGGCGATTCACCAAATCAGTCCGGTAAGCCAGCAGAAGCTGGCAGTCTGCAATTGCTCGGCGCTGGTGGATACGCTGCTCGAGAGCCAGCTGTTCGGCCACGTTCGCGGCTCATTTACCGGAGCAACGGACACGCGGCCCGGACTGTTTGAATACGCCAACGGCGGGACGGTCTTTCTGGACGAGGTCGGCGAAACTTCGCTTTCGATGCAGGCGAAGCTGCTGCGCGTGATTCAGAACCGCGAGATTCAGCGCGTCGGCTCGCCGGAAGTGCGGCACGTGAACGTGCGATTGATCGCGGCGACGAACCGTGAACTGCGCGCGGAGGTGCTGGCGGGACGATTTCGCGAGGATTTGTTCTACCGGTTAAGCTCGATTCAGATTCGAATTCCGTCGCTGGCGGAGCGGCTCGAAGACATTCCCCTGCTGATGCAGTTTTTCCTGAAGAAATATAACGACGCTTACGGCAAGAAAATTTCGGGTCTTACGCGGCGGGCGCAAACGGCGATGCTGCAACATCCGTGGCCCGGCAACGTGCGGGAACTGGAGAACGTCATTTCCAGCGCGTGCATAACGGCTACCGGAGAGTTTATCGACCTGGGCGATTTGCCGGAACAATTGCAGCGGCGGGGCACCGGCATGAGCGGCAAGGAAGACTGGCGGCCGTTGTCGCTGGACGAAGTCTGCGCGCAACATATTCAGCGCGTGCTTGAAGTCTGCAAGGGAAACCGCCTGCGCGCGGCGCAAATTCTGGGGATTGGCCGGACCAGCTTATACCGCTATTTGAAACGCGACGCGGCGGAACATAAGACAGGCGCGCACGAATTTCAGAAGCGTCCGCAACCTTCCGCTCACGCACACTGATGGGCGGCGCGATTCCAGCTCGCAATCCAACGTCGTGACTGTTTCAGTGGGGAACACGGTTCGTACTTGATTCAATCTCCGGTGCATCTCGCGAAACGAAGTGGCACAAAACACGCTAGTTAGCGGCAAGCAACTTTGGCCAGCGCTCTGCATTACTTCAGGGTGAACAGAGTTCGCGGAAGTCAGCGAACGACCCGAACAAAAGTTTGGCGCAACGAGAACGCTCGCGTTGCGCGGAAAAGGCTCCTCAACTCGGTCCTCAAACAACTCCCCAAACCACTAGCCAGAACCCCCCATAGGCGCCGCATCTGACCCCTGAAAAACAGATTCGGCGCCCTTTCCTCGTTCAGGCTCAGGATTTCGGCGGCCAGGAAATTTGCCCGCCGCGTTGATACGCAAGATTTGCGATTTGTCCGGCGCGGGCCGCCGCGATACCGGTTTCGACCGGAGCGTTCGGTTCTTTGCGGCTTTTGACGCAGTCGAAAAAGTTCTGCATGTGGGTGATGGTGCCATCGCGGAAACTGTCCGCCTTGACCACCGGGTTATCTTTCGCGCTTACGCCTTCACGATGAACGCTGAATCCGCTGCGATTCAGTTTCAACGTTCCTTCCGTGCCGCGGAATTCAAGGCCGCCATCGTCGATGGAAGAGGCCATCATGCCTTCATACACGACATCGAATCCGGGATAGCGAAAGGCGGCTTGCACGGTATCCGGGCAGTCCCACTGTTCGAAGACGTATTTGTCGGCGAGCATGTGCACCTGGCGCGGCGTGTCCGATTTCATGGCCCAGTGCACGACGTCGATCCAATGTGTGCAGAGGTCGGTCATCGCGCCGCCGCCAAAATTCCAGAACCAGCGCCAGCGATAAAACTTTTCCTCGGCGAAAGGCTGCGCCGGCGCGTTACCGAGCCACTGCTTCCAGTCGAGCGCCTGCGAATCAACCGGCTTGAAGTTCGACCCCGGTTGGTAATTCTGCCACCAGTAGGTGCGGACCTGCGGAACGCGGCCGATGCTGCCGCCCTGAATCAGATCCACCGCATCGCGAAAGTGGCTCCAGCTTCGCTGCTGCATGCCGCATTGAAGGATCCGCTTGCTGGAGCGGACAGCGTTGATGAGCGCCGCGCCTTCTTCGACCGTGTGCGTGACAGGTTTTTCGAGATAGACGTCTTTACCCGCGGCCAAGGCGGCGACGGCCATCGGAACATGCCAGTGGTCGGGCGAGCCGATGAACACCGCGTCCAACGGCTGGTCAAGAACTTCGCGAAAGTCGGCGTGCGTTGTCGCCAGACCCTTTGATCGTTCTTTGACGGCGTCACGCCGCGGCCCGTAGACGTCGCTGACCGCGACAATTTGATAGGGATAGTTGCCGGCCCGGTCGGCGGCGTTGAGCAAATCGTTCATGCGGCCGCCGGCGCCGATGACGCCGATACGCAACGTATCGTTCGCGCCGAGAACACGAGTGGATGCCAGGGCGGTGAGGCCCGAGGCGATGAGGAAATTGCGACGATTAGGTGGATAGTTCATGGCGGCATCTTAACGAGTTGGAAGCGCAGGGAAAAGTTCTAAATTTGGTGGAGGCGGCGCAGCGAAGGGCATGCCACGGCCGGTTCCCGATCCGGCGCAGCGGAATTTTACGCGAGCGCCGCGTAGCTTCTCTGCGAAGGCGGGAACTTCATAAGCTTGATCAGCTCGCAAAACCGCTTGTCGTCGTAAAGGTCTTCCCACACCGGATCGACTTGCAGCAGGGTCGACCAGCAATCGCGTCGCTCGATGGACTGGCACAGCTCCGCACAGGCGCGATCCGGATTGCCGCAATCGATGGACGCACACGCAAGATGATACGCAGAGACATTTTGAAGGTCGGTAAGGCGGCGAAGTTTTTCAAGGCAACGAGTTGCCTCCGGTTTTTTGCCTGCACGCCCGCTAGTTCGCGCCAGGCCGCTCAAGGCGAGCGTGCCATCGCCGCCAATTTCGCGCGCCAGTTTGAATTCGCGCACGGCCCGCGCGCCCTGCCCCATCCTCGAGTACACCAGGCCCAAAATAAAGTGGGCAATCAGGAAATGCGGTTCGATATCAAGCGTCTTGAGGAGTTGTTCACACGAATCCTCGTACCGGTGCGCGAAGAATAAAATCCACCCGTAATAAGTATTGAGGACCAGGGAGAGCGGATCGAGCGCGAGAGCGGATTTCATCTGCTGCTCGGCTTCGGGCAAGCGGTTCATCGCCGCTAGAAAGAGGGCATACCACCAACGTGCAAGAACGTAGTTCCGATCGAGTTCCAGTGCCCGCAGGTATTCCCGCTCGGCCGACTCCCAGTCCCAGGCAAACGAATGGAGCACGAACGCCAGCGACGCGTGCGCTTCCGCGGAATTCGGATCCAATTGCAGCGCAGCGCGAGCCGCTTGATCCGCTCTTTCCCACGCTTCCTTACCGGTCAACACGCCGTACCAACCGAGGGTGCTGTAGGTATCGGCAAGACCGGAATAGGCCAGGGAAAACTTCGGATCGATATCCACCGCGCGTTTGAAATATTCGGTGGCGCGAAAGAACTCCGGCTCGGTCCTGCGATTCAAGCAGAATCTTCCGCGAAGATACGCGTCGTACGCGGCGGGATTGTGCGTTCTCGCGGCGTTTGCAATGGGCTTGCGATTGGGCAGGAGTTGCAGCTCCAGCGCGTTGGCGATCTCTTCGGCGACGTTTGTCTGAATATCCAAAACATCAGTTGCCGAGCGGTTGTAGGACTCCGCCCAAAGGTGAGATTGGTCGCCTACACGGACCAGTTGGGCTGCGATGCGCAGGCGTTCGCCGGCGCGCCGGACGCTGCCTTCCAGGATAAATTCGACGCGCAGCTCCGCGCCAATCTCCGCGATGTTCTTTTGGGAGCCTTTGTAGCGCATCATCGAGGTGCGGGCAATCACACCCAGTTCGTTGGAATAGGCGCTGCACAACCGGGCGATCATTTCCTCGGTCAAACCGTCGGCAAAGTATTCGTCTTCGATGGAGTTGCCGGAAAAATTGTTGAACGGAAGAACGGCGAGGCGCGGGCGCTTTTGTTGAGCCGGCTCGACCGCTTCGATCCAGGTCTTCAGGGGCTGCCGATTTTGCCGCCACTCGTCGATCTTTGATTTGAGCGCGTAGACAGAACCCTTCTTCAGATGCCGGTGGCGGCTAACCGGCAAATCTTCCAGACGTTCCCACCGCTGAACGGTCCGCACATTCCGATTGAGATAATCGGCAATCTCCTTCCACGAGTCCAGACAGTCTTCACGAGAGGGCCTGGCCGGCGTCGGGCGGATGGGCGTGGGTTGCGGCATGTTGGTGACAACTAGGGCTTTACGTCGAGTCGGATGGTAGTCGGAAACACCGCTATTTGCAACCGAGATGGTCCCGGTACCGACATGCGACATTCCACGACATACCAGCCAAAACAGCGGATGCCGCGCCATGTCGCTTGCCCCAGCTCGAGCCCTGAGCGAACGTTGCAGCGTGATGCTGGATGGACCAAATCGATCGACGTTGATCTCGGGCAATAACAACGCACGACGAAATGGAAATTCGCGTTTGGAATGGAGGCGGACTGTGACACGAATCGCTCGCGCGATGTTCCTGGCGACACTACTCCTTTCCGGCTGTTCGATAAAAAAGTTTGCGATCAACAAGCTGGGAGACTCGCTTGCGAACAGCGGCACCACGTTCGCCTCCGACGATGATCCCGAATTCGTCGGCCAGGCGGTGCCGTTCAGCCTGAAGCTGATTGAAGGATTGATTGCGGAAAGTCCGAAACATCGCGGACTGCTTTTCGCAGCCTCAAGCGGCTTCACGCAATATTCGTACGTTTACGTCCAACAACCGGCGGAGGAGATAGAAGAACGCGACTTGGAACAGTCCAACGTTCTGCGCACGCGGGCACGCAAACTTTACCTGCGGGCACGCGACTATGGCATGCAGGGCCTCGAAGCCAAGCACCCGAAGTTCGCGACGATGCTGCGCGAGAACCCGGAAACGGCGCTGCGTCGAACAAAGAAAACAGACGTTCCTCTCCTTTACTGGACGGCGCTCTCCTGGGGAGCGGCGATCTCAGTCTCCAAAGATCACCCGGAATTAGTGGCCGACCAGCCGCAAGTCGAGGCGTTGATGGACCGCGCCTATCAGCTCGATCCGGACTACGACCACGGCGCAATTGACCAGTTCCTGATCAGCTACGAAGCTGCGCGCCAGGGTGCGGCGGGCGACTTTGAAAATCGATGCAGGAAACATTTTGTCCGTGCAATTCGCCTGACCGACGGCGGCTTGGCGTCACCGTACGTCTCCTACGCGGAATCCGTCTCCGTGCAGAAACAAAACCGGCAGGAATTTGAATCGATGTTGCATAACGCGCTTCAGATAGACGTAAACGCAAAACCGGAATGGCGGCTCAGCAATTTGATCATGCAAAAACGCGCGCGTTGGCTGTTGTCCCGCGAGGATGAGCTGTTTCTGGAAGAAGGAACAAATGGAGGGTCGCGATGAGAATGAACATTCATCTTGTGGCAGCGGCGGCGTTGGCATCGTTGAGCGTGCCGGGAATTTGCGCCGCACAAACGCGCATCAAACTCGGAACGCTGCTGCCGAAGGACACTTCGCAATACCAGTCGTTGGAACGAATGTCGCAAGCATGGCGCGCAAAAACCAATGGCGCGGTTACGCTGACGATTTATCCCGGCGGCGTGATGGGTACGGAGGAAGAGTCGATTCAAAAGATGCGAATCGGCCAGTTGCAAGCGGTCACGCTTTCCGCTTCCGGCCTCGCGGATATCGACCCGTACATCGGCGCGGTGGAGAAAGTTCCCATGCTATTCCGGTCGATGGAGGAAGCGGAGTACATTCGCGGAAAAATCGCGCCGCAGCTTGAAAGCCGGCTCGCGCAAAAAGGCTACGTCGTTTTGTTTTGGGCCGACGCCGGCTGGATTCAAGTATTTTCCCGCCGGCCCATCGTGCATCCGAGCGACCTGAAGGGCACGCGGCTGTTGACTACGCCGGGCGATCCGGATGAGGCGGAACTCATTCGTTCACTCGGCATCGTTCCAATCGAGCGGTCGTGGGGCGATGCGCTCATCGGCCTGCAAACCGGCGCAGTGGACACGATCGTCACGACGCCATTCTTGTGTCTCGCCGGCCAATTCTACCGGTCTGCCAATCACTATCTTGCGCTCAATTACGTTCCGCTTGCCGGAGCGACCATCATGTCCAAGAAAGTTTGGGACGCGCTCACACCGGAACAACGGCAAGCGATGACCGAAGCGGCCTCCAAGGCAGGCAGAGAGATTCAGAACAGCAGCCGCTCCGAAAATGAAACCTCGATCGCGGCAATGAAGCGGCTCAAATTACAGGAGCAAGATATGACTCCGGAAATGGAAGCGGAGTGGCGATCGTACTTTGAAGCTGTGTACCCGAAGGTTCGCGGGAAGTTAGTGCCGGAAGACATTCTGGACCAGGTGCAAAAAGATCTGGCGCGGTACAGAGGCATCAGGAAGTCAGCGGAGAATCGATGAGCGCCGCGGCGGATTTATTGAGCACGGCTGCATGGGAAACGCAGTCCTTCCCGGACCAGGGCAAAAGGAATTCCCTTTGGTCTGTCGGAGAGAATATTGCGATCGCGGCCGTGCTGATGTCGATGATGTTGTTGCCGCTCCTGGATCCCTCGCTGCGATGGATCTTTGGTTCCGCCGCACAGAGCACAGGCTCGATCGTCCAGCATTTAGTCCTAGTCGTCGGAATGTTGGGCGGTGCGATCGCCGCGCGGGAACAACGCCTTCTCGCGCTGTCCAATATCGCGGAAAGCCGGCTGAAGGGCGCCGCAAAAGAATGGGTTCAAGCGTGCACGGCCGCCGTCTCGATCACAACGACGAGTTATCTTGCCCTTGCCGCGTGGCAATTTGTGCGGACGGAGCGCGACACCGGACACGTGCTTGCGTACGGATTTCCCGTGTGGGCCGTGGAGCTTCTTCTCCCCGCCGGATTCGTGGTCATCACGCTGCGAATTTTTCAACATTCGGCGCGCGATTGGACGCGCCGGATTTCGTGCGGCGCAATCGCCGTGCTCATGGTTTTGCTGATTCAGAATTGCTCCGCTTCTCACCTTTTCGTGCCGGTCGCGATGATCGTGCTCGGCGCCGCGTCGTTTCTAGGTGTGCCGGCGCTCGTCAGTCTCGGCGGTACCGCGCTGATTCTTTTCATGGGAGCGCACGAGCCCATCGCATCCATCGCGGTGGAGCATTACGCGCTGGTCATCAATCCTGTCTTGCCGACGCTACCGCTCTTTACGCTCGCTGGATATTTTCTTGCGGAGGGCGGTTCCCCGCGGCGGCTGATCCGCTTGTTCTACGCACTGTTTGGCCGATTTCCAGGCGGTCCGGCAATCGTCACGGTCGTAGTCTGCGCCTTTTTTACTTCCGTCACGGGAGCTTCGGGCGTGACGATTCTTGCCCTGGGCGGACTTCTGGTGCCGATTCTAAAGAGTGGAAAATATTCCGAAAAAGACGCGCTCGGCATGATTACCGGGGCCGGTTCGCTGGGACTCCTGCTTCCGCCGTGTCTACCGTTAATCGTTTACGCGATCGTGGCCAAAGTCCCCATTGAGAAAATGTTTCTTGGCGGTCTGTTGCCAGCTCTCGTGATGATGACGGCCACGTCAATCTGGGGCGTTCTGCGCGGCAGAAAAACGGAGCGAACGGTGATCCCCTTCGATCTCCGCGAAGCGCGCGAAGCATTGTGGGACGCAAAGTGGGAACTGTTGTTGCCGGTCGTCGCCATCGTCGCGCTTTTCAGCGGTCTCGCGACGACGGTGCAAGCGGCTGCGCTCACCTCCTTTTATGCGTTCTTCGTTGCGACCGTGATTCATCGCGAGCTTAAGATTTTTCGCGATCTGCCGAGGGTCATGGCGGAGTGCGGGCTCTTGATCGGAGGCGTGCTGCTCATTCTCGGCGTGTCCATGGGATTCACAAACTATCTGGTGGACGCGGAAATTCCCGCGCGGGCTGTGGAGTGGGCGACGCATTCGATCCACTCGCCCATGCTCTTCTTGTTGATGCTCAATCTGTTTTTGTTGGTTGCCGGATGTCTGATGGAGATTTATCCCGCAATCGTCGTGGAGGTGCCGCTGCTGGTTCCCATCGGTGCCGCATTCGGAATTGATCCCATCCGGCTCGGAATCATTTTCCTTGCGAATATGGAGCTGGGGTATCTGACGCCGCCAGTCGGACTTAATTTATTGATGTCGTCGTACCGGTTCCGAAAGTCTGTGCCTGAAGTCCTGCGAGCGACACTGCCAGTCATCGCGGTCCTCGGCGTGGGCGTTCTTCTGATTACGTACGTGCCGTGGCTAACCACGCTTTTGCCAAAACTAGTCGAGTAACGACTGGCGGATGCTTCGCCGCGGCGCAGCGAGCTAAAAGCTTCATGGCACTTGTTCGAGCAGCACAACTTCAGAAGACAGGGGAACAGCAAGGCGAATTTTCAGTGCGGCGGCGAGTTGCCGGCCTGTCAAAACGGCATTTTGCGAAGCGTCGTCCCGGAATGAAAGTTTGTACTTCGCTCGCGAATTCAGACCTCGCAACCGAAACGCCTGAATGCTCCGGTCCGGCGAGGAGCCACGGAAAACGTAAAGTGCACCGCGGCCACGGGCAGGATCAAAGTATTCGATCGCGTCCCAGTGAACACCATCGGGCCGCGGAGAGAGATGATAAAGATCCGCGGCGCGAATCAGAGGACGCAGTTCCCTTTTGTAAAACTCGAATTCAGATTTGGCGGCCGCGTGTTGTTCGGGCGTCCAGCCACTAGTGTCCTGCATAACCGTGAGCCAGCCCATCATGCCGCTGCGAAGCATATAGAGAAAATTCTCGAGCCGCGGCGCCCGCCATTTCTCAACGTAGGTTTCCAGCATCGCCGGCGGAAAGACGTGGCTGGCATCGAAGAACGCGCGTCTGTTCGAGAGCGGGTCGTAGGCGTCCGCGATCGAAAAGTAGTCGGCGTGCGCGGCGCTGCCGAAATCCACCATGCGACCGCCGTCGTTGCAGACTTCCAGCAGAATCCCGGGATGTTCGCGGCGAAGTTTGTCTTGAATTGAGTAGTACGCGTTTGTGGCGTGATAACTGACGTCGGTGGAGTTGGAACTCTTTGTCCAAGTCCATGGCGAAAGAGATTGCACCACGGTATTGGCCGGATGGGCCGGAGCGTGGGGATGGTCGGAGCGATCGCAACCCTTCGCGACGAGGTAGCCGTCGTGTTCGAGCATGTCGAGTTTGTATTCCTCGACGATGCGCTTCGTCTCGGCTTCGGCCCACAGGCGAGCGGCGGGTACGCCGATATCAATCGTCTGGCCTTTGAATTCTTCGGGTTTCCAGTCAGCGGGCAAATCGTTCACCAGCCAATCGCGGACTTTCGGATCGCGGACGTTGAGCGCTCCAGGGGTTTCACCAAGTCCGGCCTGGGACCAATCCGCCCACAAGCCAAATTTCAGGCCGGCCCGGTGTGCCGCGTCCACGACCGGTGCCAAACCGTCGGGGAATTTTTTGGGATCGGGCTGCCAATCGCCGGGGCTGCGGAACCATCCTGCATCCATGTGAAACATTTCCAATCCGAGTTCGGCGGATTCGCGAATCATGCGTAACGCGAGCGATTCGTCCACCGCCATCCCGCTGCCCCAACTATTATTGACGAGGAGCGGGTAGCTCGGATCGCTCAAGGTCCGCGGTGATAGCAGTGCAGTTCGCTCCCAGCGGCGCAGCAAATTGCCCGCTGTATCGACGCCACCGGAGAACGCGCCCAGAAAAATTGTAGGAGTACGAAAAACTTCTCCCGGCGCAAGCCGCGTAAGAAACGGACCGGGCGACGGATTGAGGCCAACAACTCCTCCAACAGAATCTCCGTTCCGCGAGAGCGTAAGACGCGTTCGGCCGCTGAATTCGATGCCAACGTAGAGTCCAGCGTTCGGTTCACGCGAACGCTCCAGCAACATCCAGGGAATTATTTCTCGTGCTTCGCCGGGCGCCGGCGAAGCATATGTACTCGATTCGCCCGCCCAGGTATAACCGTTCGTCACGCGCTCCCGATGCGCACCGGTATTCGACGGAGCGCTTTCTCCCTTTTCCACAAAGAAATGTTCGAGCGGCTCATCCGGCGACACGCGAAAGTCAAAACGGAAGCTGTCTTGCAGCGGAATCCAGAATTCCTGCGAGTCCAGGTTTTCGATGACGATTTCGTGCTCGATGGGTCCGAACGGCTCGCGAGCGAGCCAGGTCCACGTGAGCCGCAAGTGTGGAGTCTGTGACTCATAGACAAAATCGATGCGTGAAGACAAAGCGCGCGAAGCGGACCGGTTCTGTATCCACTGGATCGCCGTTCGTTTGCCGGCGGACTCGACGAAGGGGATGAGGGCTTCTGCCGAGCGGTTTACCCATCGATTCCGATTCGTGTCCGACACAGCAACCATCGTTGGCACCGAGCCGTCTGCGCGGAGTTCGATTACGGTGTCGGACGTTTTCAGTATCGCTACATCCTGCGCGAAGCACCCGCCCGCCGCTGCGCCAGCCGCCAGAAAAATGAAGGTTACGTGCGTTACTGTGCGCATCGGGAATGGAACGAGTGTACGTCAAGGCGGAGCCGAGAGGCGTGGTTCTCGTTCCTCTCGGCCATTTTTTCTTACAACCTTGTTTCTAATTTAGTGCGCCGCTTCGGCCGCCTTTGCGCTTGTCCACACGACGTCTTTCTCGTCGAGCGGCTTGAGTTGTTTGATTTCGTAGGCTGCCTGTTCCTTCATCATGAGCATCAGTTGCTTGTGCGCCCCGTGAAAAAGTCCTTGCTCGCCCCAGCCGGACCGGACGTAGTAGCTCTGTCCAGGCTCCATGTCGATTTCAATGCCGCTCTGATCATCCTTCGGCTTGACGACGTGGTGGCCGATGGGCAGTTGAATCGAAGCCCAACGTCCATTGACCAGGTTCACCGCCATCTGTCCGTCTACGAAAATGCCGATGCGAACGGCACTGCCTCGATACAGACGCGGCCGGTAAAAGTAAAGCGTGCAGCTTGCGGCTGGTTGGGTTGCGACATCAGTTGATGGCTTCACATCGGGCTTGGGCATGGCCGCCGAATCTGGCTGTTGCGCCGGCGTTGCTTGATTCTGACAGAGGGCCGCTTGCTGCAAAACAATCGGAAGCAGAACAAGAGTAAGTGTCACGACAATTTTCCGCATGAATCCTCCAAAATCGCGAGTTTCGTGACGGCGGCCGCGGGAGAAGAGATCCAGCGATTCGGACACAGGCACGTTGGTGCAACTATAGAAGGGCTAGCGGGGACCGGCAAGCGACAAGGACGGACAGGGTGCGACAAGACGCGTCATGGATTGAGCAGAAACGACAACGCCCCGGCTTGCGGCCGAGGCGTTTTGCATTGAAAGTCCGGGGTTAAAGGTCAGGCAGTTTCTAGAACAGGTTCCAGAGGAATTGATTATAGACCTCGTGGTGATACTGCACTTCCGGCGCTTTGACGAACGTGCCGAGCGCGCGTGGGCAGCGATCCGCTGAAGCACGTTTCAAATCGGCGTAACGCGCTTTCACGTCCGCGCCGATGAGTTTGGAGATCCAGTCGGCCTTTTCAAAATTGTCGAGCGCCGTATAAATGTTGTCCGGCAGATAGCGTTCGGCCTGGCGAAGATTCTTGATCTTTGCGGTGTCGCCTTCAACGCCCGTCTTAAAAATGGAGAGCATTACGAGATAAGGATTCGCGTCCGGCGCGACCGAGCGAACTTCGACGCGCGAACTATTCTCGTTGCCGATCGGGATGCGAATCATCGAGCCACGATCTACCGGCGAAGCCTTGATCTGATTCGGCGCTTCAAAGTGCGGGTCGAGGCGGCGGTAGGCGTTCACGCTCGGATTCAGCAGCAGGCAAATGTCGTTGCCGTGCGTAAGAATCTTGTCGATGAAGCTCCAGCCGAGCTTGCTGAGTTTTTCTTCGCCCTTCGGATCCCAGAAGAGATTCTTGCCGGCTTTGCTGATGGAAACGTTGGTGTGCATGCCGCTGCCGTTGACGCCGACAACCGGCTTCGGCAGGAAGCTGGCAGTGAAACCCATCTTCGTGGCAACCTGCCGGCAAATCAATTTGTAGAGCTGAATCTGGTCGGCGGCGGCCACCACTTCGCCGTAGCCGTAGTTGATTTCAAACTGCGACGGCGCAACTTCCGGGTGATCCTTTTCGTTCTGGAAACCCATCGAGCGCTGCACTTCGGCGGTCGTGTCAATAAAGCTGCGCAGCGGATCACCGGGCAGCGAGTGGTAATAGCCGCCAGTGTTTACGTACTCAAATTTGTGCGACTCGTGATAGTGGCGTTCGGCGTTTTCACCTTTGAACAGGAAGCCTTCGATTTCGTTCGCCGCATTGAGCGTATAGCCTTCGTCTTTGTGGAGCTTTTCGGCAAAGCCTTTCAGCAGGCCGCGCGTGTCCGCGCCATAAGGTGAACCGTCCTTGTCGATCACTTCTCCGAAGACAAGAACCTTGCCGGACCCAAAAACATCCGTGGGCGCCCAGTAGAATGAGCCCCAATCCATTCCCAGCCGCAGGTCGCTTTCGCGCTGCGCGGTGAATCCGCGAATCGAAGAACCGTCAAACGTCAAATTGTCCCAACTCTTTACGAGAAACTTCTTGTCGTAATCGAGCATGTGCAAGCGGCCTTCGAGGTCGCTGAAAAGAACCGTGACGGCCTTGATGCGCTTCTCGTCGGTGAGATACTTGAGTCGCTCTTCCTGAACTTTGTGGGGCGCGACGCGGTTTTTGCGCTGCTCTTTGGCTTTCAAGTTGAGCTGTTCGAGCTCGTCGTACGACAACGAAAGAAAATTACGAAGTTCAGTCGACATGAATCTCCTTCAGTTGATTTTTCACAAATTCGGAGCAAAATCCGAACACCCTGGCGGTACTTCGTGGCCGGTAGGCTATCGCACCCCGCCCAAATTCGCCATACTGAAAAATTGCGCAGACAAATTAAAAAATTCAATTGTTGGCAGGCGTCTCGATACCGGTGCGCGGGCCGCGCTAAAGCTGCACGGGCTCCAATACCGGTGTTCGGAACGCGATCTTGAGCAGCAGCGGGGTCACCAATGTCGTCGCCACGGCCATGAAAACCACGACACTGTAGACTTCCGAGCTGATCACCGCCATGCTCAGCCCGATCTGCGCTACTACCATTCCAACTTCGCCGCGCGGCACCATGCCCAGGCCCACCTTCAAAACATTCTGCCACCCAAGAGAAACGGCGCCGAGACCGCATCCAATTAGTTTGGTGACAATGGCCGCCACCAAGACAACGAAAGCGAGGACCATCATGGAGCGCGAACGGAAAGCGGCCAGATTCAGATGCAGGCCTATTCCAACGAGGAAAAATGGAACGAGCATCTCACTTACACCGCGCGTCAGGGTACGCACACGCGCGTCCGCCGTATCCGAAAGAGCCAGGCCGGCGAGAAACGCTCCGACGATTGCCGCGACGCCTGTGTATTGCGCAAGTAGCCCCATGCCGAACAGAAAAACCAACGCGATGTGAAACTTGGCATCGTCGGCCTTTACCCTCGAATCGAAGTGTGGCATCAGCCGGTTCGCCGCCTTCGTGCCCCATAAGCCCGTCACCACCGTGAATGCGGTTGCAAGCGATGCCGTCAGCGCGATCTCCCAAACGTTGACATGCCCGCGCGCAACGCTGCTCACGGCGGCCAGAACGATTAGGCCCAGCACGTCGTCAATCACCGCAGCGGCCAGAATAATTTGGCTGGCGACTTCGTGAAGCAACTTTTTCGCCGACAGCACGGAAGCCGTAATGCCAACGCTCGTGGCCACCATGGACGCGCCAACGAAAATGGCCTCTATCTGCGGCGCTCCCCAGGCGCGCAGGATTCCCCATCCGGCAAAGAAGGGTACGATCACGCCGATGGTGGCGACGAGCGTTGCTTTCGCGCCGACTTTAAGGAGCTCGGAGGATTTGACTTCCAATCCAACGCCAAACAGCAGAAACATCACGCCGAGGTCGGACAGCGCTTTGAGGGTATCGTTCGGAGCAATCCATCCCAGTACGCTGGGGCCGATCAGCGCTCCGGCAAGAATTTCGCCGACGATCCCGGGTTGGCCGAGACGTTCGCAAATTTCGGCCAGCAATTTCGCCGAACCGAAGACGATCAGCATCGCGAGCGGTAGCGGCAGCGGTTCGTGCATAAGAATCAGACTAAGTCTTCTGCGGAGCGGACCGCGATAATTTCCACCAGGTGGCCAGCGCTGCCAGACCGCAACCGGCCAGAACCGCGAACACGGGGATTCCGCGAGAAATCAGAAAATAGGCCGCAAGAAACGCGGCTCCGGCGAAAAAACTCCATTTGACCATCATGGCAGCGCCTTAAAGAGGATCATCATAACCCCCAGAATAAGCGCAAGACACACCACAGGGATAGTGAGAGATTTGGCCCACGTGGGCTTGATCGTGCCTTCGCGGGTCATGCGGCGAATGTCATTGAGTTGATGGCGGGCTTGCGCCAGTTCTCCGGGCGTCGTCGCAAGTTCTAGCGCACGGAGAGTTTCCGCTTCGGCGACATGCAAAGCGCGCAAGCGATATTGTAGTTCGGCGAACTTGAACTGCGCCATGAAGTTGGTTGGTCCGAGTGTCCGGGCTTCTTCCAGGACGTCCATGGACTCGTACGCGTTGTAGTTCATGGCGTAAGCGATGCCCAGACACACGCGCACATCGACGTTCGTTGGATTTAACGCACAAGCTTCCTTGAGGGAAGCGATTACTGCCGCGAGTTGTTCCGGCGGGACGGAATGCGGGTCGCGCCA
>Ga0137403_10001821_pt1 | contig 26580 bp, 24 predicted proteins | sample CZOMad2_1_16fung_FD_122057 | JGI IMG/M metagenome (GOLD analysis project Ga0137403, IMG submission 122057) | Vadose zone soil fungal communities from Angelo Coast Range Reserve, California, USA - CZOMad2_1_16fungal (Hybrid Assembly) | ecosystem: Environmental > Terrestrial > Soil > Vadose zone... | reverse complement strand
GGCCGGGCATCAAGAAGATGATGAAGCAGAGGATGGCACCCTCCGCTTCGACAATGAAGCCCATCTTGTGCCAGATGTGCGCGCTCACCAGCTTCCGAACATAACGGGCGCCCAGCCACCGGCCGATGGCGAAGGACACCACCGATCCCAAGGTCAGCCCAATCGTCGAGTACAGAAGCCCACCCCATTGGCCGAATAGATAGCCGCCAAGAATTCCCGTCAACTCACCGGGGATCGGGGCAATGATGACCTGCAAGGCCTGGAGGCCGATGAAAATGACCGGCGCCAGCACGCCCCACTCTCGAAGCGTGTGCTTGAGGAAGCGCTTGTCCACGTAGAGGCGGACGAGGAACTGGTGCGCCGGCGCATCCGTCAGGACGAGCCAGACGCAGGAGGCGACAAGCGCGGCGATGATCGTGCCGCCGACGATCCAGCGTACCTTCGTCTTCACCCGTCTCCTCGGGGCGTCAGCAGGTGCCCGGGCCAATCTTCATGTTCGCCCTTGGGTCACCGCCGTCCCGCACCGAGGGCAGTGGGTCCAGTCGGGGGCGAGCACGCTCTTGCACTGTCCGCAGCTTCGCTCGCCGGACGTCGAAGCCCCGCGATCAGCACTCGGCGGGCTGACGCTGGCCTCCTTCGTCTGGGCCTCGTCGATGCCTTTCTTGAACTCCTTGAGACTCGACCCAAGCGATCGAGCGAGTTGCGGGAGTCGGTTCGCACCGAACAGGACCAACACGATGACCAGGATCACGAGCAGTTCCTGATACCCAAGTCCAAACATCACTGAAACTCCTCCGCGAAAGCTCTCGCCACTACTCTACCCGTCCCACTGATTCTGATGAACGACCAAGAGTGACGTACACGACCCCAGAATCATCGGTAGAACCGGCCCATCTCGTGCATGGCGGCCCTCAGGCTGTCGCGGGGGAGCATCGGGTTCGGGACGAGCCGATAGCTCCGATCGCGGATCTCGTAGCCGGATGGGAAGACCACGGTGACCCGGTCGGGCTCGATCACGGCGAAGTCGGCATAACTGGCCGCGATGAGCCAATTCCACTGGGCGTCAGAGAAGAGACTGTGCCCGCTCGCATAGTCGGAGGGCGGATTCGCACACCCGAACAGCTCGGTGAGCAGCGTCGGCGCGACGTCGTTGTGGGAGGTCCGACGACCGACTCGCCCCGGGGGCCGCCCGGGCCAGCGCACCACCATGGGCGTATGGATCTGGACGTCGCTGAAGGCAGTGCCGTGCCCCGTGAAGCCCAAGCTATTGTCGTCGAATTCCATACCGTGGTCGGACGTGACGATGACCACGATGCTGTCCAATAGCTTCCGGCGCTTCAAATCGTCGAGCACCCGGCCGATCAAGTAGTCGTCGTAGTGCACGGCGGTCAAGTACTGGGCGGACCGGCGTACCTGTGTCGGCGCTCCCGCAGGCACCGGCGCTACTTGGGGGTAGTCGACTGGCGCGTCGATGGACACCGCGGCGTCGTAGTACAGGAATCCGAAGAAAGGTCGCGACGGGTCCCGCTTATCGAGCCACTGGAGCCACTCCTCGGTGACGGTACGGTCCCACCCGCTGGCCCCGGGGTAGAGCGAGCTCGTCTCGAGGCGCAGGTTCGGTACCCGGGCCAGGGCCGTCCGATCGAGCCCGACGAACCAGCGGTACAGAGGAGCGCTGGTGAACAATCCGAACTGGTAGCCGTACTGTCGGAAGAGGTCCATCAGCACAGGCGGCCGAGCGAAGTCGGCGAAGGTGTCCCAGTAGGTTGCGGGAAGACCGTAGAAGAGGGAGAACATCCCGGCCCGCGACGAGTTCCCGCCGCTGTAGTGCGCGTCGAACCGGATCGCGCCCTGCGCGAGCTCATCCATCCTCGGCGCGACGCCGGGCCTCAGAGCATCGGCGCGCATGGCATCGATGACAACGAGCAGGACATTGAGCATCGGCGGGCGGGGCTCGCACCGTAAAGGAGCCAGCGGGTAGTTCAGCACGCCGTCAGGCGGCCGGCGAAGTGCGGCGACGAGACCCTGCTCGCGCGCCCGGGTCCGATCCACGAGCCCGAGGCTGATCAGCTTCCCTGAGCCCTTGAGCGGAAAGTACAGCGGCAGGTAGCGGGTGAACGCTGTCACCGGCACGTGATAGTGCGCCTCGGCCCACGCGTGGATGAGGTGGCTGGCCACCAAGCAGACCGCAAGGCCCAGCGCAAGATACCGCCCGATCCTCCGCCTCTGGGGCAGCTCGGTACGCTTCCAGACCCAACCGGCCAGCATCGCCTCGATGGCCAAACCCACGAGGAAGTAGAGGGCGAGAAAGGCCCAGGTCTGTGGCGTCAGCAGGCTGAAGGTCAGGACGCCGAGGTGGTACCGATTCTCCGCGAAGAGCAGGCTGTCGAGCAGCAGGAAGCTGAGAACAACGCTGGCCAAGAAGACGGCGAGCGGCAAGACTGCCTTGGGTTGCGGGATCAGCACCATCACGGGGAGCAGCAGCAGGAGCGGGACATAGGCGAGAGCTGATAGCTGGCCTAGGTAGGCGAGGACTGCGTAGCCCCAGGAGACAGAGGGCGACAGTGCGGCGTAGAGCCAGAGGTAACGGAGACCGATGACGGCAAGGAGTGCCGCGTTGACGAGAGCGAACCAGTTCGCCCAGCTGAGCAGCCGCTGTCTCGCGCTCATCTCTCCCCGCCTCGCCGCCGCCCCGCGCTCAGCGCAGGAGGCCGGACGTTCCCGAGAACCATCGACTGATAAAATAGTAGCGTTCGGCTCGCGGTCCACACCGACTTCATCGCTTCCGCAGGAGCACGAAGTGCTGCCCGTTCACGAACCCGTCGGTGACCGCCTCGAACGGTTCCAGACCGGCGGGCTTCTTCGCGATGACATAGACGGGCGGGTCGAGCCGGCGGAACTCAGCCAGGTCTAGAACCGCTGGGATCGGCCTTTCGAGATAGAACGACAAGACCAGCTCCGGCGCGTCAACGGCAAACACCGGTGCCGGCGCTCGCTCGACCGCCTGCATAATGGCCCGCAGCTCGGTGCCGCGATTGTGGCGCGGCGTCACGTAGGCCTCGCCAACCGCCAGGGCGCCGGCCACGACGGCCCACACGGCGAAGGAGACCGCCATCCGGCTCGAAGAGCGCCGGGTCCGAGCCCAGCCGGCGACGAGCAACGCGCCGGGCACGCAGAGCGGCAGATAGTAACGCCATCGCTGGCGGTAGGACGCGGCAACGACGACAAACACCGTGATCGCCCACAGGAGCGCCAATCGCTCGCCCGCGGCGTGCTCCGTCTTCCAGCGCCGCGCGGCCCAGCGAACGGCGAACGGCAGCAAGAGCGACCACGGAAGGAGGATCGTCACCGCGGCCCCGAGAGGCTCGACCACCCGGCGCCAGCTCCACGCGCGCAGCGGATCATAGCCCTGCGCCATGTCGTTCTGCAGCACGTCCCGCACGAACTGTTCCCGACCGGCGTTCGCGGCGAGCAGCCACCAGGGCGCCACCAACAGCGCCAGAATCGTCAAGCCCACGCCGACTCGCATGCGCGTCACACCGCGCCATCGATGAGTCGCGATCTCGTAGACGAGAACGACGGCGATGGGCAGGAGCCCTGCAGGACCCTTCGCCCAGAGCGCGACAGCCGCAAGGCCATAGAAGCCGAGCCATGCGGTCCGACGTCCATCGAGCTCGGCCAGCACAAACGCGGCCATGGCGGCCGTGATGGCGCACGAAAGCGTCATGTCGGGCACCGCGGAGCGAGCCATGGCGAATACGCCGGCCGTCGTGGCGACGATCATCCCGGCCGCGAGCCCGGCACGGGCGCCGAACAGGCGGTGTGCGAGCCAGTACGTCAGGGCGATGAGGCCGAGAGCTCCGAGAAGGGACGGGACGGCAGCTGTCCACTGCGACACCACGCCCGTCGGCCACGCCGCCACCGCGATCAGCCAGGCGTGAAGTGGCGGCTTGTTGAGCATGGGCACACCGCTGATTTCAGGCAGGAGCCAGTGGCCGTTCGCCAGGATGTCGCGGGCCATCATGGGGAACCTGGCCTCGTCGTTGGTGGCGAGCACGCGGGCGCCGAGATCGAATCCGAGCAGCGCCGCGCTCACGGCCATCAGTACCGCGAAGGGTGTGCGGCCGCTGCCTAGGTCCAGCATTGACGCGGCAGGTAGTGATCGCACCACGCATCGAGCATCATGAGCGCCCAGAGGATCTTGCGGTGGTTGCGCCGACCGTCAAGATGCTCCGCGACGAGCCGCGTCACCGCCGTCGCTTCGAAGAGACCACGGTGTCTCACCCGCGCCGGCGCCAGCCGGGTTTCCATGACGCCCCGCAGCGGCCCGCGCAACCAGGCGGCGATCGGAACCCCGAGACCCTGCTTCCGTCGCTGCACGATCGCCATCGGCAAGCTCCCGGCGAGCGCCCGCTTGAGGATGTACTTCGTCGTCCACCCGCGAAGCTTCAAGCCGCCGGGAATCCGTCCCGCCAGCTCGATGAGTGCGGGATCCAGGAATGGAGCACGGACCTCGAGGCCGGCGGCCATGCTGGCTCGATCCATGGCGACCAGCGTCTGGTCAGCCAGGTAAAACCGGGCGTGGTGCTGGATCAGGCGCTCGATCGGATCGCGCGGTGCGGAGCGCTCGCTATCGCTCGTCAGCTCGGCATACGGGTCGAACGTCTTGACGGCATGGCGGATTCCGGGAGCCAGAAGGCGCGACTGTTCGGAGGCGGTGAGGCCACCCAACTGGAGCTGGGTTCGAACTTCCGGCGGATACGGCAGTGAGCGCACGAACTGTCTGAGGAGAAAATCGATACTGCCGTACGCCGACGATGCCGGCATTCGGTCGGCAAGCCAGCCGGCGACGCGCCGGGCGGGCGGCGGAAGCGCCGCGCGAAGCCATCGGGCCGGCGAATCGGCGAGGAAGGTGGGATAGCCACAAAATAGCTCATCGCCGCCGTCACCGCTGAGCGCCACCTTGACAGAGCCCCGGGCGGCCCGCGCGAGCGCGTACTTCGGCAGGAACGAGGCGTCGACCAGCGGCTCGTCGAGGAGACTTCCCACCCGCTCCATCAAGGACAATGCGTCAGCGGCCGCGAAGACGATCTCGTGGTGCTCGGTGCCGAATCGAGCCGACACGAGGCGCGCGAAGCGCCGCTCGTCGTAGCTTGGAGCCTCGAAACCGACCGCGAAGGTCTGGAGCGGCGGTGCATCCGTCTGGCGCGCCGCAATCGCGGCGACGGCACCCGAGTCGATGCCGCCACTGACAAACACCCCGATCGGGACGTCGCCGCCGAGCCGACTTCGCACCGATACGTCGAGCTGATGTCTCAGTCGCTCGATCCATTCGACCTCGCCGATCGAGCGGTCGGGGGCGAACGGCAAGGTCCAGTATCGAGCGAGTTGCGGCTTGGCGCCGGGCGAGACCACCAGCGTGTGCGCCGGGGGCACCTTCGCAATTCTGGCGAGGATCGAGTGGGGAGCCGGCACGGCCTCGACCACCAGATATCGAGAAAGGCTCTGCAGATCGAGCTCGCGCGGAACGTCAGGATGCTCGAGCAGTGCTCGCAACTCGGAGCCGAAGACGAACACCCCTGGCCCGTCGTAATAGTAGAGCGGCTTTTCGCCCATCCGATCCCGGGCCAGCAATAGCTTCCGCTGAGGCCGGTCCCAGAGCGCCAGGGCGAACATTCCGTCGAGGTCGGAGACGAAGTCCTCTCCCTCTTGCTCGTACGCATGCACAATGACCTCGGTATCCGATTGAGTCTGGAATCGGTGTCCGCGAGCCTGAAGGCGCGCCCGGAGCTCACGGAAGTTGTAGATCTCTCCGTTGAGCACCGCGTGCACCGTCCCGTTCTCGTTCCCAATTGGCTGCGCTCCGGCCGACAAGTCGATGATGCTGAGGCGACTCATGCCGAGTGCCGCCTGCATATCGACGTAGCCGCCGAGGTCGTCCGGCCCACGATGGCGCAAGGCGGCCGCCATCCGGTGCACGACGGCACGGGAGTCCCCCTCGAAGCCGGTAGTTACAAACCCGGTGATGCCACACATTCCACACTCCGCCTCTCGAGCCTCTGAAGGTCTTGACGTGTGTCGTCGGCAGGCGCCAGCGGCTTCCGGCGAGACGGCGCTGTCCATGCGCCGGCTACGACGCGCGCTGAGCTTGCCGCTAGTTGCGAATCAGCCGGAGTAGGGCGGGAAGACTACGGGCGGAGCACGAGAAGAGGCTACAGAGCGAAGCGGCGCCGGAGCGGCGTTCGGTTCACAAGGCTCGACACGGGCGACGGGCGCCCACAGCGGCCCCGCGTCGACGGTGCACAGTACGGCAATCGCGCACGTGCTTGCGATGAACGCAACCACGTTGTCGAAATCGTCGTCATCCCAATAGCCGCCGAGCCATGACGGATCGGGTGGTTCCACGTAGGCAGCCGGGGTGAGCCCGACGATGAGGGCGACGAGCACGAGCGAGCAAACGCCACGGAGTAAACGCACGCAATATTGTCTACTCGCAAACCCCGATGCGGTCAAGGCCGAACGCGCGCCGAGATGATCGTGCGGCGCAAAGCATGACTTCTTGGTGGAGTCACCGCGCTGCTCCCCTTGGCTCGCGCGGGTCGACGGTTTCGGGGAGACAGACATAACGAAAGGTCTGGACCCGGGCAACCTTTTCGTCGGGCTTATCGGACCGGACGTACAACTCCGAACGTCCTTCGGCGGATTGTTGGGGTGCGTGACGTGTTCGATTTCCTGGCGGAGCCGCGGTCTGCCCGCAAGCCGCTCAGTCCGCGGCGACCACCGCCGCTTGTCGTCGGTCTGGAGTCAGGTGGAGTCCCAGACCGTCACTCTGTACTTGTCGTCCGCCGGCAGTCGAGCTCTCCGTGGCCTCCACCACATCACATCGGCTGTTTGGGGCAGAGCCGGCGGCGACGGCGCGAGGGTACGCTCGAGATCTTGCGTTCAGAAGGTTCTCGGCGCGCGGGCGAGGGCACTGATGGCGCGACGCCAGGAACCCGAGGAGGATTGGGCGCAAATATTTCACGTAGTTGTGTCCGGAGGATCGGGGCCAGCCTTCTAGGCCTTCTCAGGCGCATCCGAGCCGCGGCCCGAGCCTTTTCTCCTTTGAGTCTGCGCCAGCCCCGGTCACACTAGGAGAAAGCGACAAAGCTCAGCCCTGCGTTTGTCTTGGGGGATCCAAAGTTGGTGAGCGTCCAGTGAAGCTCCGCGAGGCGGCGAGCACGATCTTCGCGCTGACCGCCATCCTGCCGCTGCTGATCTTCGTGTACTTCATCTGGCGGTTCGGGCTGCTGGAGTCGACCGAGGCCCAGCTCGGCATTTTCCTCGCTCTCTCCATCGCCTTGCTCGGCTACGCCCTCTTCCGGCGACTCACCCAGAGAGTGGCCGACCTCGGCCGCGCCCTCGGCCAGGCGGTGATCGCGCCGCCCGCCGCGACCGAGCACGGCGCGAAGCCGCCCCGCGCGACGGCGACGGCCGCGGTGCCGGGACTCGGCCAGGTGAACGAGATCGGCGAGATCGCGCAAGCGTTCGGACGGATGCTCGTCGAGCTGCGCGCCTCGACCGAACGCCTCGAGGATCTCGTCTTCAAGCTCGGCGCGCTCAACGACATGGTCGAGATGGCCGCCCGCATCCCGCGCATCGAGGACCTCCTCTCCCACGTCCTCGAGCGCACCATGCGCGCGGTGAGCGCGGGCATCGGGTCGATCATGCTCCTCGACCGCGAGCGCCGGACCCTGCGCATCGCGGTCGGGCGCGGGCTCCAGGAGCCCGGCCGCGGGCCGGTCGAGGTGAAGGTCGGTGAGGGCATCGCCGGCAAGGTCGTCGAGATGGGTGAAGCGGTGGTGGTGGAGGACATCGAGAAGGACCCGCGCTTCGGCCAGGTGAGCGACCCGCGTTACGGCGGCGGCTCCTTCATCTGCATGCCGTTGCGTGTCGGCGAGCGGATCGTCGGAGTGGTCAACCTCTCCAAGAAGGAAGTCGCGCCCGGCACCACCGGCGTCTTCAGTCAGACCGACCTGCAGTTCCTCAACGCGCTGGCCACCTATACGGCGTACGCCGTCGACAACGCGCGCCTCTTCGAGGAGGCGCAGCAGGCGGCACAGCGCCTCCAGGAGGTCGTCGAGGACCAGAAGCTCCGCCTGACGCTCGCCCAGCAGCAGATGATCCAGGCGGCGAAGCTGTCCGCGCTCGGTGAGCTCGTCGCCGGCGTGGCCCACGAGCTGAACAACCCGCTCACCGTGCTCGTCGGCGCGAGCGACATCCTCGAGGAGCAGGCGCCCGAGGGCCTCAAGGAGTACGCCCAGATGATCCGCGAGGCGACCGACGCAGCCCGCCACATCGTCCGGGGCCTCTTGACGTTCGGCCGCCAGATGCCGCTCGAGCGGCGCCACGTGACGCTGGACGATCTCATCGAGAAGGTCCTGGCGCTCACCGCCGCCGACCTCCGGATCGAGAGTGTGAAGGTGGACCGAGACATGGCGGCCGACCTGCCGCCGGTGTGGGCCGACGGTCACCAGCTCCAGCAGGTCCTCGTCAACCTCGTGACGAACGCCAAGCAGGCGATGGCCGAGCTGCCGGAGGCGGAACGCCGGCTGAAGCTCACCACCCGGGCGCTCGGCCCGGATCGGGTCCGGATCTCGGTGGAGGACACGGGCCCGGGAATCCCGGCCGAGGTGCTGCCGAAGATCTTCGACCCCTTCGTCACCACCAAGGGCTCGGCCGGCACCGGCCTCGGGCTCAGCATCTCCTACGGGATCATCCGCGAGCACGGGGGCCAGATCACGGCGGACAGCCGGCCCGGCCGCGGCGCGACGTTCACGATCGACCTGCCCGTGGGCAGCGCCGCCGGTAGCGCGCTCTCCGAAGCCGGGCAGCCGGTGAATCTCGACGGCAAGCGCATCCTCATCGTGGAGCACGACCAGGCAGTGCAAAAGATCCTGCTCGAGCATCTCGAGCCCACCGGCTGCACGGCCCTCACCGTGGCCCGCGCCGATGAGGCGCGCCAGCACCTCCGCGACGGCATCGACCTCGTGGTCGCGGACTTCCATCTGGACGGAGTCGACTGGCTCGAGCTCTTGCGTCAGGTTGCGGCCCGCGGCACCGCCGTCGGCCATCGATTCATCTTCATCACGGCCGGTCCCGTCGGCGAAGAGGCGGACAAGGCGCTCCGCGACGCCGGCGCGGCGCTCCTCTACAAGCCGTTCACCGGTGACCAGTTCCTTGACGCGGTGCGCGCCACCGTGAGCTGACCCCGGGGGGCGCAACCGGCCGATCTCATTCAGATGCGCGCCTCGACCGGCGGGGCCCCAGCCCCGCGGACGGTCTGCGGCGCGCACCCCAGAAATTCCTTCCGGTTGTCCCCACGGCCCCACTACCCTGTTGGAGGCGCCGCTATGTTTTTGGACCAGTTCTCGAGGGACCTCGCGATTGACCTGGGCACCGCGAACACGCTCGTGTTCGTCCGGGGCGAGGGGATCGTCGTCAACGAGCCCTCCATCGTGGCGATTCACGAGGAGGACCACTCGGTCCTCGCCGTGGGGACCCAAGCAAAAGCGATGCTCGGGCGCACGCCCCCCAACATTCGCGTCGTTAAGCCGCTGAAGGACGGGGTCATCGCCGACTTCGAGATGACAGAACACCTGCTGGACTACTTCATTTCGCGGACGCAGCGCTGGCTTCGCACGATCCTGAAGCCGCGAGTCGTGATCGGGGTTCCGTCGGGTATTACGCAGGTCGAGCGGCGCGCGGTCCGTGACTCGGCAAGGCACGCAGGGGCGCGCGAGGTGTATCTCGTCGAGCAACCCGTGGCGGCGGCGATCGGGGCCGGGCTGCCGGTTCAGGCGCCTGGCGGCAATCTGATCGTGGACATCGGCGGCGGAACCACCGAGGTCGCGGTGATTTCACTGGCGGGCGTCATCTTCTGCACGTCGGTCAGGGTCGCGGGCGACGAGATGGACGAGGCGATCCTGCAGCACATCAGGAAGCACTACAACCTCCTGATCGGCGAGCGTCAGGCCGAGGAGCTCAAGATCACGCTCGGCTCGGCCTGCCCCGGAGAGGGTGAGCCGCGCACGGTCGAAGTGAAGGGACGGGACCTTGCCGACGGCATCCCGAAGACCGTCGTCCTCACCGAGGACGAGATTCGCGAGGCGCTTCGCGAGCCCGTGATGACGATCGTCGAGACGGTTCGGACCTGTCTCGAGCGGACTCCCCCCGAGCTGGCGGCGGACCTCGTCGACACGGGCATCGTCATCACCGGTGGTGGTGGCCTCCTGCTGGGGCTGGACCGGCTGCTCGGACAGGAGATGCAGCTTCCCGTGAAGATCGCGCCGGACCCGATGGCCTGCGTGGTCCTGGGGCTCGGGCGGGTCCTCGACGACCTCGACCTCCTGCGGCGGATCGCGGGAACAGCGTGACGGCGATGGCCTGGACCGCTGGCGCCTCCCCAAATCTTGGGGTCTCAGGGGGTCTCAGTCTATGCTTGGAACCATGACGGTCCTCATTCCTTCGCGGCCCCGCCGGACTCTGGTTCCAAACCGCCGCGCCCTGTTCGTCGTGTCCCGGGACCTTCCGGAGCGCTACAACTCTCTGGCCTATGCGTTCGATGGCGACCGCGGCGTGCGGGTGATCTTCGATCGGCGTCGAGCCGATCGCCGTCAGCAGACGCGCGGGCCCTTGGTCGAGCGCCGCCGAGAGGATCGCCGCTCGGCCGATCGCGACGAGGCGCTTCGCTCGGTCGGCTGGGTCGAGATCATCCCGGACTAGAAGTCCCGCCCTTCCGGAGCGGCGGCGACGGCCGCCTTCCGGTCGAAGACTCTAGTTGTTGATCCACTCCTTCATGAAGCGCCCGTAGCAATCGCGCTCGCCCGGCATCTTCGGCCAACCAGCCAGCAGCCGCACCGTCGCGAGGAGGAGCCGGTCCCGGAGGTGGGTCGAGTTGTGACCGTACTCCTCGAAGGTGGAGTGCGTGATCTTCTGGTTGTGCGGATCGTCCTGGAACTTGCAGGCCGTGACCGCGACGGCGGCCATGTAGGCGGTACGATCCGCGCCGGACTTCAGATAGGCGTCGGCCAGCGCGGTGCTGCGCGGGACGTCGTACGCCAGGATCGCCTCGTCCAGCTCCTGCAGCAGCGCCTGCGGCGACCGACCCGTCCGGTCGAACCCGGCGCACTCGCGCTCGAGCACGGACGTGGAGAGCTTGTTGGAGCGCGCGACGTCGTTGACGAAGTTGGCCATCATATAGAGCACGCGAGGCTGATAGGGGTTCTGGCTCGTCCGCATCCAGTAGTTCGCCGTGTTGCAGTAGTCGAAGGGATGCTGGCCGTCGGTGAACTGCCGGGGCACCGTGGTGCGGAGAATGAGCTCGGCCGCGCCGATCTGGATGGTGTCCCCGAGGCTCGTGACCGACTTGCCGTTGCGCAGGTGCGTCGTGACCAGATTCCAGATCGTCTGGCCATCGGCCTCCATGAGCAGCCGAACCATCTCGTCGACCTCGGCCGGCGTGAGCGGCGTCGTGTTCGTCTGCCTGAGGTTCTTCCCGGCGTCCGGAAACTCGTTGCTCACCGTCACGCACACCGCGTCGTAAAGCGAATAGTACAGCGGGCCGACGGCCATGTCCGGCACGCAGATGTAGTAGACCCCGTCGGCCCGATCCCAGCCGATGAAATCGGCCAGGTCGGTCGTCGCGCGGGCGCGCAGCGCCTTGTGACCCGTGTTGCGCGCCTTCCGGCCGACGACGGTGTCCTGCAGGTCGATCAGGCCCAGGAAGAGCATCTGATCGCGCAGGAGCGGCCGGGCACGCTCGTCGCCGGCCAGACCGAGGAAGAGGCCGTAGGACTGCCGCACGTCACCACTGATCGTCGCCACCATGTGCGCGTGGAGTCGCTCCTCGATGGGCCCCTCCTGCACGATCGGCGGCTGCTGCTGGTGCCACACGACCGGGCCATGGCTCGGCGGCGGCACGTTCATGCCCTTCATCGTGGCGTAGCGACCGGGATACTTGCCGAGCAGCTGGTTCCAGATATCCAGACCCGCCGGGATGTACCAGACACCCTGCAGCAACGGCAGGAGACGATACGGCTCGGGCAGGAACGGCGCCAGGCTTGCGGCGGTCCGGAGACCGAGAATCGTGTGATCGTTGTTGATGAGCGTGATCTGACCGTCGCGCACGTTGATGTGGCTGGGCACCTGCACGAACGGCGCCTCGGCGGCCGTCACCGCACTCAGCGCGTCACCCAGCGACCGGCCGTTCCGCGTCACCATCCGGAAAAAGAGGTCGGCGGTTCGGGGCTGATCGCGCTCCAGGATGGCCTCGGTCAGCATGTCCACGGACTTGTCCATTGGTCCTCTCCCCGGCGCCAATCCTGCTCCCGGCGCGGGCCCGCAGTCAAGACCGGCTGCGATCGAGCTTCGGCGCCACCTCCTCCGCGAAGAGCCGCATCGATCGCAGCGCCAGATCGGTCGCGAGCCCGGGCAGCGCCATGAGCAGCAGCACGCGCTCGTACCCGGTGGCGTCGACGTACTGGCTCAAGCCGTCCCTCACCTCACCCGGCGTGCCGATCAGCGCCCAGCCGTCGGCCAGGTAGTCGCGGAAGGCGCGCAGGCGAAGCAACGAGCGATCGAACGAGCCCGGCACCGAGCCGCCGGTGGCGTCGGAGCGCAGGGCCGACATCCGCCGCTGGTAGCCCATGAACGGCGCCTCGGTCGCTCGCAGCGCCTCGTCGCGATCGCGCGCGATGTGCACCACGCGCATGCCCCACGCCCGACGCTCGAGCGCCGCGATCTCCGTCTCCGCTCGCCCGGCCGCGAGCGCGGTCTCGCGATAGAGCTTGTGTCGTCGCTGCAGGTCCGCGATCGGCACGAAGAACGACGACAGCGTGGGCAGGGCCAGGCGTGCCGCCGAGACCACGCTGTCCTCGCTATTCGCCGCGATGTAGAGCGGCGGGTGCGGCCGCTGGGCGGGCCCCGGGCGCACGTGCAGCCGCTCGGCGGAGTGGAAGCGGCCCTGGAAGTCGAAGGGCGCGCCGCTCCAGGCCTGGCGCATGAGACCAATGCCCTCCTCGACGCGCTCGCGGCTGTCGGCGCGGTCGGACTGGAAGGTCTGGTAGTCCTGCAAGGTGCCGCCGCGGCCGATGCCGACGTCGAGACGGCCGCCGCTCACCACGTCCAGCACGGCGAGCTCCTCGGCCAGATCCACCGGATGGTGCAAGGGCAGCAGGCTCACGCCCATGCCGAGGCGCAGCCTGGTGGTGCGGGCGGCGACGAACGCGGCCAGCACCGGCGGGGCCGGGCAGAGGCCGTAGTCGTTGAAGTGATGCTCGGCGATCCACACGGAGGAATAGCCGAGCGACTCGGCCGCCAGCATCTGCTCGAGGCCGGAGTCGTACACGGCCTGCTCGCTCCACGCCTCGTCCCGCTGCATCAGGAAGAACAGCCCGAATTCCATCCGCGCCCTCCGTTCGGTTGCCTAGGGTGACTCGACCTTCGTGGGGGGACTGATCGGAGTGTACGAGGGAGTGTACGACACGAGGACCCTGCCGATCTTCGTATCGGTGCTGAAAAGTCCCATGGCGGATATCCGGCGGTGTTCAGCCTCGGCCACCTTACCGACGCCCTCGGCGTAGAACGTGAGCAACGTGTCCCTGACCGAGACGACCGCCAGGATGTCGATCTGGTAATCCGTCCTGATGAGGACTGCGCTGAACTCGCCGGCTGGCGTCGTGACCCGATACACGCCGGCATGCACGGTTGTCGCCCGGATTCGCCCGCTGTACCACTTCATGGTCGGGTTGTTCAAGCTGTATACGTCCATCCTGCCGTCGAACAGCCTGCGCTCCCCCGGCCCGAGACCCGCGGTCAAATAGATCAGCGCCGGCTCGAAGAGCACCAGCGCTTCGTGGGCGTGGGTGATCTGACTGGGCAAGACGAGATTGCCTTCGGCGGTCCAGCGCAAGTACAGCGTGGACTCCCGGCCAACCGTTCTCTTCCAGGTCTCCCCTCGAGTCGTGGCGCCGATCGGCGCCAGAATCTCACTTTCGGTCTGGCCCCGGCGCGCGCCGGCCGTGATCCGGTACCGCCATTCGCCCGCTTCCCACCACGCGAGCCTGGCGGGGTCGATCGGCGCCGGTGCCGGTGCCGGCTCCGAGCTCCCGACCACACCCTCACCGAGAACCTGCAGCAGCTCGGCCGCCCCTGGGCTCAGCGCGATTCCCTGAGCGGCCGCCCTCGCCGGTGCGAGCCCGGGCGGCGAGCTCGACGCAAGGATGAGTCCGGCAATGACGAGCACGGCCGATCGTCTGATCATGACGGCAGCGAATGATACCTCCGCTGAAGTAGGAGGCAATGCGGACAATTGCCGGTTGTTTGAGCGGCCTGCCGAACGCGAATCCGGCCCGCGGAGACGAGAGCGACGCGTAAGTGTCAATGGGACGGCGGAAATCCTCCGAGCCGCCCCCGCCGCACGCTTGGCACGGTCGCTGCAGAGACGGTGACGGCAGTGGTCGTTGGACCACGTCGAGATGGAGCGCGTACGAATGTTTACAGCCACCGGCTGGGCTCTCTCATGGCAAACGGAGAAATGATGGCGAAGCGAATTCTCGTCCCGGTCGATCGAACGAAGGAGATGGAGTCCCAAACCTCTGCGCGACACGCGCGATCGGGTGATCGTCTCGACCGAGCAGCAGATCGAGCGGCTGGAGCGGCGCACCACCGACGAGCTTCGCCGGCTGGCGGTGATCAGCCTCGACGGCGTGCCGGTCGAGACGACCGTGATCTTCGGCGACCGCGCCGTCGAGGTCGGCGTGGAGGCGGCGTGCTTCGGCGCTGACCTCGTGGTGCTGCCACCGGAGCGCCGGCGCGGTCCGGCGGCGAGCATCGCCGCGATCGTCCGGCGCCTGATCGCCGGCCGCCCGGCCGCCGGGGCCGGCGTCTTGCGCCTCTGGGCGCTGCGAGCCGAATCGACGGGCTGACGCTCGCTCTCAGCTCAGCGTCGAATCGACGACAGTCAGGGGGTGCCGACCCTCGACGAACGTCACCTCGGTCACGCCGATCAGGCGCCGCGCGTCCGCTTCCGGGATCTTCATGGGTCCGGGCGCCGGCGCGGTGCCGGGCGCCGGCTGGGGGAACGCCGTCGACAATGCCGTGTGGAAGCTGACGTTGCCCTCCACCTTCGTCAGCACCTGGTGGATGTGGCCGTTGAGCACGCTGACGGAGCCGAAGCGCTTGAGGTAGGCCAGGGCGCGCCCGGCGTCCTCGGTGACCCAGCCCCACTGGGGGTACACCGACCAGAGCGGAACGTGGGCGAAGACGACGATCGGCGTGCTGCTCGCCAGGGGCGCCAGGTCCTTTTCGAGCCACTCGATCTGGTCCGCGCCGAGCGCGCCCATGCCTTCGCCCTTGTACGTGAGGACGTTGACGAGGCCGACGAAGTGCGTGCCCTTGTAGTCGAAGCTCTGCCAGCCTCGCCCGCCGACCGTCCCCTTGCCGTATCGCCCGAGATATTCCTTGCCGCCGTCGAGGAACACGTCGTGCTCACCGGGCACGTAAAAAACGCGCGCGGTCCTCACGCCCTTCAGCATCTCGGCGAGCGTGTCGAAGGCGCCCGGCTTCTGGCCGTGCGTCTGGTCGCCGGTGTGCAGCACGAACGCCGGCGCCGGTCGCAGCGCGTTGACCCGGTCCAGCACTTGCTGGAGCGTCGCCACCGGGTCGCCGTTCGCCTGTCCCTTGAAGCCGATGTGCGTATCGCTGATCTGAACGAAGCTGAAGCCACCGGGCGCCTCGTCCGCCGCCGCCGGCGAGAGCATGCGTGACGACAGCATGCCCCCGGCGGAGGTCCAGACGAGCGCCGAGCCCGCCCACGCCATGCACTCGAGAAATCCTCGCCGAGCGATCCGATCCATGTCCGCCTCCCCTGGTTCCGTCTGGATTTGATGGGTGAACGTGCTACTTCACGATCACCGCCGCCTTCATCTTCGGATGCAGCGCGCAGAAGTACTCGTACGTGCCGGGCCGGGTGAAGGTCTGCGCGAATGTGTCCTCGTTGCCGAGCCCGCCCGAGCCGAATGAGCCCGTCGCGGACGTGATCGTGTGGGTCTCCTCGTCGTGATTGACCCAGGTCACCGTCGAGCCGGCCCGGACCGTGAGCGGCGTCGGCGCGAACTTGAACTCCTTGATGCCGACGGTCGCCGAGCTCGATCCCAGGGCGTGCGTGGCCGTCACCGCCGCCAGGGTGATCCCGGCGAGCATCGCTGGACGCCATGGCCATCGTCGTGTCGTCTCGTGCTTCTTCATCGCGACCTCCTCACGATCGTCCTCACTCCCGCCAACGCGGCCGGCTCGCGGTCGTTCCCGTGGAACGATCCGCCGACTCGCGCGTTGCGGAGAACGAGAAGGCCTTCCAGCGGGTGCTATGTTTGGGGGCGTGGCGACGGGGAGCCAACCAGCGTGAGTGCCCTGGCGAACGAGGCGTTGGCCTACGCCGACGCCTTGCACAACTTGGCTCGGTACCTGACGGGCAACGAGTCGGACGCCGAGGACCTCGTCCAGGAGACCTACGCGCGGGCCCTCCGGTCGGCGCATCAGTTCGCGCCGGGCACGAACTTAAAAGCGTGGCTGTTTCGGATCCTGCGCAACACGTTCCTGAGCTCGTACCGGCGCCAGCGCCACAACCCAACGGTGGGCGGGCTGGACACGGTGGACGCGCAGTCGCAGGGCGCGGCGCCCTCCGACTGGCTGCTCGGCGACATCGAGCTCGACCGCCTGCGCAAGGTCGTGGCGGAAGAGATCGAGGCGGCGCTGATGACGCTCTCGGAGGAGGCGCGGACGGTCATCCTGCTGGATCTGGAGGGCCTGACGGAGGTGGAAGTCGCCGAGGTCGTCGGGTGCGCGGTAGGCACCGTCAAATCGCGGCTCGCCCGCGCGCGGGCGACGCTGAGGCAGAAGCTCAGGGACTATGCGCGATGAGAGGCCGATGAGCTGCGACAGCGTCCGGATCCGACTGCTCGACTACCAGCAAGGGCGCTTGCCGCTCGATGCGCAGAGCGAGGTGCGTGCGCACCTCGATGGCTGCCCGGCCTGCGCCCGCGTCGGGGCGGTCGAACACGAGCTGACGTGGGTGCTCGAGCACCGCCTGCCCCAGCACCCCGCGTCACTGGCGCTCAAGCGCCGGCTCGCCGCCCGGTGGTCCGCGACGGCGGCCCGGCGCTCGTGGTGGAGCCGGGGGCGACCGTCCCTCGTGCCGGCGCTGGCGGCGGCCGCGGTGGTGCTCGTCGCGATACCCCTCGTCTCTCATCAGCGCACGGCTTCTCGGCTGGCGAGCGAGCGCGCCGCCGTCGTGGCCGAGGCCGTGAACGACCACCTGCGCGTGCTATCCAGTCAGCACCCGCTCGACGTCGAGAGCGGCGGGCTCCACCAGGTGAAGCCGTGGTTCGCCGGGCGCCTCGATTTCGCCCCGGCGGTGACGTTCGCGGGCGACGCCGACTTTCCGCTGAAGGGCGGCAGCGTCGGCTATTTCCGGGACCGCAAGGCGGCGGTGCTCGTCTACGCGCGCCGCCTGCACCCGATCTCGCTGCTGATGTTCCGTGCCGAAGGCCTGGCGTGGCCGGCGTCCGATCTCACGCGGCTCGACGGCGTGGAGCCGCACGCGACGGCGGAGCGCGGCTTCAACGTGATCGTGTGGCGGCGCGGCGAGCTCGGCTACGCCCTCGTGTCCGACGTCGACGCCGTCGAGCTGAAGCAGCTCGCCGCGAAGATCGTCGGTGGATCCTAGCGCCTCCGGCGCCTCTCACTTGCCTTTCAGCTTCACGTCCTCGTACGGCGCGGAGAAGATGTACCCCGGGATGAGCCCGATCCCTGACTCCTCCACCCTCGGTCCCACGCCGTTCAGGCCGGCGTTCAGCCAGACCGGCGCGACCATCACCTTCTCGTACATGAGCTGCTGGATCCGGTGCAGGGACGCCTCGCGGCGCCTCGGGTCCAGCTCGCCCGCCTGCTCCTGGAAGAGCCCGTCGATGTCGGAATAGCTCCCGTAGGCATAGGTACCGCCCGCGGCGACGAAGGCTTCGATCCTGGTGGCCGCATTGCCGAAGGCGCCACTCGCCCCCTGGACGAGGCCCTTGTGCTTCTTGTCGGCGAACCCCCGGAAGAAGGCCGCCCGCTCGAGCGGCCGCAGCTTCACCCTGATGCCGGCTGCGTTGAGATAGTTGACCACGGGCTCGCCGATGTAGGTGACCGCCGCGTCGGCGACGTAGTCGCCGGCGTCGAACCCGTTGGGATAGCCGGCCTCGGCGAGGAGCTGCCTGGCCTTCGCGGGGTCGTACGCGTAGCCGGGCGACTGCCAGTAGAACTCGAAGCTGCTGGGAATGATGCTCCCGGTGAGCTTGCCGAATCCCAGGAGCTCGGCCCGGTTCATCGCCGGCCGGTCGATCGCGTGGTTGGCGGCCAGCCGCACGCGGCGGTCGTGCCACGGCGACTTCGGATCCCACTGCTCGGCGAAGTAAACCCAGTTCGTGACGAGCCCCACGACCGGCTTCAGCGTGAGCGCCGAGGTCCGGCGAAGCTCCTCGGCCAGCGTGCCGCGAATCGCGTAGGCGATGTCCACCTCGCCTCGCTTCAACGCGACCAGGCGCGTCGTGTCGTCCGGGATGGACTTCAGGACGAGCCGCTTCACACTCGGCGCCTTTCGCCAGTATTGCTCGAAGGCCTCCAGGACCAGCTCGACGCCGGGGGTGAACGAAACGAACCGGTACGGGCCGGCGCCGACCGGCGCCTTCTTGAAACCCTCGTCGCCGACCTTCTCGACGTACTTCTTGGGCACGATCCAGCCGGCCCCGGTCGCGCTCGAGTAAAACGTCATGAAGTCGGGCCACGCCCGCTTGAGACGGAAGCGGACGCGCGCGGGATCCGGCGTCTCCACCGCCGCGACGCTCTCCTTGAGCGTCTTGTGGGCCGCGCCCCGGTAGCGCTCGAACGAGAACTTGACGTCTTCCGCGGTGACCGGCTCCCCGTTGTGAAACCTCACGCCTTTGCGAAGGACGAACTCGTAGACGAGTCCATCCGGCAAGACGCTCCACGACTCGGCCAGACAGGGGGCCATGGGCTGACCCGGACCCGGTCGCACGACCGCATCGTGCAGCGCGTAGAGGACCATGAAGGGCGTGATGATTCCGGAGGCTTCGGCGGGGTCGAACCACGTGGGCGCGAGCGACGCTTGGACGGCCCACGTCATCTGACCCTCGGGTGCCGCGGCGCTCGGCGCGGCGCCGACGGTCGCGATCGTCAGGAGGAGCGACGCAACGGAGAGGCCCCGGCGCAGGCCCGTTTCGATGGTGGGTGTCATGGGCGAGTCCCTCCCACCCATACGGGGGGTAAAGCGCACGGGCGCGAGCGGCCCAGTTTCAGCCGGCGGCGCGAGCGCGGCGCTTCTTCTGCTTCTTCTTGAAGGCGGCGCGTTTGCGCGCGGTCTTCCTGCGATTCTTCTCGCGCATGGCAGTCTCCTAGTGTCGTGGTTGAAGCAAGCGTTTCAGCGCCAGGATTCCGCGAGCGAGATTATCACCCGGCTCTGTCCTCGGCTACCCCCCGATGACAGATTGTGGAGTCCCAGCGTACTTGACGACCAGATTCCCTCGGTCTAGTTTGCCCCCACGCCGCTGTCACGCGTGAAGAGGAGGCCGCCCGATGGCCAAGGGAAGCTTCAGGGTCATGGACAGTGACATCCACGTCGACGAGCCGCACGACCTCTGGCTGCGGTACATCGAGCCCCGGTACAAGGACCGCGCGCCCCGCTTCGCGCCGATCGACGGCTCGCACACCAACGGCTGGCAGTTCGAGGGCAAGGTCTTCCCCGCCTTCTTCGACCGCCCGGAGCGCCGGCGTCTGGGCCGCATCCGGAGAGAGAAGGCGCGCGCCCGCCACCTGGCGACCGGACGCTACCGCGATCCGGCCGAAGACCTCCCGGGTGACGACCCCCACGCGATGCTCCAGGCCATGGACCGCGAGGGCATCGACGTCGCCGTCGTCTTTCGCACGCGAGGTGCCCATCTGATCGGCGTCGACGGGCTCGAGCCCGACCTCTCGGCCGCGGTCTGCCGCGCCTTCAACAACTGGCTGGCCGACTTCTGCGGGACCGACCGCGCGCGTCTGAAGCCCGCGGCGATCCTGCCCCTGCACGACCCGAAGCTCGCCGTCGAGGAGGCGCGGCGCAGCGTGCGCGAGCTCGGTGCAGTCGCGGTCGTGCTCTCCAACCATCCGGTGAACGGCCGGGCGTGGTACGACCCGAGCTACGACCCGCTCTGGGCCGAGGCCCAGGGCCTGGGCGTGCCGGTGGCCTTCCACGGGATCCAGATGGCCTACCAGGAGCACCTCGGCCGGCGCTTCATGGACAACTTCGTGATGGCGCACGCGGTCGCGCATCCGCTGGAGCAGATGATGGCGCTCGGCAGCCTCCTGACCGGCGGCGTGTTCGAGCGTTTCCCGCGGCTCAAGGCGGCCTTTCTCGAGGGGAGCTGCAGCTGGGTGCCCTGGTGGCTCTGGACGCTCGACGAGCGCGTCGAGAAGTTCGGCGACGACGAGCAGTTCCGCCTGTCGATGCGGCCGAGCGAGTACTTCCGCCGCAACTGCTGGGTCTCGGTCGATCCCGACGAGGATCTGGTCCGTCACGCGATCCCGTCCATGGGCGACGACAACATCGTCATCTCCACCGACTGGCCGCACGACGACTCGGCCTACCCGCGCGCGGTCGACACCTTCCTCGGGCTCGAGGGCGTGAGCGACGCGACCAAGCGCAAGATCCTCTGGGACAACTGCTCGCGCCTGTACGGGTTGAGCTCGGAGGCGGCGAGCCCGTCGGTCCGCCGCCTGCCTACTTCTTCTTCAGCCTGACCTCCTCGAGCGGCGCCGACCAGGGGTACGGATTGATCAGCATCAGCGCGGGCTCCTCGACGCGCGGCCCGATCCCACTGGGCCAGAGGAATTCGAAGATGGGCCCGAATCTCACGCGCTCGTGCAGGGTCTGCTGGATCTGGAAGAGCATGGCCTCGCGCTTCTTGCGGTCGGTCTCCAGGGCCTGCTGCTTGTAGAGCGCGTCGATGTCGGGATAGCCGCCGTAGGCGTAGGTGCCGTCGCTCGGCACGATCTCCGACATGCGCGTGGCGGCGTTGCCGTAGAGCCCGCTGCCGCAGACGCAGACGCCCTTCAGCTTCTTCGTCCCCCACGCCGCGAAGAAGGCCGCGCGCTCCATCGGCCGCATCCGGAGCTTGATGCCCAGGGCTCCGAGATAGTTCATGACCGCTTCGCCCCGCGCAAAGAACGGAGGCGTCACGTACAGCTCTCCGGAATCGAACCCGTTGGGGTAGCCCGCCTCGGCCAGCAGCTGCTTGGCCTTCACCGGATCGTAGGGGTACGGCTCGATGGGCAGCGCGAACTCGAAGGCCCGGGGAATGATGCTCCCCGTCGGCTTCGAGGCCCCCAGCGTCTCCATCTCGCTCAGCGTCCGGCGGTCGAGCGCGTGGTTGGCGGCCAGGCGCACCCGCTTGTCGGCCCAGGGCGACTTGGGATCCCACATGTCGAAGAAATCCAGCGCGGCGATCCCGATGCCCCCGGAAAATGCGAGCCGCAGCGAGGGATCTCTCTGCAGCTCCAGGGCCTGCGGGGCATCGAGCATGTAGGCGACGTCGACTTCGCCCCGCTTCAGCATGGCCGCCCGCGTGGTGGGCTCCGGGACGACCTTGAAGACGAGCCGCTTGACCGAGGGTACCTTGCGCCAGTATCCCTCGTTGGCTTCCATGACCAGCTCGACCCCGGGCGTGTGGCTCACGAATCGATAGGGCCCCAGACCGATCGGCTGCTTCTTGAAGCCGTCGTCGCCGACCTTCTCGACGTATTTCTTGGGCACGACCCAGCCGGCGCCGGTCGTCAGCGTTCCGTAGAAGGCCATGAAATCGGGGAAGGGCTCGTGGAGCTGGAATCGCACGCGGTAGGGATCGACGACCGTGATCTCGCGCACCTTCTCCTTGAGGATCTTGGTCCCCTTGGTGCGATGGAAGCTGAACTTCACGTCCTCGGCGGTGAACGGATCGCCGTTGTGGAACTTCAGCCCCTCGCGCAGCTTGAACTCGTAGACGCGCTGATCGGCGCTCACCGTCCACGACTCCGCCAGGCTCGGCGTCATGAGGTTGCCGGGCATGGGTTTCACGAGCGCGTCGTGCATCGCGTAGAGCACCCAGAACGGGGTGATCTGACCCAGGACCTCGGCCGGATCGAACCACTGGGGCGCCAGCGTCACGTAGATCGCCCAGCGCATCTCGCCTTCGGGCTTCACCTGGGAAGCCTCCGGCTTCAGCGGCGACGCCGCCCTGGGCTGGGCGGCTGCGTCTGGGAAAGGACCGAATGCGACCAGGACCGACAGCAGGCCGGCGGCGGCCACCAGGAAGCACCGTGCTCGGCTCATTCTCCCCTCCACGCTGAGGGACACGGTCAGGCCGGTTGCGCCGGACCATAGCTCTGGAAGACGATCCAGTCAATGGCGCGCCTGGGACTGCGATGGCGCGCGTACCGGCCGGGTCAAGCCGCCTGAGGGGCCGCCGTGGAATCTAAGCCTCCGGAAACGCTCTCTGATCCACGTAAACCAATCGGCCCAAAGGTCCGTCTACAAACCTAGCGACCGAATTCGGTCGGCGGTATGGTCGTCTAAGGGGTCGCGAGGGCGAATGAAAAGGTCAGCGGCCGTTTCGCTTCTGGTGATCGCGCTGCTTCTGGTCTCAGTGGTCCCGAGCCACGCCTGGTGGCACCGGGGCTGGTGGGGCCCACCGTATCCGTACTGGCACTACCCCAGGTACTACGTCGTCGCTCCACCGCCGGTCATCGTGCCTCCTCCGGTCGTCGAGTCGCCCCCGGTCTTCGTCCAGCAGGAGGCGCCACAGGGATACTGGTACCTCTGCCCCAGCGCGCAGGCCTACTATCCGAACGTTCAAACCTGTCCCGAGGCGTGGGTCAAGGTCGCGCCGCGGTCACAACAGTAGAGAGGATCAGGTGAGGTCATGACGCGCAGCGCCTCCCTTCTCGCGATCGCGGCCGGGCTCGTCATGACGGGCTGCGCGACGGTGCCCACCGGGCCGAGCGTGATGGTGCTTCCGGGCCACGGGAAGAACTTCGAGCAGTTTCAAGCCGACGACGCGGTGTGCCGTCAGTGGGCGTCGCAGCAGACCGGGACGACGACGAAGCAAGTGGCGACCGGATCGACCGTCAGCGGCGCCGTGATCGGCACGGCCGTCGGGGCCGCCGCGGGGGCGGCGATCGGCGCGGCCGCGGGGAATCCCGCGATGGGGGCGGCCGCGGGCGCCGGAGTCGGGTTGCTCGGCGGCACCGCGGTGGGTGCCGGCGCCGGGAGCGGCGCGCAGGACATGGTGCAGCGCCGCTTCGACATGACGTACATGCAGTGCATGTACGCCAAGGGCAATCAGATCCCCGTCGCCCGGGGATCGCTGCCGTCGAGCTACAGCTCCGCACCGCCGGCGGGCCCGTCGGTCAACGTCCCGCCCCCGCCGGCCGGCGCGCCGCCGCCGCCACCGCCCAGCGCGCCTCGATAGGATTTCGCCGGGCGGCCGCCCGATGAGCCGCCCGGCTACTTGAACGCCGGCATCACCTCTCGGGCGAAGCGCGCGAGATTCTCCTTCATGATCTTCTTCGGCGTGCCCAGCGGACACGAGACCATGACGTGCTCGAGTCCGGGGTACCGCTGCTCCACTCCCTTCAGATAGGTGATGAACTCCTCGGCCGGGCCGCAGAGCCAGGTGCGGTTGGCCACGCCGTTCTCGATCGTGGCGGCCGTCGGCGACTGGGGCTGGCGGGCCGCCACCGCCTTCACGTGCTCTTCGCTGTAGCGCAGCATTCCGAGCGGGCCCATGAACTTGGCGTGCTCCTCGAAATAGGGCCGCGCCCGGCGGACGGCCAGCTCCTGCGTGTCGTCGATGCTCATGCGGAATCCGAGAATGAGGTCCTCGCCGAGCTCGAGCTCCCGGCCGTGGCGACGAGAGACCGCCTGGTAGTCACGGAACCAGCGGTCGACGAACTGCTCGGCCGTGGCCGAGACGACGCCCTTGATGCCGTGCTTGGCCATGAACTCGAGCCCGCGAGCGCTGCCGCTCACGATGGGCTGCCAGATCTCCACGGGAAGGTGCACCGGCCGCGGCACGAGCGTGAGCTCTTTCAGCTGATAGCCGCGGTACGCAACCGCGGGCGGAATCGTGTAGTACTTCCCGGCGTGCGAGAAGGACGCCTGGTTGAACGCCTTCAGGATGATCTCGAGCTGCTCCTCGAAGAGCTCCCGGTTGGCCTCGCCGTCGAGCATGGGATTGCCGAAGCTCTCCACCTCGCGCGTGTGATAGCCGCGACCGATGCCGAAGATCAGGCGGCCGCCCGTCAGGATGTCCGCCGTGGCGTAGTCCTCCGCCAGCCGGATCGGATGCCACGTCGGGATGATGTTGAACCCGCAGCCGATCTTGAGCCGCTTGGTGTGATTGGCGATGTGAACGGCCAGCAGCGGGATGTTCGGGATGCACTCGTAGCCCTCGTGCTGGAAGTGGTGCTCGGCCAGCCACAGGGCCTCGTACCCGAGCTCGTCCATCGTCCGGGCGAGCTCGAGCGTGGTATCGAACGCCTCGATCACCCGCTCGTTCGAGTACCGGCGGTCGTCGGCGGGAGTGCCCGAGTGCCCGCAGTTCTCCAGCTCGATGTGTCCGATGTAGAGGGTCGAAAAGCGCTTGATCATGCCGGCCTCTCCGCTGGGGCGAGCGTTCTCAGGTCGACGGTCGGGTCGGCGAGGTGACTGGGATCGACCGCCACCCGCGCCTTGATGATCGGGAGGGTCCGCCGCAGATCGCGCCCCTGATTGATCGCGACGACCGACTCGACGCGGCCCTCGGCCAGGTAGAACGCCAGGAACTTGCGCTCCGGCAGGCTGCCGCGTACGACCACCGTGTCCCAGGCCGCGTGGAATCCCGCGTACTGGATGTTCGCGTCGTACTGATCCGACCAGAACCAGTGCACCTCGTCGTAGGGCTGGCCCCGGCCGAGCATGCTCCGCGCGGCCGCGGCCCCCTGCTTCACCCCGTTCTGCCAGTGCTCGACGCGCATCGGTCGCGCGCACACGGGGTGATAATGGTTGGCGACGTCGCCCGCCGCGAAGATGCCGGGCACGTTCGTCCGGCAGAGCTGGTCGACGACGATGCCGTTGTCGATCCGGACACCGGCTCCCGCGACCACCTCGGTCGCGGGCTCGATCCCGAGCCCGAACACCGCCAGATCGCACTCGATGCGGCGGCCGTTCTGCGTGACCACGCGCTCGACGCGGCCGACCCCCTCGAACGCCGCCACGGCGTCGCCCAGGATCAGATCGACCCCGTGATCGCGATGGAGCCCCTCGACGACGGCGCCGATCTCCGCGCCGAGCGCCCGGTAGAGCGGGGTCTTGAACGGCTCGATCGCGACGACCTCGAGGCCGCACTGGCGCATCGACGCCGCGACCTCGGCGCCGATGAACCCCATGCCGACCACGACGGCGCGGCCGCCGCGCGCGATCGCGTCGCGGATGCGATCGGCGTCGGCCACCGTGCGCAGGTCGTAGACACCGGGCAGGTCGAGCCCGGGAATCGGGAACCGCCGGTTGCGCCCGCCGGTGGCGATGAGCACGCTGTCGAACTCGAGGCGCTCACCGCCCTCGAGCTCGAGCGCGCGCTGCGGGGCGTCGACGCTGACGACCCTGGTCCCGAGTCGCGTCTCGATGCTGCGCTCGCGGTAGAACTCCGGCTGCCGCAGGAGCGTCTTCTCGAACGGCATCCCGCCGCGCAGATACGCCTTGGAGAGCGGCGGGCGATCGTACGGGAGCTGGGGCTCGGCACCCAGGAGCACCACCCGCCCGTCGAAACCTTCCTCGCGCAGCGTCGCCGCGGCGGAGGCGCCGGTGAGGCTGGCGCCGACGATCGCGATCGTCGGCATCAGAACTCCACTTGCAGGTCGCTACCCTGGACGCGCACCGGATAGACCCTGAGCGGCACGGTGGCCGGCGGGGCGAGCACGGCGCCGGTGCGGATGTCGAACTCGGCGAAGTGACAGGGGCACGTCACCACCGTGCGCACCAGCTCGCCGTCGGCGAGCGAGCAGTCTTCGTGCGTACATGTGTCGTCGAACGCATGGAACGTCCCGCCGACGTTCGCCACCGCCACCGGCAGATTGTCGATCTCGACCTTGACCATCTGCCCGGTCTGGATGCTGTCTGCTTTCGCCACCGTCACGAATCGGGCCATGTCAGTGTCCCTTCCCTCCTGTGGGTGTCACGGCTCGGAGCGACGATAGACAACGACGAGGAAGAGATTTTGTCAAGCTCACGCGATGCGTCAGGATCGCGGCGCTGACGCAAAGCGGCAGGACTTTCGCCCGGCTCTGCCCCGCCTTCTGCCCGCTCTCTCGACGCGGCGCACCCGCCGGACGCGCTGGAATCCCGCATTATTGAGATGCCATCGATCGCCTGGTCCACCTGGTGACCGGACGCATGCGGTCGCCGCATCGCGCAGGTCAGCTCGCGACGCGGCC
>Ga0137403_10001820_pt1 | contig 26587 bp, 19 predicted proteins | sample CZOMad2_1_16fung_FD_122057 | JGI IMG/M metagenome (GOLD analysis project Ga0137403, IMG submission 122057) | Vadose zone soil fungal communities from Angelo Coast Range Reserve, California, USA - CZOMad2_1_16fungal (Hybrid Assembly) | ecosystem: Environmental > Terrestrial > Soil > Vadose zone... | reverse complement strand
CGCAGATGAACGCCTTCACCAACTTCGCGCTCCAGATCACGCTGCCGCCGAACCCGAATCGGAACCTCAACAACTCGCTCAACGCCGACCAGTCGGCCGGGCTGAGTTTCTTCGCGGGCTCGCGGCGGGCGGACGGGATCGCCATCGGCGGCGGCACCGGGTTCGCCTGCAACGGCTGCCACACGCTCGATGCGAGCCAGGGCTTCTTCGGCACCGATGGTGAGGCGAGCTTCGAGATGGAGACGCAGACCGTGAAGATCGCGCACCTGCGGAACCTCTACCAGAAGGTCGGCATGTTCGGCATGCCGGCGGAGCCGCTCACCAACGCCGGCAACAACCAGTTCATGGGCGATCAGGTGCGCGGTTTCGGCTTCCTCCACGACGGCAGCACCGACACGCTCTTCCGGTTCCTGCAGGCGAAGGTCTTCAACAACAGCAACGGCGTCGGCTTCAACGGCGGCGACACGCAGCGCCGCCAGGTGGAGCAGTTCCTCCTCGCCTTCGACAGCGACCTGGCGCCGATCGTCGGCCAGCAGGTGACCCTCACCAGTACCAACTCCACCGTCGCCGGTCCCCGGATCCATCTCCTCATCGCGCGCGCCGAAGAAGACGAATGCGATCTGGTGGCCAAGAATCGCTGGGGGGGGGTCCTGTATGTCGGTGAGGGGATGTTCCAGTTTGCACGCCAGGGCATACCGCAGATCCCCGATCCAGTCCTGCGCGCCACAACGCACCTGCCGCAAGGGGAAATCACGTACACGTGTGTGCCCCCGGGCTCGGGCCAGCGGATTGGCCTTGATCGTGACGGTGACGGTATTTTCGACGGCGATGACCACGTAGTGGCGAACGTCGTCGGGGTTGATATAGGTGCCGACCGTAATCGGGCGAAAGCCCGACGGCACATCGATGGCGCTCTTGCTGCCGCGCAACGCCACAAGCGCTAACGGCGCGCCCATGCGTCGTCGCGGCGCGACGGGCGACGGGCGAGGCGGAGGCAATCTCGGGCACGTTTGGGGCGGAGCCGAAGCGGCGACTCCCTAGCGGGGAGCTGAGGGAACCTCGTCGAGGACCCAGGTGACAGGTCGAGCGGGGTCGGGTTCATAGCGGCGAGTTTGGCCGAGTTCGGCCATGGAGCCGCGAGCGGTGTCGACCAGTTCGGCGGGAACTTCGGCGAGGAAGCGCGAGGGCAGGGAGGCGCGGAGTTGCTGTTCGTTGCCGAAGATGCGGCGGTAGAGCGCGCGAGTGAGGGTTAGCGATTTGCGGGCGCGGGTCATGCCGACGTAGACGAGGCGGCGCTCTTCCTCGATGCCTTTTTCTTCGTTGATGGAACGGCTGTGCGGGCAGATGCCTTCTTCGAGACCGGTGAGGAATACGTGATCGAATTCGAGACCTTTGGTGCTGTGCAGAGTGATGAGCGTGACGCCGGGCTTGCCTTCGAAGGAATCGGCGTCGCTGACGAGAGCGGCGGCGTCGAGAAAATCGGTGAAAGTTTCGCCGGCTTCCATGCTTTCGGCTACGGCGCGGGTGAGTTCTTCGAGATTTTCGATACGGGCTACGTCTTCGGGCGTGTTGCGGTCCTTGAGCATTTCCATGTAGCCGGATTCATCGAGAACGGCGTGGAGAAATTCGGCAGGTTCCTTTTCGGCGAGCGCGGTTTGCAGGCGGGCGATTAGTTCCTGGAACGAGCGCAACGGAGTTACGGCGCGAGTGCCTGCGCCTCCGGTGATGAAGTCGACGATAGCGTCCCACAGGGAGCGATTGTTGGCGATGACGTTTTCGCGGAGAGCGTCGACGGTGGTTTTGCCGATACCGCGCGGGGGAACGTTGAGGACGCGGAGCAGGGAAATATCGTCTTCGGGATGCATGGCCAGCCGGACGTAAGCGAGCGCGTCCTTGACTTCGGCGCGATTGTAGAAGCTGAAGCCGCCTACTAATTTGTAGCGAAGGCCGCGGCGGCGGAAGACTTCTTCGAAAGCGCGGGATTGGAAATTGGTGCGGTATTCGACGGCGCAGGTCTGGTCGGAATCTTCGCGGAGGATTTTTTCGAGTTCCTCGGCGACGTATTCGGCTTCGGCCTGGGCGTCGCGGGCTTCGAAATATTTTAGATTGGTGCCGCCGCCGTTTTCTGCGCTGAGGGATTTGCCGAGGCGTTCGGGATTGTTGGCGACAACGGCGCCAGCGGCGTCGAGGATTTGCTGGGTGGAGCGGTAGTTGCGTTCGAGTTTGATGACGCGGGCGCTGGGAAAATCGCGGGAGAAGCTGAGGAGGATGGAAACGTCGGCGCCGCGCCAGCGGTAGATGGATTGGTCTTCGTCGCCGACGACGCAGATATTGTGATGAGGGCCGGTGAGCAGGCGGAGAAGATCGTATTGGACGCGATTGGTGTCCTGATACTCGTCGACGTGGAGATATTGAAAGCGCTGCTGCCACTTTTCGCGGACCGGGGCGGCTTCGCGGAGAAGCTTGACGCTGCGGAGAAGCAAATCGTCGAAATCGAGGGCGTTGCTCTGGTGCAGGAGCTTTTCGTAGGCGGAGAAAATGTCGGCGACGCGGCGGCCGTCCGGCCCGATGGCTTCGGCGCGGAGTTGCTCGGGAGACTTGGCGTGATTTTTGGCGTGGCTGATGGCGCTGAGGACGTTGCGCGGAGTGAGATCGTCGTCTTCGATTTTGAGCTTGGCCATGGCGAGTTTTACGGCGGCGATTTGGTCGTCGCCATCGTAGACGGCGAAATCGCGCGGGAGACCGGCGCTCGAGGCTTCGCGACGGAGAAGGCGGGCGCAGAGAGAATGAAAAGTGGAGACCCAAGGCTTGGCGGGAGGAATGCCGGAGCGAAGGAGAAGGTCGGAGACGCGGTCGCGCATTTCTTCGGCGGCTTTGTTGGTGAAAGTGACAGCGAGGATGGCGTCGGGAGAAACGCCGCTGGCGATGAGATTGGCCATGCGGAAGGTGATGGCACGAGTTTTGCCGGTGCCTGCTCCGGCGAGGATGAGCACTGGGCCTTCGACGGTTTCGGCGGCGAGACGCTGCTCGGGATTGAGTTTATCGAGAAGAGTTAGCATGCGATGGGCGCGGGAAGGAAAGTTGGCACACTGGATTTTAGCCGAGGGAGAGACACGGTGCAAACGAAGTCGAAAACAAGCGCAGATTTGCTGAACTGGACATCTGCTGCGGGCGAAGCGCGCGGTACCTGCGAGCATCACTTCTGTACGCGGTGCTCTAGGGCGAAGCGCTTCAAGTCCGCTGGCTCAGTGTACGGCTCTTTGTTGTCGCATTTTATCGGTTTTACCTCACCAGTGAATCCGGTTTCGCAAAGGTCCGGAATGTTAATTTCCATTGGCAAATTTTCGTCTAGATAGAAAAATCCGGCCGCTGGGGGTGCATCTGTCGTTTCCGCGAAGAAGTAATAGACCGACCCCGGTCTCAACGGGGTTGCCAGGCTGCCGATCGGAATTCTTTGCACGTAATTCTCGGGAATGATTCCGTATTCGACGGTCAGTTGTGAGACTGGGGACCCTTTGAAGTAGCCCTGCGAAGACTGTACGCACCAAACGAGTGAATTCTCGTCGAAAGGCGTGCCGATCTTGTGGCCTGGTTGAGGACCATAAATTCGGAACGAAGCTAGTCGGCCACTTCCGCGGAGGAAAAAAGAAGGGCCTTTGCCGAGTTCTGCCGACGTCGGTCTTTCACCGCAGCTGGCTAACAATTGCACGGCAGCGATTGTCACGAATATTGCAGCGAGCCTTTGGCGGATCATTTTCTCGTGTCTCGTCATTGGTATACCACAATCTCGCCTACCTCCCGCATCGTGCGGAGGCTTGGTGTGGCTCGATCGACGCGCCAATCAGGAGATTCATCCCGCAGAACCCGCGGGATGGGCGGACTAAGGCGTCCCCGGGGGGCGGCTTAGGTCGATTTCGAAGTAGGTTAGGGATTGGGATTTGCCCATGATGGCGATGTCGGGGACATAGAGGTGGGCGGAAGTGAGCATGTCGAGCTGGCCTTGCAGGTCGAAATAGAGGAGGCCTTGGACGGAGCTGTGGGCGGCTACGACGCTGGTGGGGACGCCGGCGTTCTGCGCTTGGAGTTGAATTTCGGTCCAATTTTTGTCGCGAGGGCTTTTGACGCCGCTGCCGGTGGGAATGGGGAAACGGCGGTGGGAAGTGGGATCTTTGGCGCGGGGACGGAGCGTGGCTTCGGCGACTTGCTCGGCGGACATGGGGTTGAGTTCCTGGCGATTGTCTTCGTCGATGCGAAGAGCGAGGCGAATGCGCTCGAGGCCGACTTTTACGGACTCATTGGAGTCGTTGCGGAAAGTGACTTGAATGGCGAGGACGCCGGCAGCGAACGGCGATTTCTTGGGGAAAGGCTGCTTGTAGAGCGTGGCGTCTAGCCAAGGCTTGGCGGAGACGGTCATGCCTTCGTGGGATTCGAGGGCGGCGGCGTGGATGGGCGGCGGTTGCTGCTGGGCGAAGGTGAATGCGGCGGCGGCAAGACATGCCGCGAATATGGCGGGTGCGATGGCCGGAAGTGCGCGTGTTAGCTCGAGCATCGGATTATAGTAAACTTTAATCACCTTGACGCCTTCGATTCTTTGGGGAAGCTTGGGGTTGCCCTGCACGGCGCGTTGAGTTCGTTACCTCATGGGGCCGCATCTGGAACGACAGGAGCTTTGACCGGTGTACTTTGTGTACAGCCTGCTTATGGGCCTTACCGCCCTTGTGCTTGCACCGTATTGGGTGGTGCAAGGGCTGCGGCATGGGAAGTACCTTGCGAATTTGGGCGAGCGGCTGGGGTTTTCTTTCCCCGGATTGGCGGGGCCGCCAGCGGAACGGGCCGGGGCGATTTGGATCCATGCAGTGTCGGTCGGGGAGGTTTTGTCGGGCGTGACCCTGGCGCGTCGGCTGAAGGAGAAATATCCTGGGCGGCCACTGATTGTTTCCACGACGACGATGACGGGTCAGGCTTTGGCGCGCGAGCGAATGTCGTTCGCGGATGCAGTGATTTATTTTCCGCTGGACTGGGCGTTTGCGGTGCGCAAGGCGCTGGATGCAGTGCGGCCTGCCATGGTGATCGTGCTGGAGACGGAGATTTGGCCGAATTTTCTGCGATTGGCGCGGAAGCGCGGAGTGCCGGTGATTTTTGTTGGCGGACGAGTGTCGGAGCGGTCGTTTGCGCGGTATCAGAAATGGCTTGGCGTGGTTGGGTTTGTCTTGCGGCCGTTTTTGCGGCGAGCGCTGGGGGATGCGGCTGGTTTTCTGATGCAGAGCGAGAAGGATGCGGAGCGAATTCGCGCTTTGGGCGGGCCCCCGGAGCGGATTCGCGTGGGTGGGAATTTGAAATATGACATGGAGATGCCGCTGCCGACGCCGCTTGCGAACTGGCTCGCCGCGGAGACGAAGAGGAGCGGGCGCGGGCCAGTGATTGTGGCGGGAAGCGTAGTGGCGACGGAAGAGCCGCTGGCGCTGATTGCGTTTGGCACGCTGCAGGGCGAGTATCCGAATGCGCTGCTGGTGCTGGCGCCGCGGAAGCCGGAGCGGTTTGAGGCGGCGGCGGAGTTCATTGACGAATCGCACCGGAAATATTTGCGGCGGTCGCAGATTGGTGTGGCGGCTCCTGGCGGGGCGACGAATGGAACTGGCATGGGAACTGCTGCGAATGGCGGCGGCGAGATACCCAAGGATGTAGATGTGGTGCTGCTGGACAGTATTGGGGAGCTGGCTTCGTTGTATCGCGTGGCGGACGGGGCATTTGTGGGTGGATCGCTGGTGCCTTCGGGCGGGCATAATATTTTGGAGCCGGCGGCGTTTGGGAAGATACCGGTGTTTGGGACATCGATGGAGAATTTTGCGGACATGGCGGCAGGATTCCTGGCGAATGGAGCGGCGATTCAGGTGGAGAATCCAGAAGATGCCGGAGGCGCGTGGATTGAATTGCTGCGCGCGCCGGAGCGACGGACGAAGATGGAAGCTGCGGCGCTGCGAATGGTGGAAGAGAATCGCGGCGCGACGGGACGGGCGGTGGATGAGATTGCGCGACAACTTGGGGCGCGGGACGAGCGGTGAAATTGCCGGCGGCAGTGCGGGCGCTGCTGTATCCGGTTTCGGTTTGCTACGGATGGATAGTGGCGTTGCGACTGTGGCTGTATCGCAGCGGGCGGCTAAAACAGCAGCGGCTGATGGGGAAAGTGATCAGCGTCGGGAATTTGACGGTGGGCGGGACGGGCAAGACGCCGATGGTGTTGTGGTTGGCGGAGAAATTTGTTGCGCAAGGGAAGCGGGTGGCGATTCTTAGCCGCGGGTATCGCGGGGCGGATGGTTCGAGCGACGAGATAGCGATGTTGAAGGGGCGGCTGGGCGATCACGTGGTGTTCGGTGTGGGAGCGAATCGCTTTGCAGAAGGACAACGGCTCGAGGCGGCGCAGCCGGTGGATGTGTTTTTGCTGGATGACGGATTTCAGCACTTGGCGCTGGCGCGGGATGTGGATGTATTGATGCTGGATGGTTCACGGAAACTGAAGAATGAGGCGTTGCTTCCGGCGGGAAAATTGCGCGAGCCGATTTCCGGAGGCGAGAGGGCGGATATTGTGGTGGTGACGCGGGATTCTGGGCAGCCCCATGAGAGCATCGCGCGTGGTCGGCGTGAGTCTTTCTTTTTTTCGCAGACCCGACTCTTGGGATTTCGAGCGTGTGGCGAGCGCGGGATTCCCCGCTATTTGAGCGAAATCGAGGAGCGGCCACTGTTCGCCTTTTGCGGGATTGGAAATCCGGAGGCGTTTTTTTCGGATTTGCAGCGGTGGAATGTTCCGGTGACGGGGACGAGGAGCTTTCGGGATCATCATCGATACACGGCGGGTGATTTGCGGGGATTGTTGGCGGCGGCAGAGCGAGCGGGTGCGCGCGGGTTTGTTACCACGGAGAAGGACGAGCAGAATTTGCCGGATGCCGCTGGATTGAAGTTGCCGGTGTATGCGGCGGTGATTGATCTCATGTTGTCTTCGGAGAGCGAGTTTACGGCTGCGCTGGAGCGATTGCTTGAGGGGAAGCGCGGGGCTGCGACGTGAAATTGCTGATTCGCGCTACGAATTGGGTAGGGGACGCGATTCTGGCGTTGCCGGCGCTGCGCGCGGTTCGGGCGCGTTTTCCGGAGGCGGAGATTGCGATTCTGGCGCGGCCTTATGTCGCGGATTTGTACCGGGAGCAGCGGGTGTGCGACCGGCTGATTGAGTACGATGCGAACGCCATACATGCGGGAATAGCGGGCGGGGAACGGTTGGCGAGGGAACTGCGAACGGAGAAATTCGATGCGGCGTTGCTGTTGCAAAATGCTTTTGACGCGGCGTGGATTGTTTGGCGGGCAGGGATTGCCAAGCGAATTGGTTATGCGCGGGACGGCCGGAGCTGGCTTCTGACGGACGCTGTGAAGGTGCCGCGGGCGGGCGAGATTCCGGAGCATGAGACGTTCTACTATCTGGAGTTGCTGCGACGAGTGGGATGGATTGAGGACTTGCCGCAGGTGGACGAGGTACGGTTCGAGGTTTCGGAAGCACGGAGGCGTCGCGGGGCGGAAATATTGATGGAAGCAGGCGCGCGGCCGCACGCGTTGCGAATCGCGCTGGGCGCGGGCGCTTCGTTTGGAGCGGCGAGATGCTGGCCTGCGGAACGGTTTGCGGAGGCGGCGAATCGATTGGCGGAGGCTGCGAATGCGGATGTGGTGTTGTTTGGAACGGCGGGCGAGGCGGCGGTGAGCGGGGCGATCGCGGGGAAATTGCGTAAGCCCGCGATTGATTTGACGGGGAAGACGGCAATTGCGGATTTGCCTGGTGTGCTGTCGCAGTGCCATTTGTTTATCGGGAATGATTCGGGAGTGATGCACGTGGCAGCGGCCGTGGGATTGCCGGTGGTGGGAATTTTTGGGCCGACGGATCCATTTGGAACTGCTCCGGCCACGCCGCGGCGCGCGATTGTGCAGGAGAAGCCGTACTGTAGTCCATGTTTTTTGCGGCGATGCCCGACGGATCATCGATGCATGACGGCGATATCGCCGGAGATGGTCGAGGCAGCCGCGAAACCGTGGCTGATGTCGTCGGAGGTGCGGTCTGCCTGATGGAACGGTGCTGAGGCCGGCGGCATTTCTGGACCGCGATGGAACGATTGCGGAAGAAGTGGGGTATTTGAATCACATCAGCCGGTTTCGGATGTTTCCGTTTGTGCCGGAGGCGATGCGGCGATTGAATGATGCGGGGATGCCGGTGATCGTGGTGACGAATCAGTCTGGCGTGCGGCGGGGATATTTTTCGGAATCGCTGGTGCATGAGGTGCATGGTCTGATGAATCGGCAGCTTGCGGAAGCCGGCGCGCGGGTCGATGCGGTGTATTTTTGTCCGCATGTTTCGGCGGACGGTTGCGTTTGCCGAAAGCCCAAAACGGGAATGCTGGAGCTTGCGGCGCGGGAGCATGGGATTGATGTGAAGCGCTCGTTTGTGGTGGGGGATCGCTACGGCGACATCGAGCTAGCGCGAAATGCCGGCGCGCGGAGCGTACTGGTGCGGACGGGCTATGGCCAAGGGGAACTGGCGTGGCATGCCGGTTCGTGGGCGGTGCAGCCGGAGTTTGTGGCGGATACGCTGGCTGAGGCCGCGGATTGGATTGTGGAGCAGAAGCGATGAAGCGTTTGCCGGCGAGAAACGAAAAGCACTCCGCGGCGGTGGACCTGCTCGCACTTGCGGGGTTCGTAGAGGAATTTGCCGGCAAGAAAATAGTTTTGTTCGGTGATTTTGTGGCGGATGAGTTTCAGTACGGCGAGATCACGCGAGTTTCGCGGGAAGCTCCGGTGCTGATTTTGCGGCATCGGCAGACGGAAGTGGTGCCGGGCGGGGGCGCGAACGCGGCGAATAATCTGGCGGCGCTTGGGGCTCGGATCTCTCCGGTAACGGCGGTTGGCGACGATGCTGCTGGCGACGCGTTGGCATCCTATTTTCGGAGGAAGGGCATCGATGTTACGGGGATTCTGCGCGTGAAGGGCTGGACTACGCCGACGAAGACGCGATTTCTGGCGGGATTTGCGCATACGGTGAGCCAACAGGTGTTGCGAATGGACCGCGAGCCGACGGGGACGCTGCCAGAAAGCGCGCGGAAGAAATTGCGTGCGGTGCTGACGGCGAAATTGCGGAGCGCGGATGCGTTGGCGGTTTCCGATTACGGATTTGGAGTGGCTTCGCCCGAAGCGGTACAGGAGAGCAAACGCGCGAGACGGAAACCGATTCCAGTCACACTGGACTCGCGATTTCGGCTACACGACTATGCGAGGGCTGGAGTGACTTCGGCGACGCCGAACGAGCCAGAATTGGAAACGCTGCATCACACTACCATCGGGAAAAATATTGAGGAACTGAGGCGCTGCGGAGCGGCGACATTGAAGGCGATGAAGCTGAATGCGTTGCTAGTGACGCGGGGTCGCGACGGGATGGCACTGTTCGAACGCGGCGGGCAAGTGGCGCATATTCCGGTGCACGGCAGCGATGAGGCTGTGGATGTGACCGGTGCGGGGGACACGGTGCTGGCTGCGTATACGCTGGGATTGGCTTGCGGAGCGAGTCCCTTGGAGGCGGCGCACATTGCGAATATTGCCGGCGGGTTGGTGGTGATGAAACGCGGCACGGCGACCGTCAGCCGCGAGGAATTGTTGAGTGCGATTCGACGCGATGCTGCGGGAGCGGCCTCCTGACGATGAGGGAAACGCAGCGGAAGATTATTGCGCGCGACAAGTTGCACGCGCAGTTGGTGCAGGAGAAGGAGCGCGGACGACGCATCGTCTTCGCGAACGGCTGCTTTGATGGATTGCACGCTGGGCATGCGCGGTATCTGGAAGCCGCGCGGCGCGAGGCTGATGTGCTCGTGGTGGGGATAAATTCCGATGCGAGTGCCCGCGCCTTGAAAGGTCCGGGCCGTCCCATTTTGGATGAAGGAGCGCGCGCGACGCTGGTGGCGGCATTGCGGTCGGTCGATTATGTGGTGGTGTTTTCGGAACCGAACGTCGAGAAATTGCTGGAAGAATTGCGCCCGGACGTGCACGCCAAGGGAACAGACTATACCGAGGATACGGTGCCGGAGCGTGCCACGGCTGAACGACTGGGGATTCGTGTGGCGATTGTGGGCGATCCGAAGGATCATTCGACGCGAGCGTTGCTGGAAAGCGTGCGCAAGGCGCCGCATGGGTGAGCCGCGATTGCTGGTGGTGCGCCTGGGATCGCTGGGCGATATCGTGCATACGTTTCCTGCGGTCGCTGGATTGCGCGAGACATTTCCCGCGGCGCAAATTATCTGGCTGACGCATCCGCGGTGGGAGTTGCTGATTCGCAGCAGCGGACTGGCGTCGGAGGTGTGGGCGACGGAAACGCGATCGCTGGCTTCGATTCGCGGGATTGTTCGGCGGATTCGTGCGGCGCGGTTTACGGCTGCTATCGACTATCAAGGGTTGTGGAAATCGGCGGGGCTGCCGCTGGTGGCGGGCGTCGGGCGGAGAATCGGGTTTTCTTCGGAGACGATTCGGGAATTCGGCGTGCCGATTCTCTATACGGATCGCGTGCGTTGCATGACGTCGCACATTGCGGATCAGAATGGGGAGTTGTCGTTGCGCGCAGGGGCCCGGAGCGGGGTGGGAAGTTTTGTGTTGCAGATTCCAGCCGAGGCCGCGAATTCGGTTCAGGCTTATTTGCGGGAAGAAGGACTGGAACAATATATTGTGTTGAGTCCTGGTGGCGGATGGCGTTCGAAGTGCTGGCCGGCACAGCGATTCGGTGCGCTGGCGCAGAAGATTCATGACGCGCTGGGTTTGCGATGCGTGGTCAACTACGGGCCGGGCGAAGAGGATTTGGCGCGAGATCTTTGCGCGGCGGCCGGCGATGCCCGGCCGCTTCCTTATAATGGAGAGCTCGGCCGACTCATGGCGATTCTGAAAAATTCCAGCTGCACTGTTGGCGGCGATACTGGTCCGCTACATCTCGGGATTGCGCTGGGTACACCGGCCGTGGCGATTTTCGGGCCGACCGATCCGGCGCGAAATGGGCCTTATCGCTCACAAGATATTGTTTTGCGGGCGGAAGGTGCGGCGCGGGATCACAGCCGGCGGAACGAAACGGATCCTTCCATGCTGGCTATGGAAGTGGACACTGTGTTTGAGGCGGTGCGGCGGCGCATCGGAGCGGCTCGTTGAGCGGAGACGGCAGATTCTTTGTGCGTTGGCGCGTACGGACGGGCTATTTGATTTCGATTGGAGTTTTGTGGTTCGCGCGGCCGGTTGCGACCAGTATTTTGTGGGGCGGCGCGATTGGGTTGACCGGACTATTGATTCGCGCGTACGCGGCAGGATATTTGCACAAGCAGGAAGTGCTGGCGATGACCGGCCCGTATGCGTACACGCGGAACCCATTGTATCTGGGGAGTTCGGTGCTGGCGCTGGGAGCGGCGGTGGCGACGCGGTCGTGGATCTCCGCGGCGTTGCTGCTGATCTATTTCGCGGTGTTCTATTCGATGGTCATGCGGCGGGAAGAATTCGAGCTGCGGCAGCGGCACGGGGCGGCGTTTGATCAGTATGCGAAAGCGGTGCCGTTGTTTTTTCCACGATTGTTTGCGGCGAGCGCGGGCGGAGCAGCAGCGTTTTCTTTGGCGCAGTACAAGAAAAACCGCGAATGGAAAGCGGCTTTAGGGTTTTTGTTGTTGCTGGGGATTCTGTTGGTGATTTGGCGATTGCGGCTGCACTGATGTGATTGCGGACAGCGTCTCCGCGCACGAGACAAAGCAACTTACATGGAGAGTCTTCCCATCCGTGAGCACTTGCACCGCGCCGTCGCGGTCGGTGCGGAGGACGCGCACATTTCCGTTGGCGAGACGGTCCAGCACTTCGGGACTCGGATGGCCGTAGGGATTGCCGGCACCTGCAGAGATGATGGCGATTCGCGGTTGGACTGCAGCCAGAAAATCCGGCAGCGAGGAGTTTTTGCCGCCATGATGAGCGATCTTCAGAACATCAGCGTGTAGCGATTCCGGAGGATTGCCCGCAAGCATTTCGTGCTCAGCCTGTTTTTCGGCATCGCCGGGCAAGAGCAGGCGTTCGTTGCCGAAGGTCAGCCGCAGGACCAGGGAATCATCGTTTTTCGCCGTCGAAGCGATTTCCTGGACGCTACTTTGCGGCCAAAGGAATTCGCCTTCGACACCATCCCAGGCAAATTTCATTGCGCGAAGCTGGTGTTCGACAGGTATGCCTTTGTTGCGGGCCAGCGCTTCGAGGCTGGCTAGCGCCGGAGAAGAGACTTCGCGGCCGATCCAGAGTTGGCCGACGCGAAAGTTTTGCAGCACTGCTTGGAGGCCGCCGAAGTGGTCCTGGTGTGCGTGAGTGAGGGCTACGACGTCGAGCTTCTGGAATCCGCGCGACCACAGGTACGGCGATACGGCTTCTTCGCCGGGGTCAACGGCGGTGCGCTCTTCGTGTCCGGGGAAGCCGGCGAAGGCGCCGCCGCCATCGATCAGGAGGGTGTGTCCGGCGGGTGAGACCACGAACAGGGAGTCGCCCTGGCCGACGTCAAGGACGGTCACTTCGAGCTTGGCCGGTTGGAAGTGGGGCGCAAAGGGAAACGTTGCTACGAGCAGCGCGCAGGCGAACAGTGCCGTGGCGACGCATCGTCGAGTCCAGAGCAGGGACGGAGCATCGAGACGAAGCACGGCTGCGAATGCGAGAGCTAGAGCGAAGAACAACAGGACAAGCAGCCAGGGCGGTCCGGGGATGCGATAGCTCCAACGAGGGAAATCCGCGAACCATTGCACGGCGTGCAAGAGAACTGTGGCGATCCATGTAACCAAAGTGGCGAGCAGTTTGCCTGCGGCGGAAAAAAGCAGGCCGACGGAGAGGGTGAGGAAGCCGAGGGGGACGAGAATCCCGGTGAGCGGCACGGCTAAGAGATTGACGATGGGGCCGGAGAGGGTGATGCGATGGAAGTCTCGCGCCATGAGCGGGAGCATGCCGATTTGCAGGACCAACGAGAGGACGAAGAGTTCCCAGACGCGCAGGCACGAGGCTAGGCCCGAGACGGCGAGATTCTGAGCTGGTGCGACAGCGCGTCGAGGCCAACGCGCGAAGAGCCAGGTCATTGCGGAACGCAAGTCGATGCGGAACTGTGCGGCGCGCGGTTCGTGAGAGGCATCACGGGTGATGTCGCGCCAGCCGCGCAGTGCGCGGGCATAAGGTTGCGCGGTGCGATCGAGCCAAGGGGCGGCGATGCCGGCGATGCAGCCGATGGCTAGAAACGAGAGCTGAAAGCTGGAGTCGCGAAGTTCGAGCGGCTGAGCGAGGAGGAGCAGAAAGGCGGCGACAGCTGCGGAGTTAAGCAATTCCAGGCGGCGGAAGAAGACACTGCCGATGATGACGCCGGCGGCCATAAGGGTGGCGCGGAGGACTGGAGGGCGCTGCTCGACGACGGCAACGTAGGCGAGCAAAAGCGAGAGGGTGAGCAAAGCGGTCCAGACGACGTTGAGGCGCAGGCGTCTGCCGAGCCAGTACAGCGCGAAGGCGATGGCGCCGACGTGGAGACCGGCGACTACGAGGATGTGAAAGACCCCCGTTTTCTGAAACGCCTCGGATTCCGTGCGTTCGACGAAGCTGCGATCGCCGAGCAGCATGGCGCGCATGGTGGCGGCGACGTGCGGTGAAGGAGCGAAGAGAATGTCGATTTCGTCGCGCAAGCGGCGCCTCACGCGAGGCAATAGATTTGCGATGCGAGTTGGTGCGGGGGCGATTTCTTGCAGCAATTCGGCGGAGCGCAGGGTTGCGACGATGTCGGTATGCTGGCGAGCCAAGTATGCGCGGCGATCGAAAGCGCCTGGGTCGCGGAAGACTTGCGGGAGCTTGGCCTGCACGACGGCGGATACTTCATCGCCAGCGTGAACGTCGAGAGGAGGCTCGTCCGGCTTGGGCGAAAAGCTGATGCGCAGTCCGCCAGTGAGGGGTGCGAGGCGATCTTCGAAGTCAACGCCGGTCAGTGCGATGTCATAGCCGAAGCCCCAGGGGAGCTTGGCGGGTTCGTCGCGGAGGACGCCGTGCCAGCGCAGGGGAGTTTCGAGGCTGATCGCGTTGTTCTCGATTTGCGAGACAACGTGTTGCGGTGAACGCGGTTGGTCCGCAACTCTCGCGGCCAAAATGCCGAGGAGCGTCCAAGTCAGAGCCGAGAGCGCTGCGGCCGAAGCTGGCTTATCGAACTTGATGAAAAGGATGCCAGCAAAAATCAGAAGCAACGCAACGACGAATCCGGCCGCGAGAACGGAAAGGGAATTGGCGTGGCGTGCGATGGATGTGTACAGCCCGAGTGCGATGCCGCCAGCGAAGCAGGCGACGATCGCAAGTGCGGGCAGTTTCATGGCGTTCTGCGCAGCCTGACGAGAGTTTCGATGTGAAAGGTTTGCGGGAAGAGGTCGAAGAAATGGACTTCGGAGATTTCGTAGCGAGGTGCGGATTCGGAGTCCTGGGTCAGTTTCTTGGCGGTTCCGGTGAGGATGGCGAGATCCCGGGCCAAGGTCGACGGATCGCAGGAGAGATAGGCGATTTCGGGGGCGCCCAAAGCTGCGAGTTTGGCGGCAGCTTCAGCGCCCAGTCCGGCGCGTGGCGGATCGAGTACGACGAAGTCGGGTTTCTCGAGGGTTTTCTTCAGGAAGACTTCGGCGTGTTCGTTGAAGGTAGCGATAGTGACGCCGGCTTTTTCGGCGTTGGCGTAGAGATCGCGCGTGGCTGCGAGGTTGGCGTCGACTGCGATCACGCGCTCGAAGGCTTTGGCTAACGGCAGGCTGAAAAAGCCAACGCCTGCGTACATATCCAGAGCCAGCGAGCCTTTCGCGCCGCGGATGACGGTCTTGAGCAAATCTTCAATCAGGAAGCGATTCACCTGGAAGAAAGAAAGGTGGCTGACGCGATAAGTGAATCCGCCAGCTTCGTGGAGTAGAAAACCTGGACCGGTGAGCTCGAAGCGATCGGTTTTTTGATCGAGTAGCAGCAAGCTCTCTAGTTGCGGCATGGCGGTGCGAAAGATGGCTGCGAGTTCCGCCGGGGGCTTGGGGAATTTTTCGAAGGCGACGTTCAGCGCGATTTGTTGGTCCGCAGAATCGGCGAAAGCCTCAATTTCGACGACGCCGGTGGGCAATTGCACCGAACGCGTGAGTTCCTGGAGCTGCGCAAAGGTTTCCGCCAACCGAGGAGACAGCACCGGGCATTTGTCGATAGGAAGGATGACGGAGCTTTCGGGCAGGAAGTAGCCGATGGCACGCGGCTTGGCATCGCGAACGGCCCACTGCGCGCGATTGCGATAGCCAAAAGGCTCAGCCGTGTGTTCGATGATTTCCCCGGTCCACTGAATGCCGCCGAGACGGGACAGCGTCTCGCGGAAGATTTCCTTCTTCAGCCGGACTTGTTCGGCGACCGAAATGTGCTGGTAATGACAGCCGCCGCATTTGCCAAAATGCGGGCAGCGCGGATGCTGGCGCTCCTTGGCTGACTGGGTGACCTCCAAGAGCTCCGCCCAAATGACTTTTTTCTTTTTGGATTTGGTACTGGCGCGGACCTGCTCGCCCGGCAGCACGTAGGGCACAAACACGGTGTTGCCATCGGCGTGGCCCAGGCCGTCGCCGCCGTACACTAATTTCTCGATTGATAACGTCAGTTCCTCGTTCATGTGCGCTCTATTCTGCGATGAATCTCGCGAAAAGTGTAGGGCAAAACTGGTTCGCCAAGGGCTAGCCTGTTCGCGGGCTCGAGTGAAGTGGTGATGCTCACGTCAAGTAGAACAAACTTAGCCGCGGCAATCCAAAATGTTCCAGCAAGCGCTTTTGCAAGAATTGTTTTTCGATCATGGCTAGCTGCGCGGGTTTCATCTTTCTCCGGTAAACGATAAGTTGCGCATCCATCTCGCGCCGGATTCCAAGTACGATGTTCTCGCCTGCGTAAGTGGACAGCGCCGCGTGGAGCTTGTCATCCAAAACGGTGAGCCTCCGCTCGAGGTCTTCCAGATCCGGACCGCTTGGCGCTTCCAGCAGAGTCAGGCAGGATGCCAGCGATTGTTTCACTTCGCCTAGCAGCGATGCCAACCCGGGTTGCGGGCCGCGAGCTTTCTCGGTTGCTTTCGCGATCTGCCCGGCGTTGTTCAGAAAATACGCACGGAGTTCGCCGGTCGAGAACGCGGGGTTCGCTGCGGTGCTGTGACCTTTTGACAAGCTGCCGACAGCAGCCTCGGTCTGCTCTTCCGCCGTTTCCAAAACGGCGTCAACGCAATACGCGAGATTCTTCAGCGGCTTTCCGGCGCCGCGTCTGGAACGCTGATAGCTCTCAAACGCCCGATCGATACCTTTGAGCACTGCATCGAGAGGGACGCCGGCTTTTTGCCACGTCTCCATGATGGCCCAATCGAGCGGCGATACCAATAAGTGCGCGCCGCGTTTCTTCCAGAAGTATTCCTCGATTTCCGTAAAGTAATTGAAGTAATTCCAGTTCTCCATGATCAGGATCGGGCGCGCGGCTGAGAGCGAGCTTATCGGTGTGCCTTCTTCGCGGGCTCGGATCGCGTCACGTCGTCGCTGGCGGCGCTCCTGCCGCGATCGAGCGGCTGGTTCTTTTCCCAAATCAAGCGGAGCCCGGTGAGCGTTAGGAATTCGTCGGTATGCCCGATGTGTTTCGAGCCGCGCGTCACGAGCTTGGCTTGGCCTCCGGTCGAGATTACTTTGGTTTCACCACCGAGCTCCGTCTTCATGCGCGCGATAATCCCGTCCATCATGTCCAGCGCCCCGTAGTACAGGCCCGCTTGCATGCTGGCCACCGTGTTCGTTCCGACCACTTTGCCCGGATCTTTGATTTCGACACGGGGCAATTTCGCGGCGCGTGAGAATAGTGCTTCGGACGAAATACCCAAGCCGGGTGCGATGACTCCGCCGAGGTATTCGCCTTTGGCTGAAATGGCGTCGAACGTAATCGCGGTTCCGAAGTCCACCACGATACACGGCCCGCCGTACTGGTGAAAGGCAGCAACGCCATTGACGATGCGGTCCGCGCCGACTTCCTGTGGATTGTCGACCAGAATGGCCATGCCCGTCTTTACGCCAGGCTCCACGAAGAGGGCTTTGCGATCGAGATAAATTCGCGCCATTTCTCCGAGCGTCCAGTTCACCGGCGGCACGACCGAACTTATGATCACACCGCCGATTCCTGCTGGCTCAATTCCGGCATATCCCAGGAGGTTGCGGGTCAGGACGCCATATTCGTCGATGGTTTGCTGCCGGGCGGTGGTCAGCCGCCAATTCGCGATTAGCTGCTCGCCGCGAAAAACGCCAAGGACCGTGTTGGAATTGCCGACGTCGATAGTCAGCAGCATCAGCGCAACTCCGTCACGTCGCCGGCCACCACGGTCACGACATCGCCGCCATCGCGCTTGACGCGCAGCAGTCCTTCCGGCGCCAGCCCGGCGGTTACGCCTGTGAACGCTTCGCTGCCGTTAGTCACTTGCACGTGCTTACCCCTCGCGTAGCTGGACACTTCTTCGAATCGCTTCACGATATTGGCTGCGCCTTCCTGCAAGAAACGATTGTAGTCGTTCTCGAATTCCCGCAGCAACCGGATCAGAATATCGGCGCGCGATTGCTCCTTGCCGGATGCGGCGCGCAGGGAAGTAGCGGCTGTGGCGATCTCCGCGGGAAACTTGTCTTGATTCACGTTGATGCCGATCCCCACGATGATAAAGCGGACTTGGCTCGGCTCAGCGTGCATCTCGGTAAGGATGCCGCCTATTTTTTTGCCGTGGACCAGCAAATCGTTGGGCCATTTCACATCAACCGTTACGCCGGTTGCTTCCGTGATCGCGGTTCGCGCCGAAAGGCCAGCCAGCATGGTCAGCAGCGGCGCCTGCACCGGCGCCAGCTTGGGCCGCAGCAAAAGCGTGGCGTAGATTCCGGTCGCGCGCTCTGAATGCCAAGTTCGTCCAATTCGTCCGCGTCCGGCGGTTTGCTCCTCGGCGATGACGAGTGCTCCCTCGGGTTCGCTGGCGTGGCCCAGTTCCAGCGCGATGCGATTGGTCGAATCCGTCTTGAAAAAATGATGGATCCGTTTGCCAAACAGATTGCCTTTCAGCCGCTGGCGCAGCATGTCCGGCGTCAAGATGTCAGGCACGCGCTCCAGAAAATAGCCGGTCCGCGGATGGCCTTTGACCTTGACGCCCAATTCGCGAAGCCGTTCGACCCACCGCCAAACGGTCGAACGGGACATTCCCACTTCGCGCGCAATACGCGCTCCGCTAATGACGATCGTCGCATTTTCGCCGAGAAGCGTGAGCAATGCGGCGATGCGCCGATCGGTTGTTCCTGGAAGGCTCGGTTGAGGCATGAATCTCGATGCGCAGCTGCGGCGACGGCTAAGCTTACTTTTACGCGAATCGAAGAACAAGCGCGCCGGCAGGTCCGGAGACCTGCTACCCGAACTGCTCGAGGCGTGCTTTCAGTTTCTCAAGTTCGATCCGCTGCCCGGCCACAGTTTCTTCCAAACCACGAATGATCTTCTCCGGAGCGCGGCTGCGAAACGTTTCGTCAGCCAGTTGCCGCTCTTTCGAAGCAATCGCCGCCTGCAGCTTGTCCATTTCCTTGGTAATTTTGGCTTTCTCCGCGGAAACATCCACGGCGTCGCCGTACGCAATGCGCACATCGAAGGTTGCCGTGGAGCGCACGGCGCCGTCAGCAGCGAGCAGCCGCTCCGATGAAATCGCCAGGTCGGACAGAATCGCCAGCCGGTTGATTCCATCGCGATTCGCATCGACCAGCTTGCGGACACCCGCATTCGGGCTGGAGAATTGCGCCGCCAGCTTCTTTTTCGGGTCCAGCTTCAGCTCTGCGCGAATATTGCGTAGCGCCGTGATAATCTCCTGGATCAGCGCGAATTCCCCGGCGGCCTCGGCATTTTTCCAATTCGGCGTCGCTTGCGGAAAGCCATCCAACGCAATCGACTTTGCGCCCGCTGGTTGCGGCAGCTGATGCCACAATTCCTCGGTAAGAAAGGGCATCAGCGGGTGCAGCAGGCGCAGCGCCGCATCGAACACAGCGAACAGATTTCTCCAGGCCACCATGGCGCGTTCTTGTTCCGCTGCTTGCAAGTCGGTCTTCGTCCACTCGATATACCAGTCACAGAAATCGCCCCAGAAGAATTGATAGATCGCGTGAGCAGCTTCGTGGAACCGGTAGTTCGCATAGGCCTCGTTAACCGTCTCCACCGTGGTGGCCAGCCGCGCGAATAACCAGGCGTCAGCCAATGGCACGCCGCTGCTACTCAGCGAATACGGAGCCTCGGCGCGAACTTCTGGCGCGGCGAGCGCCTCGAGAGACACTCCGCCTTGCTCAAACTTGTCCAGGTTGACGAACAAAAACCGCGCAGCATTCCAGATCTTGTTCGCGAAATTCCGCGAGCTCGTCAGCCGGTCGTCTGATAGCACAATATCCGTGCCCGGAGCCGCCATCGACGCCAGGCAGAAGCGCATCGCGTCGGTTCCGTATTGCTGATTGAGCGCCACGGGATCGAGGCCAGTGCCCTTGGACTTGGACATTTTCTCGCCGCTGCCGGTACGCACCAGCGAATGCAGATACACCGCGCGGAAAGGAACTTTGCCAGTGAAATGCAAGCCCATCACGATCATGCGCGCGACCCAAAAAAACAAAATGTCATATCCGGTAATCAGTAGGCTGGTCGAGTAGTACGCCTTAAACTCCGGTGTTTGCTCCGGCCAGCCCAGCGTCGCGAAGGGCCACAACTGCGAACTAAACCAAGTGTCCAGGACATCCGGGTCCTGCTCCAACTTGCCGGAGGCACATTTGGTGCATTGCGCCGGCGCTTCTCGCGCGACGATCAACTCGCCACACTCGGCGCAATACCATGCAGGAATCCGATGCCCCCACCACAGCTGACGCGAAAGCGTCCAATCGCGGATGTTGGCCATCCAGTTGAAATATTCTTCGCGGCGATTATCCGGAACGATCAGGATCTCGCCGTTGCGCACGGCTTCAATGGCCGGCTCGGCCAGTTGCTTCATCTTGCAAAACCATTGCGTTGAGATGCGCGGCTCGACCACCGTGCGGCTGCGTTCGCAAAGACCAATCGCGGACGTATGGTCGGTTACTTTCTCCAGCAACTCCTGTGTCTTGAGGTCCTCGACGACGCGCTTCCGCGCGGCAAAGCGATCGAGACCTGCGTACGGCCCGGCCGCGGCGTTCATCAGCCCGATCTCGGTCATCACATCGATTTCCGCCAGGCCGTGGCGCTTTCCCACCTCAAAGTCATTCGGATCATGCGCCGGAGTAATCTTCACGGCGCCGGTGCCGAATTCGCGGTCAACCATCTCGTCCGCGATAATCGGAATCTCGCGATTCAAAAGCGGCAAAATCGCCTTCTTCCCGACGAGATGCTTGTACCGCTGATCTTCCGGATGCACAGCTATGGCTGAATCCCCCAGCATCGTTTCCGGACGAGTGGTTGCTACCACCAGAAATTCCTGCGAATTAGCCACGGGATAGCGGATGTGCCACAAATGCCCGAGCCGCTCCTCGTGCACCACTTCCAGGTCGCTCAATACCGTCAGGCATTCCGGACACCAGTTCACCAGCCGGGTATCGCGATAAATGAATTTCTCTTCGTACAATCGGACGAATACCTCGCGAACGACGCGCGAATAGTCCGGTGAAAGGGTAAAGCGTTCGCGGGACCAGTCGCAGCTCTCGCCGATCTGCTTCATCTGCTCGGTAATCTTTCCGCCGCTCTCCGCTTTCCACTCCCAGACGCGTTTTTCAAATTCTGAGCGCCCGAGGTTCCGATAGTCGATGCCTTGCTCGGCAAGTTTGCGGACCACCACGCGCTGTGTGGAGATGCCGGCATGATCCGTACCGGGCAAATACAACGTGTTGTAACCGCGCATGCGGTGCCAACGCGTCAAAATGTCGATCTCCGTGTGATTGAGCATATGCCCGATGTGCAGCGAGCCAGTAACATTGGGCGGCGGGATAACGATCGAAAAGGCCGGTCCTGGTGCATTGGGATCGGCCTTAAACAGCTCTTCCTTGACCCAGTATTCGGCCCAGCGCGGCTCAATCTGCTGCGGTTCGTATGCTTTGGCGATCTCCCGGGCCATTCGCTCTCGCGCTCCTTGCGCCTGCGCGGCGATACACCTACCGCGATAACGTTGTGTGAGCAATCTTTGACTATACGGGGGAGTTTCGCGCTGCGTCAACGCAGCCAAAACGATGGCCAGGATTCTGCGGTCTGATGTTGGGTAAGCTTACGACTTCTTGGCGTTCAATTCGTCGCGCACCATGGCTTCGACAACGGGCTTCAGAATCTCCCGGGTCACCGCCTGGAGCACTTCTGGGCTCATTCGGGCTAGCACCTTGGCGACTAGTTCATCCATTTTCGGTTCCGCTGTACCAGCTGGCGTCGTAGCGGGTTCTGCCGCGGCAGTCGTCTCAGTCTCTGTGACGATCGCTGCCTCTTCGCGGATGGCCTCAAACGCGTAGTGCGGAAGACCGGCCTCTTGAGCCACGACTTCCGCTGACGATTCAACAGTGGCCGGCGATTCCACCGGGGCGGCTTCCGCTTGAGCCACAAGCGCATCCGCAGCAGGCGCTTCCGCAGCCAATGCAGGGTTTCCGCTCGGAGAATCCCAGCCAGAAGCCAAGTGCGCCGCTTTCTTGATTTCCGCATCCCAGGGACTTGGTGCGGGCTTGAACCAGGACTCCGCCATAGACGTTTCACTAGGAGTCGCCGCAGGCACAGCTTCCGGCTGTGGGTTTTCCTCGGGGACGGTCTCCACCACAGTAACGACGCCGTCCTTTGCTACTTCACCGCGGGCGCTGCTCTCAGGCGCGACGTCAGCAACGGTTACGGCAGATTTCTCTTCCTCCTGGCTCGCCGAAATAGCGGCGGCCCATGCATCGCCCGCGAAAGGAGCCGGGGCAGAGAAAGGCTTGTTCACGGGAATCGGTGCCGGTTCCACGTAGCTGTTAGTGCTAGCGACGCTGACCGGAGTCTGTGCGGCTTCGATGATCGCCGTCTTTTCCTTGGAAGGCTCCCAGGTATCGCGAGAGCCGTTCCGGTTCGGCATTTCCGTAAGCGTGGTGTCGCGCCAGTCGCGTACGGCACTGCTAACGGTGGTGTCTTCCAGTGCCTCGTTGTCGCCTCCGCGGCGCCACGAGGATTTCGGCCCTTCCTCTTCTTCGGTTTCCTCAGTTTCGCCCGAAGACCGCCAGTCCCGTTCCGTCGACAGTTCGGGGTGCAAGCCCGCTACAAATCCCGGATCTTCTTCTTCGTCCTTCACCACTGGCGTCTCGAGCAAGCTACCGAAAGCCAGGGGAGCACCGGAATCCATTCTAACGGGGTCCGGTATCCGCGGGAATTGATCCGCAGAATCACCGTTGGACGAGTGCTCGTGCGCGGGGAGAACCACGCTCATCGGCGCCATCGCCGGCATTCCAATCATGTCAGCTGCCCTGATCGGAGCAGGCTCCACAGGCTTCTCAGCCGCCAAAGCTCCAACGCGCGCCAGCGCCGACTTCACCATCGAGACGAGCGGATCTGGCGGAACGAATGGCTTCTTCAGCACGCCGTCCGCGCCAACCCGTTGCGCTTCTTGCTCATCCAGCGGGTCGAACGCTCCAACCAGCAAAATCACCGGGATGTGCGACAGGGCAGGATCGCTTTTCACATACTGGCAAACTTCGTAGCCATTGCGGACCGGCATAAAAACGTCGGCCAAAACCAAGTCGGGGTGGATATCAGAAATCTTGCGAACCGCGGCCTCGCCGTTGCCGACGGCAACGACCTCGATGCCTTGGTCCTTCAGCGCAAGTCCCACCATCTTCTGGATGTTGCTGTTGTCGTCCGCAACCAGGATCTTGGCCACCGAACGTCCTCCACGGCTACTCGCACCTTCCATAGGTGCGAGTCGGCCACACATCGGCCGAGAAATTACTTCCACTCTAGAGTATTGGAGCATTCTGATTGGAACGCGTCAATGCAAACGGCTTCCGTGTGTGTCGGAAGTGAACATGCCGTTTTGCCCACAAAATTGGGGCTAATAATCATGTCCAAGGGACAAAGGGCACCGCGAATCTGCCGCGCCCTCTCTTAACTCTTCGCGTCGCGGTGTCTTACCAGGGGACGATCTTTCGCAATCCCTTCTTCTTCTTGCTCGTCGATTCCTTCTTATTTGCGCTCGGGTCCTGATTTTGTGTGCCGTCTTGCGCTTGCGTTCCGTCGGTCTTGGCGCCGTCTGCTTTGGCATCTGCCTTTGCCGGATCGGCGCTGGCGTCGGTGGTTGCGGATTCGGGGCTTGCCGTCGCGCCGTTGGCGGCATCTGCAGCCGCGGCTGCCGGAGGATCGCCTTCTTTGGGTGTAGCCGCTGGATCTGCGGTGGCACCTGCATCCGTTGCTGGGGCGGCAGTATTCTCAGCCGTGCCGCTGGCCCCGGCGCTACCTCCTGGGGTCACAGTCCCGATGATTGAATTTCCGGGAGTCCCGCCAGTCCGGGACCCGCCCGATAGAATATCGATGCCCGGGGCCTCTGCTTCTGGCGTCATGGTCGGCGGACCGCTTTGGGCCGCCGCACGCAGCTCGCCGCTGGGGCCGCCGCCAAACAACTTGAGGGGCTTCTTGATCAGGCTGTCCTTAGGCCGCGGCGCATTTTGCTCTGCGGTCATCCAGGCAACTGCCTTGAGATCTGCCTGTGGAATCGGTGCTTTCAGTTCGGTTAGACGGCTCTTGGCATCCGGCACCAGGGAAGACAGCGGGTAATCGCGGACGATGCGCGCGTAGTAACGCGAAGCCATCCCCTTCTGTTCGCTCTTCTCAAAAATGTCGCCCAGCATCCATAGCGCCCGATCCGACCGGCTGTAGAGAGGATAGCGCCCAGTCACCGTCAGCAGGCGTCCGGCTGAGGCCCGGCGATCACCCTTCACGTAGTAGTAGTACGCAATACGGAAGTCCCCTTCGGCCAGCACTTCTTGCACGCCCCTCAGATGCTGCTCTGCGGATACAGCCAGCGGGTCACTAGGATACTTTTGCAGGAACGTCTGGAATTCGTCCTCGGCCGCTCGCGCCTGGGTCCGGTCGCGGTCCGGCTTGTCCATTTGTTTGTAGTGCGCCATGGCGACCTGGTGCTGCGCGTACGCCGCCTCTGGCAGAAACGGAAAGAACACGATGAAGTCTTTGTAGCCCTGAATGGCCTGCGTCATGTTCGCCGTGCCGCCCTCTTTGTAGAAAGAGTCGGCAATCAAGAGCTTGGCTTTGGCCAGGTATTCGCTATCCGGATAGGTATTGATGAGGGTTTGCATCGTCAGCCGGCCAACTTCATGCCGCCCGTGTTTGATGTCTTCAAGCGCACGGTTGTACAGCAGCTTGTCGGGTTCCGCGGTGTTGTCCGCGCTGGTGGATTTGTTGGCTTTCTTCTTCTTGTGAAGGATCTGCGCGTTGGCTTGGAAAGCGCTCAACAAAAAGCATGCGCTCACAAACATCGGTAATAGACGGCGCAATATTCACCTCTTCCGGGGCATGTAGTCTTCTTAGCTTGGACAACTCAGTATAACCTGAACCAAAGGACAGGGAATCGAGAACTTTGCCCTTTCGGACAGGGTGCCACCCTCAGGTCAACTGAATGGGAAGCCTGCCGCCGCAGCGGGGTTGCCCGCCCTTGCTCAACGCCGGAGCCGCATGCCCGCCTTCGTCGAGCCTGCCTTTCGCGCTCAGACTCCTCTACTCCTTCAACTTCTTGCTGGGCGTAGCCTGCTTGGCCCTCTGCAGCTCCATCACGTCGGCACCTCGATCTTCCGCGCCCAGCAGCCACCGCGCGAAAAACTCCCCGCGCTGCCAGATCACGTACGTATTGATCGGCATATAGCTGTGCCGCATCCCCGGATACACCATCATCTCGAATCGCTTGTTCGCCTTGATCAGCGCATCCGCAACGCGCATCGTGTTCACCATGCTCACGTTGTCGTCCATGTCCCCGCTGGTCAGCATTAAATGACCCTTCAGGTTTCTCGCGATCTCCGAGTTCTTGTCGATCTCATAGACGAACTTCGCCGTCCCATCTTTCTGCGTTTCCTCCCGAACTCCGTGATACTTCTCGCTCCACGTAGTGTTATACACGTTGTTGTCGTGATTCCCGGACTCCGACCATCCAGCCTTGTAAAAATCCGGATATTGCAGCAGGGAAGCCGCGGTCATGAACCCGCCGCCCGAGTGCCCCCACATCCCCACCCGGCTTAAATCGATGTACGGCCGCGTCGTCGCGATGCGCTCCGCCGCCGCCTTCTTATCTGCCAATCCGTAATCGCGCATGTTTCCGTAGCCGTAGCTGTCGTACCACTTGTCCCGCTGCGGACTTCCCCCGCGGTTGCCCACTTCGATCACAATAAATCCCAGTTGCGCCAACGCCACGTTCGGGCTCTTCGGCGAAAACACCTTGGTCACCTGCTCCACCTGCGGCCCCGGATATACGTACTCAATTAGCGGATATTTTTTCTCCGGATCGAAATCAAACGGCTTATACAGCACGCCGTAAAGATCCGTCAGCCCGTCATCGGCCTTTACCTTGAACGCTTCCGGATATTTGAATCCCGCTCCCAGCAATTGCGCAACATCCGTCGTCTCCAGCTCCGCAATCTGCGCCCCTTGCCCATCCAGCAGCGCTGACTTCGGCGCCGTATCCACCCGCGAATACGTATCCGCAAAATATTTCCCGTCGTCCGCTGCGTTCACGGCATGCGAAAAGTTCCCCGGCGTAAGCAGTTTCAGCCCGCTTCCATCCAATCCAACGCGGTACAAATGCGTGTAGTAAGGATCCTCGCCGGCCTCCCGCCCATTCGCCGTGAAATAGACCACTCGCGCTTTGTCGTCAACAGACACAATCGTGTCCGTCACAAACTCGCCCGAAGTCACCTGATTCTTCATCTTTCCCTGCCCGTCATACAAATAGAAATGCCCCCAACCATCCCTTTCCGACCACCACAAAGTCTCCTTGCCGTTTTCCACCAGCCGCAGCGGCTTCATGCTCACCCAGACGTTCGAACGCTCTTCAATCAGCTTGGTCACTTTCCCGGTCGCCGTATCCGTCACGCAAGCGTCTGCCCGCCGGAAATCCCGGCTGCGGCTCGTAAAATAAAGTTTGTCCGAAGTGTCGGACACCCATCGCGGACTCACTCGCGTCAGCGGCGTCCGGTTGTCTTTGTTGTCTTCCTGCTCCTCACGAATTTCTTCGCGGTCCCGCTCCACCAAAGCCGCGTCCACAATGGCTAGCTCCTCATCCGGAAAACTCTTCGCCTGGACCACCACTCGCTGCTTCGACGCCACATCCACGATATCGATCTCCGCCACCGGCAGGTTCGCCTCGCCTGGCAACGGATAAGCTCGCGCTTCCAGTACCGGCCGCGGATTCGTCAGCGAGTGAATTACCCAGTAATCTCCCACCTTGCGGTTATCCTCGCGCTCCAGTGCAAACTTCTTCGAATCCTTCGACCAGTGAATCGTCACTGGCGCCGTC
>Ga0137403_10001819_pt1 | contig 26592 bp, 21 predicted proteins | sample CZOMad2_1_16fung_FD_122057 | JGI IMG/M metagenome (GOLD analysis project Ga0137403, IMG submission 122057) | Vadose zone soil fungal communities from Angelo Coast Range Reserve, California, USA - CZOMad2_1_16fungal (Hybrid Assembly) | ecosystem: Environmental > Terrestrial > Soil > Vadose zone... | reverse complement strand
AGTCTGATGCGGATGCCCATGATGAAGCTGTTCAATGATGACAAGGCCCCGATGAGTGAGCCGATCCCCGCGGGCGCCGCCAAGGTGCACGTCGTGAAGACCGCCCCGCCGGCCGGCGAGGCCGAGGCGCGCACCGAACCCCTGCGAATCGAGTACTCGAGCACCCAGGTCATGGCCGACGCGGTGCTGCGTTTGCAGCGCACGCACGGCGTCGTCAAGAGCGACCGCTCGGCGCTCGCCGAATCGTTCAAGATGCTGCGCAACCAGGTGCTGCAACGCATGCGTGCCGACGGCCACACGCTGCTGGCCGTGACCAGCCCGCGGCGCATCGAGGGCAAGTCGCTGACGGCGCTGAACCTGGCGCTGACCATCGCCGCCGACTATGACTCGGCGGTGCTGCTGGTCGATGCCGACATGACGGGACAGGGTCTGCAGGCGATGTTCGGCCTGGACGGCGCGCCTGGCCTCAGCGACCACCTGATGCATGGTGTGCCGATTCCCGAGCTGCTGATCAATCCGGGGGTTGCGCGCTTCGTGCTGCTGCCGGCGGGCCAGCAGGCGCTGCTGAATTCTTCGGAGCTGCTGGCCACCAAGGTGGCGCAGCAGTTGATCGTCGAAATGAAGCAGCGCTACCGCGACCGCTACATCATCGTCGACCTGCCGCCGCTGCTGGACACCGCCGACGCACTGGCCTTTCTGCCGCAGGTGGACACCACGCTGGTGGTGGTCGAAGAGCACACGACCTCGATGCAGGACATGGAGAGCATGACCGACCTGCTGGCGCCGTTCAACCTGATCGGCAGCGTGATGAGCCACGCCCGCGACACCGAAAAGAGCGTTCACGCCAAGCGCCGTCCGTGGTACCGCCGCTGGACGTCGAGAGCGGCTTGACCCGCTTGCGGCCATGAACTTCGCGCAGCCGACATCGCGGCTTGGCCGGGGCCTGACGCTCGCGTTGGCGCTTTGCGTCCATGCGGCCGCCATGTCGGCACCCGATCCGGCGCAGGATGAAAACACGCTGCCGCAGATCTCGTTGCCACCCATCGGATTGCGCACCGAGGACCTGGCGCTGATCGTCAACGACGCCGACCCGGCCAGTGTCGAGACCGGCGCGTACTACGCCAGGCGCCGCGGCCTGGCCGCCGATCGGGTGATCCACGTCCGCTTTGCGCCGGGCCAGGTCGCGATGAGCCAGGCGGCCTTCGTGAGCCTGCAGGAAGAATTGCGCGCCAAGGTGCCCGCGGCGGTGCAAGCGTATGCGCTGGCCTGGACACTGCCCTACCGCGTCGACTGCATGTCGGTGACCAGCGCGTTCGCGTTCGGTTTTGACCGCGCATACTGCGCGTCGGGTTGCCAGGTCACGCAGCGGTCGCCCTACTTCGACAGCCCGAGCAACGCGCCGTTCAAGGACCATGGGCTGCGGCCGGCGATGCTGCTGGCGGGCCAGGACGTGAACCAGGTGAAGGCGCTGATCGAGCGTGGCCTGCGCTCCGACAGGCGCTGGCCTGTGGGAACGGGCTATCTGCTGAACACCGGCGACCGCAAGCGCAACGTGCGCGCCGAAACCTTTGCGTCGGCGCGCACCCGGCTGGCAGGCGGTTACCCGATCGAAGTGGTCGATGACGACGTGCTCAAGAACACGCCCGACGTGATGTTTCTGTTCACCGGAACGCAGTGGGTGAGCGGCATGCGCAGCAACCGCTACCTGGACGGCGCGGTCGCCGATCACCTGACCTCGCTGGGCGGCATGCTCACCGACAGCCCGCAGACGAGTGCGCTGGACTGGCTCAGCGCCGGCGCCACGGGCAGTTATGGCAACACCACCGAGCCTTGCAACTACCGCGCAAAGTTTCCCGACGTGGCGGTCATGATGGGGCGTTATCTGGGCGGCGAGACGCTGATCGAGGCCTATTGGAAAAGTGTCCTGATGCCCGGCCAGGGCGTGTTCATCGGCGACCCGCTGGCACGGCCATTTGGCGGGGTCCGCTTGTCGCAAAAGGGCAGGCAGCAGCTGCTGCAAACGCGCCTGCTGCGCCCCGGCGACTACCTGCTGCAAGCCGCCGCGGGCAAGGTCGGTCCGTTTCACACGGTCGGCCGGGTGCGGGTCAAGCGATACGGCTCCTACGACCTGGGGCTGCCGGCCGGCGCGAGCACCTTTTATCGGCTGCTCCCGACGCTGTGAGGAGTCGCCCCGGGGCCTGCAGGCTGGCTCGTTCGGATCATTTCCCCGGCGTGTCATGAAGGGCATGCTGTCACCCCAGCGGCTCAGCATGAGCGCCAGTCTGTTCACAAAATACAGCGACAAAAAAGCTGCCAGGGGACCCACGTGACTGCTTCAGGATTTCGAAAACTGGTGTGCCTGCTCGGCCTGACGGCGGCGGGCAGCGCGAATGCCGATTTCATCGGCAACCTCGGCCCCATCTCGGCGCCCGCGTCGTTGGCGTTTTCCAATTCCACCGCCACCAGTCTGTCGCTCAGCACGCAGACCCTGAGCGCGCCGTACAACTTCGTCGATCGCTGGAATTTCATTCTCGGCGGCAATGCCAGCATCACCAGCCTGGCGGCCGCGTTCAAGTTCGACGACGGAGCCGGCGGGCTGGCCACCTTCGGGATCGACAACCTCCAGGTCAACCTGCTCGATGCGCTGGGCGTGGTGGCGGCGGGTTGGCAAACCGTGACCACCACCGGGCCGTTCACCCAGACCATCTCGTTCACGCCGTCTTCGGCCTTGGCGGACGGCAACTACAGCCTGCAGGTGCGCGGCCAGTTGCTGGCTGCGCCGGCGGCCTATTCGGGTTCGCTGATTGCCGCCGCACCCGCGGTGGTGCCGCTGCCGGCGGCGCTGCCCTTGTTCTTGCTCGGACTCGGCGTGTTCGGCGCCTCGGGCGCACGCCAACGAAAGGCTGCCGCCACGGCCTGAGCCGCAAGGCTGAAGTGCAGCGACGGCTCGCAGGTTTCTCATGACCAGTATGGAAGAGTTCGCCTTCATCGCTGCCCAATTGGCGTGGCTGGAAGAACATTTGCGATCCGAAGGGCCGGCGCCGGAAGGCAGCCGCATGCACAGTGCGCTGAACGCGTTGGTCTGTGCGCAGGCGGTCATCGTCGAGCTGACCCAGCTGGGTGGCCGCGCCGCCATTGGACGAGGCGAAGACGCCCCGGCCACCTGAGGCCGGGCGCACCGCAAGCGCCGGCATGCGCCGGCGTCTGTCACGTGATCCCGCCACACTGCCTGGCTTGAACATGGGTTCAAGGCAGGAGATCTTTTCATGATGCAAGCTCTGAGACGAATCCGTGTGGCGCGCTTCGGGCTGCGGGTCGGCGTGTATGAACCGCTGAGGACGAGGTGAAAACAACCAGGCGCCTGACGCGTGCGGCGAGTCTGGTGGCCGTGGTCACGGCGGCCTGCAGCGGACTGCACGCCGCCACACCGAACGGGGAACACGGCGCAGCGCGCGAAGCCCTGCACGCGGTCCTCAACGAGGGACCGAATGCGCAGGCGGACGCTGCAGAAACGCTGCTGCAGCCCGTCGACGACGACTTCGGGCCCTGGTCCTTGGTGGCGGGCGGGCTCGGCGTGATGGTTTTCGTCGTGCGCCGCCGACGCAGGGATTGAAGCGCCCGCTGCGGCGTCACTTCATCGCCAGCAGCTTGCGCGCTTCTTCCAGGTCGGGCAGAGGCGTCTTGCTGTCGATGGCCTTCTTGAGAATCGGCTGGGCCCGGGCGGTGTCGCCCTTCTTGTGCAAGGCCATGCCCAGGTGCAGCTGGTACAGCGGCACCTCGGGCGCGCGTTGCGCCGCTTTCTCGAGAACCGATACCGCATCGGCGTACTGGCCCAGCTTGTAGCGGGTCCAGCCCAAGGTATCGAGGAAGCCCGCGTTCATCGATTCCTTGAACCCATCCGTCAAGGTCAGCGCGCGCTCGAGGCTCGGTTTGTCGCCTTGGGTTTCCGTCAGCAGGTAGGCCAGGTTGTTGGCGTAGCTGTCATCGTCGGGCGACTGCTTGAGCAGTTTTTCGTACAAGGCGATGGCCTCGTTGTTGCGCCCGGCGCGCGACAGCCACTCGGCACGCATCACCGGCAGACTGGTCTCGGCCGGGTTGGCCTTTTCGCCTTGCTCCAGCACGGCGATGGCGTCCGAGATGTTGTTGCGTTGGGCCTTGACGCGCGCCAGCCCCTGGTAGGCAGCGGACGCAGTGGGTGCGAACTCGATGAACTTGACGTACGACTGCTCTGCGCCCGGCAGGTCGCCGCGCGCCACCGCGAGCTCGGCCCGCAGGCGGTAAGGGAATGTGCTCTTGGGATCGAGCGTGGCCGCCGCGTCGATGCGCTTGTTGGCTTCGTCGAAACGGTGCTGGGTCAACAGCACGCCGATGGCCGACAGCAGCGGCGCCTGTGCCTGCGGCGCCAGCTTGCCCGCGGCGTCGTACTCCTTGAGGGCGGCGTCGTACTTTTTCTGTTCGGCGTAGAGCTGGCCCAGCTTCATGGCGCCGCTGGGGTCTTGAGGAAACTGTGTTTTCAGCGAGGCGAACACGGCTTCGGCAGACGCCGTGTCTTTTTGCGCCAGCGCCAGACGGGCCTTCATGTCGTAGGCCAGCAGGTTCTGCGGTGCGGCCTTGATCGCGGCGTCCAGCTCGGAGGCTGCGGCCTTGTACTCCTTGGCGTCGGCCATGTCGGCGGCCAGCAGCAGGCGCAGTTCGACGCTGTTGGGCTTGAATTTCACGGCATCTGAAAGCACTTCGCGGGCAAGCTGCGGTTCACCCGCTTGCCGGTGCGCCTGCGCCAGCAGGCCCGCGACTTCAGGCGAACCGGGCTGGTCCTTGGCGGCGGCGCGCAGGTCGATGATGGCGTTGCGCGCATCGCCATCGGCAAGCTGCATTCGGCCACGCAGCAACAAGGCGGCGCCATCGCGTGCGTTGGCTTTCAGGACTTCGGCATTCAGCGCGCGGGCACGTGCCACCTTGCCGCTGGACAGCAGGTCGGCGGCGAGTTGGTTGCGGGCAATCAGCCCGTTGGGGTCGTTGTCCTTGCCCATGTCGATGATCTCTTGCAACACGCGGCGGGCATCGGCTTGGCGATCGGTCGCACGGTACAGGTTGACCAGGCCGAAGCGCAGGCTGGCGTTCTTCGGCTTGGCCGCAATGGCAGACAGAAACTCTTTCTCGGCCACGTCTTTGCCGCGGCGCGTCGCCAAGAAATCGAGCAGCACCAGCGTGCGTTGGCTGTCATCGGGCTGGGCCTGCACCGAGGCGCGCAACACCGCTTCGGCCAGGTCGATCTCGTTGCGGCGGGTGTGGTGCAGCGCCCAGGCGTTCCAGAGCTCGCTGTTCTTCGGCGCGTGTTCGGTGGCCACCCGGAAATAATCGCTGGCGCGTTTTTGCACCGCCGCGTCGCTGCTGGCGCCGGAAATCTGTGCGCCCACCTGCAACAAGGCCAGATTCTGCGGGTTGGATTTGAGTGCCGATTCGATCACCGCCAGCGCCGCGGTGGCGTTGCCTTGGCTGGTGTACAGGCCGGCCAGCAGCATGCTGGTCTCGACCGGCGGGTTCTTCTGCGCGTCGACCAAGGCCTTGGCCTGTTCGGTGGCTCCGGCGACGTCTCCCTTGCGCGCCGACAAGGCGGCCTTCATCGTCAGCGCGCCGACGTGTTGGGGGTTCACGCTGAGCGCTTCGGAGACGGATTTTTCGGCCTCATCGAAGCGCCCGGCCATCAGGTACACGCGGGCCAAGCCGACCTTGGCATCGATGTGGTCGGGCTTCAACTCGACTGCCTTGGAATAACTGGCATAAGCGCGCTGCACTTCGCCCTTGGCTTCGGCGATCTGGCCGGCGATGAAGAACGCCTGCGCGTTCTTCGGGTCGATCTGCAGCACGTTGCGCATTTCGACGCTGGCCTTGTCCCAATCGGACAAGCGCAGGTACTCGGCGCCTTTTTGCAGGCCGGACTGAATGCGATCGCTCTTGCTGCTGCAGGCGGCCAGCAGGACCACGAAGCTGCACATCGCGATGGTTCGCAGAGGGTGTTGGAAGTTCATGAGGCAATCTCAAGAAGGTGGGACGGTCCGGAGAAGTCCGGCAGTCACCACTGTGTTGAACGGGCGGGGGACGGAGCGACCGCGCCGTCCGAGGTAAAGCGCGTCAGAAAGTCGTGATAGGCATCGACGATGCCCTGCGCCAGCGGGATCTGTGCGCTCCAGCCGAAGCGGCGCATCGCCGAGACATCGAGCAGCTTGCGCGGTGTTCCATCCGGTTTGCTGGTGTCGAAGACGATGCGGCCGTCGTACCCGACCGTCTGCATCACGATTTTTGCAATCTCGCGGATCGACAGGTCGGTGCCGACACCGACATTGATGCATTCGCCGATGTCCCGTGCGTCGAGCTGGCGCAGCGCAAAGACGCAGGCCGAGGCCAGGTCGTCCACGTGCATCAATTCGCGGCGCGGCGTGCCTGTGCCCCACACCACCAGCTCGCTGTGGCGCCGCAGCTTGGCCTCATGGGTGCGGCGGATCAAGGCCGGCAGCACATGCGAGGCACGCGGATCGTAGTTGTCGCCGGGGCCGTACAGGTTGGTCGGCATCAGCGACAGGAAGTTGCTGCCGAACTGCCGGTTGTAGGCGGCGCAGGTCTTCAGGCCGGCGATCTTGGCGATCGCATAGGCTTCGTTGGTCGGCTCCAGTTCGCCGGTCAGCAAAGCGTCTTCCGTGATGGGCTGAGGAGCGAACTTGGGGTAGATGCAACTCGACCCGAGGAACACCAGCTTGCGCACCTTGTAGCGGTGGCAGGCTTCAATGACGTTGGCCTGGATCGCGAGGTTGTCGCGGATGAAGTCGGCAGGCGTCTCGGAGTTCGCCAGAATGCCGCCGACCTTGGCCGCCGCCAGCACCACGTACCGGGGGCGGCGCACTTCGAAAAACGCCATGACCTCGGTTTCCGACCGGAGGTCGAGTTCCTCGTGCGAGGCGACGACCAGATCGTGGTGGTCTTCGCTTTGCAGGTGGCGCACGATCGCCGAGCCGACCAGCCCATGGTGGCCGGCGACGTAGACGCTGCCGTCGAGCGGGGCAGATTCACGCATGCGGGTCAGTCCGGCACATAGCTGTGCAGGCGCGGCGCGATGGTGTTCAAGAACGCGGCCAGGCGGCGATCGGCCTGGGCGACGACTTCACCGGCCGCCACCGGCGTGACCAGCCGGATCATCGCGCCGTCGGACCGGCCGCGGGTGATGCCGTCGCTGAGGATGAACCACTTGACCGCGAACTCATTGGTCAGCACCCGCCCGCGCTGGTTGAACCAGTAGTAGACGAGCTGTCGCTGATCGCCTTTTTGAATCACCGCGCGGTTGACCATCATCGGCACGGGCTTGTCGGCGAGGGCGACCGGGGCTTCGTCGATCTGCGAGATCTTCCAGCCGCCGCCGGGAATGCAGGTGCGCGGCGAATGCGCAGATTGACCGCCGCTCTGGTTGTCGTAGTACGCGGTGAAAAAGTTGACCCATGGCTCGCCTGGCCGGCTGTAGTTGGCGATCAGGTGGTCGTCGACGGCCAGTGTCGCGAGCACGTCGCGGTCCAGGTAGTCGAGCTTGCCGGTCCAGCCGCCGGGGAGGTTCAGCGCAAACTCGGACAGCGGCGCGCGCGCCGGCCCGGCCTGCACGCGCGCAGGCACCAGAGAAGACGCCAGGCCGACCACCGCAAACAACAGACCGCCGATGAGCATGGGGGCGGAGAAGGCGCGGTAGCTGACGGGGGTGCCTTGGGCGACGGGTTCGGGGTATTCGAGGCCGAAGACGGCGCGCAGCGATTGCGCGCGTTCGCCGATGCGCGCCAGCAAGGCCATCTCGCCGATCAACAGCGCCAGGCACACCATGAACATGAACCAGCCCTCGAAGTCGTGCAACAGCCCTTCGGCCATCTCGCTGCCCCAGTACTCCACCGTGATGCCGATCAAGCCGATGCGCAGGCTGTTGATCAGCACCGTCAGCGGGATGGTGGACGCCAGGATGATCAGCCGCTTCCACCACGCGCCCTGGAAGAAGTAGGCCGCGAGAGAGCCCAGCACCATCAGCGGGAACAGGTAGCGCAACCCGCTGCAGGCCTCGACCACCTGAAGCTTGAAGCTGCCGAGGTCGATCACGTTGCCCTCGAGAAAGACGCTGATGCCGAACAGTCGGATCAGAGAGACGCCGATCTCCGACGAGATCAGCTGCAGTTGTTGCGACAGCTCGCGCAGCACGAACTGCGGCAGCGGAATCATGAAAAACAGCACTGCCAGCGGCACGACGATGATGCGTGTGCCGCGCCAGCCGATGAAGCAGACCGACAGCCCGAACAGCGCGACGACGAAGCCGTATTGGCTGAACAAGCGGATCGCACTGAACTCACCGAGGGTCCACAGACCCAGTGCCAGGCCGAGCAGCCACAGGCCGGACCACGCACCGCGCAGCTCATGCCTGCGCAGCAGGTCGCTCTTTTGCCAGATCAGGAAAGCCGAGATGATCGGGATGAAATAGCCGTAGCTGTATTCCTCGACCTGGTTCCACCCGGACACCATGAAAAGCAGTCCGGAATAGAAAGCACCGATGACCGCAGCGCCGCTGAGTACGACGACGACCCACTGGACCGGCGGGATCTTCCATATCGGAGCGGGGTGACTCGAGATCAGAGCTGTCGACATTCGCAAACACGTGCCCATTCTTGGCATGCGACTGCACATGCCGGGGCAAGGGTAGCGGTGCTTTGTGACACCGGCGTGGCTGTGGGGCCTGTCTGCCTCGCCGTCGATGTCAACGCTCGGACACATTTCAAATCTATGCTGCCGGGCTTGCTTCGCTTGTTTGCAGAGGCGATGCCACGCTTCTCTTCAGCCCGTGTTCGCACGCAGCCCTATTCGCCTTCGATTTCATGACTCCCTTCGCAGCGGCTGCAGATCCCTATCTTCGTCCGAGCATGACCTTGCGCAATCGCGCGGCACGCGCGGTCTGGGGCATTGCGTACCTGCTGCTGGTACGGCTGTCTCCGCGCCCGTTTCATGCTTGGCGCACAAGCATCTATCGCCTCTTCGGCGCCAAGCTGGGTGCCCATTGCCGCATCTATCCACGTGCCGAAGTGTGGGCTCCCTGGAACCTCATTTGCGAAGACGCCGTGACCATTGCGAATGGTGCGGTGATCTACAACGCCTTGCCGATGCACCTGGCTTCGCACAGCACGGTGTCGCAAGACGCCTACCTGTGCGGGTCCACGCATGATGTCGATGACCCGGCGTTTCCGATGATCAGTTCTCCCATCTGCGTGGGTCCCTACGCCTGGATTTGCGCCCGGGCGGTTGTGGGTCCGGGCGTCAAGGTGGCCGAAGGCGCGGTGCTCGGCTTGGCAGGCGTGACCATGCGCGACCTCGAGCCGTGGACCGTCTATGCCGGTATACCGGCCCGGGCATTGCGAAAGCGAGGCCGCGGGTGAAACCTGACCGTCCCTTGATCGAGCAATTGCGAACCGAGGCCGATGCAGGCCTCGCGAGCCTGCAACCCGGGCCGCGCAGTATTCACGCCCATGTCACGCGGCCTATCGTTTTGCAACTTGTGAAAGCTGAAGCACACACCGTTCTCGACCTGGGGTGCGGCAATGGCTGGTTCACCAGCGCATTGGACCGCTGCGGCTTCGACGTAACGGGTGTCGACCACAACGAGGGAGGCGTGCGCATGGCCGAGCAGCACTTCCCCAATTTGCGCTTTCACCAGTTGGACGTGATGCGGCCTTTGTGGCCCAGCCTCGCGCGTCGCTTCGACGCCGTGGTGACGGTCGAGCTGATTGACCATATTCCGCTGCCGCGCAAGCTGATCGAAGCTGCGCTCACCGCCCTCAAACCGGGCGGACTGTTGGTCATCACGTCGAACTTTCACGGCTACTCGAAAAACCTTGCCTTGGCGTTGACAGGTCGTTTCGATTCGCGTTGGGCTCCGCTTCTGGAAGATGGGCGGTTGAAATTCTTCTCGCGGTCGACGCTGACTTCGCTGCTGTCGGAGTTCGACCTGCGTGATCTGCATTTCGAGACCGTGGGCCGCATTCCGATGTTCGCACGCACGATGTTGATTGCAGCCAAGACGCCGGGCTGATCGGGACCGTCATTGCAGCAAGATGCGACTCCCGGCCGGGCCGATACCTCGCAGTTCACGCACATCGTCCGCGCCGTCGATGCGCCAGCGGTGCACGCCGCCGTGCGATGACTCGTCGTTGTGATACAGGTACAGGCGCCCATCAATGCGGACCAGCGTCGGGCTGAAGGCGTTTCCGCTCATGCCGGTCTGCAACGCGTCGGATGGGCGTGTCGAGGCTTGGCCGAACTGCCCCAGAAAGAGACCGCTTTCGTCGAAATGCATGAACTGGTTGGCCTGCCCGATGTTGCCGGTTTGCAGGTCCTTGTAGAACTCGCCGTGAAAGCCGTAGACGATGTGGCGACCATGGGCCCAGACCGAGTTGCCACCGTAGTGCAGGCTGCCGTCGACGGCCTTGGTCTGGAAACTTCCTTTGCCGTCCAGCGGGCCGGTCGGGCTGGCCTGCCACACCCACTGGTTGCCGCCTTTCATGGCGGCGCCGAGGTGGAAGCCCTCGTTGCCCACGACCGACTGGTCGAAGAAGACCACCTTGCCTGATTCGGTGAGTGGAAAGCGCGGCGGCAGGCCGTTGAACGTGCCACGGTTGTAAGGCGAACCAGGCAAGGTGGGCACCGTGGCCAGCGTCACCGCTTCGGTGGCCCAGACAGGGTCTGCATTGCTGTCGAAGCCGATCAAAGGCAGGCGCATCACGAACTGGGTGCTGGGCCCCGTTTGTGCATAGCCGAGGTCACCGTTCTCGTACAGCACCTTGTTGGTCGAGCGCGGTAAAGCAGCGCCCAGGACCTTGACCACGCGCAGGGGGCCAGACGCCGGCAGTTCAACGATCACCTGCCGGCGGTCCGCCGCGACGATGCCGTAAGTGCGTCCGTTGGCCAGCGTCTCGACGCTGCCGAGTCCGCCGAAGGCCGCATTGAAGGCGTGCTTGTCTTCCAACCACTGGGGCAGGCCCGCCAGCCAGTTGCGTACCAGCTTCCATGATCGGCCTGGCAGCCACGGCGTTCGCGTGTCGGCGTCGAACTCCAGAAAATTGGCAAACACCCGCCGCGGGTTGGCGTGGTCCACCGTCGACGTGTAGAAACCGGGCAGGTAGGCGACTTGTGCGTCGCTGTGCACGGGCGCAGCGCCGGTGACGGGAAAACGCAGCATGCGGTTGTTGCAGTAGTCCACGACCCAGAGCGTCGCGTCACCGGTCACCGGCATGGCCGTTTGCTCCTGTCCTTCACGGCCGCGAAAGCACAGACCGTCGGCGGTCACCGCCGGGTCGGTGGTATAGCCGCCCGGGCGGCCGATCACCAGGCCCGGGCGCCCATCGCGGTCGAAGCGCTTGAGCTGCTGGCTGATGCCGCCATCGGCCACCCACACGTCCTCGCCAACGGGAGGGGTCGCGAGTGCGACCGGTCGGACCAGACCGCCGATCGTGGTCACCATGCTCGGCATGGTCTCGAGATCCTTGAACCGCAGCACCTGTTGGCCCGAGATGACCCACAGATCGCCGGCAGGCGTGAAGGCGATCTGGTTGAGCGCCTTGCTTGCCAACGGCAGGCTGATCGCTCCCAGCGCCACGCCACTGGTCTTGTCGAACAAGCGGATCACGTTGCCCGCGCCGTGCGCCACGGCCAGCAGCCGCCCGGACCGCTGCACGGCCAGCCCGGTCGGGACCATGGCTTCCCGGGTCTCCACGTCGATCACGCTGCGGTAGTCCTGGTCCTCGTAGCAGCGCATGCTGTTCTGTCTCATGTTCAGACACACCGCTTGGCCGGCAGTGAAGGCCGCCGGCTGGATGTTCTCCAGACCATGAACGCCGACAAAGCTGGTGCGCGACAACCCGCCCGTGTTGGCCCAGTAGAGCCGCGTCGCATCCGCCGCGATCATCGACCACGACGCAAAGGCGTCTTTCGAGCGCAGCGGGTGGGTGTTGTGTTCGGGTGCCGACAGCACAAAGCCGTGCAGGCCCGGCTGTTGCTCGTTGTAGCCCACGGCGTAGTACGCACGGTCGCCGCTGATCACGATGCTGGTCGGCGGCAGGTAGGCCTTGTGGACGCGCGGCCCACCCAGGTCGGCCGAACTGTTGCCGACAACGCCTTCCCATACATAGTTCAACCGGTGGTGCAGCAACTTGATCTCGTAGTCGCCAGGCGCCACCAACTGTCCGACGTCGTCGCGCTCGTCCCAGCTCCCCTGGTGCCGGCCTGCCGTCATCGTTTCGCCGCGCCACAGGGTGCGAACCAGGCGGCCCCCCCGGTCGTAGACGCCGGCGCTGGTGCTGGCGGCACGCGGCAGCGAAACGGTCCAGCGGGTCAGGCGAGCATCCGGCAAGGCCGCATGCGCTAGCGCCATGCAGGTCAACAAAACGAACCCGGTCAGCGCGTGACGGATGACCCGGTGCAACCGACACGGCTGCCGTTCAAACATGGACGGGAAGTGCGGCACTTGTATGCGTACCGCGGACCAGTTCGGCCAGCACCTGGTGGACCTTGGTGGTGTAGGCGCTCCAGCCGAACTGCTGCGCCCGCAAAGCCGCCTGGCGGCCCATCTCCCTGCGCAACTCGGGTTGCCGGTAGAGGCGTTCGAGACGATCGCAGATGGCGTCTTCGTCGCGCTCCGGAATCACGAAGCCGTCGATGCCGTCGCGCACGATGTCGCCGGGGCCGTTGGCGGTCACGATGACGGGCAGGCCGCAGGCCATCGCCTCCAGCACGACCAGGCCCATGCCTTCGACCAGCGTCGGCAGCACGAACACGTCGGAGGACCGGTACCTGGCGGCCAGTGCCGGGCGGGTCTGGTGCAACACGTGCTCGAACAAGTCGGCAAACGGCCGCAGCGGCCGATCGCTGCCGACCACGCAGCCGACCAAGGTCAGCTGCGTGTCGGCGCGTTTGAATTGGCGGTAGCCGCGCAGCAGGTACGAGAGGCCTTTTCGCTGCGTCAGCTGACCGGCATAGACCACCTTGAAACCAGCGGAAGGCGAAGCTTGCGCAGCGGGGCCGAAGACGTTCAGGTCCACGCCGTAGGGAATCATCCGCATCTTGCTGGCGGCGATGCCTTCGGCCACAAAACTGTCGCTGGCGTAGCTGGACCCGACCAGCACGGCATCGGCGAGCTCGATCTCTTCGTCGAGCCGCTCCTCGTGGCCCGCCGGCCAGTCGTCGAAGTCGGGCCAGGTGACGGCGAAGTCGGGTTCGCGCTCGTTCTCTTGCAGGCGCACCTTGCGCCGCTGGCGATGGTGGGCCACAGGGTAGTTGAGCACCGTCGCCGTGCCGCCTTGGGCCTTGAAAGCCCGGAATGCCGGCAACGCAAAGCCTTCGTAGCCCACCACGCAGTTCGCCAGCCGCGCATGGCGGCAGGCGGCCTGGGCCACCGCTTCACGCACCGACATGTACAACAGGTTCGTCCAGCGCTGCCGTGTGGCAGCTGGCAGCGCATGCAGGCGTCCGATGGCCGCGGCGCACAGGTCGGGCAGCACGCCGGCCTCGTGGGTCAGGGCAGCCAACGCGGCGTCAGCCAAGCGGCGCCGGCCGAAGGTGCTGTTGTAGACAGGGCCTGCCAGCGGCAGCGCGGACAAGGCCCGTTCCCAGGGCCGCCCTTTGTTCACGTAGGGCCTGACGTAGGCGTTCAGCGCGTTGTGACCGGCCAATGACATCGCCAGCTGGTTCAGCTCCGGCGAGTTGAAGTTGATGACCAAGGTGCGTGGCGACGCGATGTCAGGCATGCGTTTCATCTTAGGCAGCGTTTGTGACTGTTCGACCCGCCACCTTGCGCGCGATGGATGCGCCGCTGACTCCATACCGCAATATTTGATAACTACATTCGACTGGTTCTCTGCCACCACGACGATCCATCACACACATGGACAAGAAGAAGGTGGGCAGCCATCGGTCTTTCGGCCGACCTCCATAGGCCATTGCGACCGTGTCATGAATATCTTGTTTTGTTCGGTTCCGTACCGCCCATCGATCGGTGGCATCGAAACGGTTTCCGCACTGCTGGCCGAGCGTTTTCACCACGCCGGACACGGCGTCACCTTGGTCACCCAAACGGCTGACGGCGGTGGCGAGATCGACGACTTTCGCGTGGTCAGGCGGCCCACCGACAAGCAGCTGTTCGAGCTGGTTCGCGATGCCGACATGGTGTTCCACAACAACATCAGCCTGCGTTTTGCCTGGCCGCAACTGCTGCTGCAGCGCCCGTGGGTCGTGGCGCACCACACCTGGATCCCCAAGACCGGCCTCGCGGGCCGCGTCAAACGCGGGGTGCTGCGGCATGCCAGCCACATCGCCGTGAGCCGGGCCGTCGCCGAAAGCCTGCCTGTGCCCTGCGCCGTGGTGCCGAACCCGTATGCCGACGATGTGTTTGCCCGCGCCGGCACCGCCGATCGCGATGGCGAACTGGTGTTCGTCGGTCGGCTGGTCAGCGACAAGGGCGTCGATCTGCTGCTGCATGCCCTGGCGCTGCTGTCACGGCGCGGCAAACGCGTGCGCCTGACCGTGATCGGCGACGGTCCCGAGGCGCCGGCATTGCGTGAGTTGGCGCGATCGCTGGGCGTTGCCGCGCAGGTGGACTTTGCCGGCCGCCGTGCCGGGCCGGATGTGGCTGCCGTGCTCAATCGGCACCGCGTGCTGGTGGTGCCTTCGGTGTGGGAGGAGCCTTTCGGCGTGGTCGCGCTCGAGGCGATGGCTTGCGGCTGTGTGCCGCTGGTCGCTCGCAGCGGTGGCCTGCCCGATGCGGTCGGGCGCTGTGGCCTGGTGGTGGCACGTGGCGACAGCGGGGCACTGGCACGCGGCATCGACAAGCTGATCGGCAACGCCGCAATGATCGATCGTTATCGCATCGGGGTCACGGCCCATCTGGAGCGCCACACCCCGGAACGGGTGGCGCGCGCCTATTTGCAGGTGATCGAAGATGCGCACCGGACGCATGCAGCCCAGAGCGCCGCGCGAGCTGTCTGAAGCGCGACCGGCTGGCGCCGTGTCCGCTTCACCGTCCGCGCCAGCACCACCTCCCGGCGGCGCGAGAGAAGCCGCGCGCAAGCGCTTGGTCCATGTGGTGCTGATCGTCTATTTGCTGGCCATCTTCGAGGGGTCGATCCGCAAGTACGTCGCACCGCAGTTCGGTCAGTACATTTTTTTTGTCCGCGATCCGTTCCTGATCTATGCCTATGTGCTCGCGGTGCGCTTTGACTTCTGGCCGCGCGACAGCGGCCTCTTCAGGTTGAGCGTGCTGATGTGTTTTTTGGGCGCACTGCTGTTCGCGTTGCAGTTCGCGACCGGAAGCTACAGCGAACCCCGTCTCCTGCTCGGGGTCTACGGCTGGCGCAGCTACTTCCTGTATGCGCCCTTGGCGTTTCTGATCGGCGCGCAGTTCAATGCGACCGACCTTGCGCGCTTCGCGAAGATCACGCTGCTGCTGGCCGTGCCGATCGCGCTGCTGGTGAGCGCGCAGTTCTTCTCGCCCATGAATGCGCCGATCAACGTCGGCATCGCAGAGGACAAGGAACTGCAGTTCAAGGGCATGGGCCTGGACGCAGAGCATGTCCGTGCCACCGGCCCCTTCACCTCGACCGCAGGTCTGCAGCAGTTCGTGGTCACGGCCTGCGGTCTGTTGCTGGCGTCTTTGCTGTTGCCTGCGGCACGGCGCCAGCTTGGGATGGCAGCTTTGCTGGTTTCGGCCGGCGCCATTCTGACCTGCGTGGCCTTCAGCGGCAGCCGAGGCACCTTGTTGCAGTGTGTGTTGACGGGGGTGTTCGCCTTGTCGATCGGTTTCATCGGACGAGGGGCCGCGCTGAAAACCAAGGCGCTGGCGCTGCCGAGTGCGTTGGGGGCAGCGGCCATCGTGCTCTATCCGATCGTCTTTCCCACCGGCTTCGCCGCATTTGTGAATCGCTGGAACAGCGCCGCGCTCAATGAGGCCCACGTCGAGGGTGGGTTGCTGGGGCGGGCCCTCTACGGCTTCGTCGATTTCATCCGCTTGATCGAAGTCGTGCCGGCGCTCGGCTACGGCCTCGGCTACGGCAGCAACGCCAGCATCCTGATGCGCGCCACCGTGGACGGCGTGCGGCCGGGGGAGTTTGTCGAAACCGATTTTGCCCGCCACATGGTCGACCTGGGGCCGGCGCTGGGCGTCTGCTACATCGCGTTCCGCGTGGCGCTGGTGGTGTGGCTGCTGCGGGCCGTGGTGTCGGCCACGCGCCGCGCCCCGGACCCTTTGCCGATGATGCTGTTCGCCTACGCGGGCTACACCTTGCTGCTGGGGCAGATATCCGGCAACGGGTCCATCAACGTCTACGGCTGGCTCTTCACGGGCCTGTGCATTGCCGCCACCCGCGCGGTATTCCCGCTGAACCATCCGCTGGGCGTGCCGGTCGGCGCGTCGATGGGAAGACGGCGGTCAACGGCGTTTGCACGTGCTTCGCGGGCGCGCTCGACGGTGGCGCGCGGCTGATCGCCTCCCTTTTCTCTTTCCATTCCCCCCCTCCATTTAATCAAGAAAGAAGCGTCCATGAACATGAACGATACCGTGATGGTCACCGGCGGCGCCGGATTCCTCGGGTCGCACCTGTGCGAGCGCCTGGTCAAGGACCAGCGCGACGTGCTGTGCGTGGACAACCTGTTCACCGGCAGCCGGCAGAACATCCGGCAGCTGCTGTCGTCGGAGTACTTCGAGTTCCAGCGCCACGACGTGACGTTTCCGCTGTACGTCGAAGTGGGGCAGATCTACAACCTGGCCTGCCCGGCATCGCCCGTGCACTACCAGCACGATCCGGTGCAGACCACCAAGACCAGCGTGCACGGTGCGATCAACATGCTCGGGCTGGCCAAGCGCGTGGGCGCCCGCATTCTGCAGGCCTCGACCAGCGAGGTCTACGGCGACCCCGCCGTGCACCCCCAGACCGAAGACTATTGGGGCAACGTGAACCCCATCGGCGCGCGTGCCTGTTATGACGAAGGAAAGCGCTGCGCGGAAACGCTGTTTTTCGACTACCACCGCCAGCACGCGCTGGACATCAAGGTGGTTCGCATCTTCAACACCTACGGGCCGCGCATGCACCCCAACGACGGGCGCGTGGTGTCCAACTTCGTCGTGCAGGCCTTGCGCGGTGAAGACATCACGATCTTCGGTGACGGCCAGCAGACACGCAGTTTCTGCTACGTCGACGACCTGGTCGAGGTGATGGTCAGGATGATGGCCAGCGACGCTTCGCTGACCGGCCCGGTGAACATCGGCAACCCGGGCGAGTACACGATGCTGAGGTTGGCCGAGACGGTGCTTCGCATGACCAAGAGCAACTCGCGCCTGGCCTTCAAGCCCTTGCCCAGCGATGACCCGAAGCAGCGCCGCCCCGACATCTCGATCGCCAAGAACAAGCTGGGCTGGGAGCCGAAAGTCTCACTCGAAGACGGTCTCGCCCCGACGATCGCCTACTTTCGCAAGCTGCTGGACTGCTGAGGGCCGAATCGGTGAGCGCACTGATCACTCGACGGCGCATCGCACGGCTCGGCAGTTTCGCGTCGGCGCAGGTGGCGGTGCAACTGATCGGCTTCGGATCGGGCATCGTCATGGTGCGCTACATGGAGCAGGCGCAGTACGGGTACTACACCCTGGCCGTGAGCATGGTCAGCATCGCCAACATCCTCACCGATCTGGGGCTGGCAACCGCCGTGCTGGCGATCGGCGGGCGTTTCGCCACGCAGCGCGGAACGCTCGGGCACCTGGTCGCGGACGCCAATGCGCTGCACCGGCGTCTGGCGTGGCTCTCGTTTGGCGTGATGATCCCGTGCTTCGTCTTTCTGCTGCTGCGCCAGCACGCTGCACCCTGGCAGGTGGCGGCCCTCACCGTGTTGATCGTTGCGACGGCCGCGCTGAACGTGCGTGCTGGTCTGGCCTTGTCGATCGCCCGGCTGCTGGGCCATGTGAGCCTGCAGCAAAAACTCGACCTGGCCATCAACGTCACCAAGCTGTGCCTGTTGATGGCCGCGACCTGGATTGCGCTCGATGCCACCGTGGCCTGCCTCGTCAACCTGGGCGCCGCGGCGGGCTACTGGGTCGTGCTGAGCAGGCACCTCGACAAGCACATCGAGTTGCCCGTGCTGGCCGCCGGCGTTCACGCCCAGGCATTGCGAGCCCATGTCTGGAAACAAGCGCCGAACTCGGTGTACTTCGTGCTGAGCAGCCAGATCGCGCTGTGGCTGATCGGTGTTTTTGGCAGCGCCGAGCGCGTGGCCGAAGTCGGCGCCCTGGGTCGCCTGGGAGCGCTGTTCACCGTCGTCGGCGCGGTTTCCGCGGCGCTGGTTCTGCCGTACTTCGCACGCAGCCACCGACCGGCCGACGTCCGGTCCGGGTTTGTCGCGATCAACCTGTTCTACGCCGCGGTCATGGCCTCGTTGGTGGCGTTGGCGGTGGTTTTTCCCGCACCCATTCTGTGGGTGCTCGGTGGCGCGTACGGGGCGCTGCAGTCCGAACTGGTGTGGATGATCGCGGCCTCGACCTTGTCGGCCTGGGGTGGAACGATCTACGGCATCGGCTGCGCGCGTAGCTGGGTGATGCCGGTGAGTCTGTCGGTGTCGACGGGGCTGCTCGCAACCGCCGTGGCAGCCAGCCTGGTCGATGTGTCCAGCGTGCGCGGAAGCTTCATGATCAATGCCGCCACCGGACTCGTCGGCATGGTGGCGGCCTGTGGCTACTTTGCCTGGAACCTGCGGCGACACGCAGCCCAGGCGGCAGCACCAGCCTGACCGAGCTTGCCGATGAACCTCGTGCTCTACACCCACCCCGCTTTCCTGGGCTCGCGCAGCCAAGAGCACTTCGCGCGCATGCTGGTGAACGCCTATCGGGCGCGCGGCCACCCGGTGGCGTTGCGGCAACCCGAGGCGGTGCTGCATCGGCGCTTGCCCACCGGGAGGCTGTCCAAATGGGCGGGGTATGTCGATCAGTACCTGATCTTCCCGCGCCGGATGCGGGCGGCGATGCGGCAGGACCCGCCCGACACGCTGTACGTGTTCTGCGACCAGGCGCTGGGGCCGTGGGTTCCGCATGCGGCCGACCGGCCGCACGTGGTGCATTGCCATGACTTGCTGGCGTTGCGCTCGGCGTTGGGCGACATCGACGAGAACCCCACCTCGTTCACCGGTCGCCTCTACCAGCGCTACATCCGCCGCGGTTTTCGGCACGCACGGCATTTCATTTCCATTTCGCACAAGTCGCGTGCCGATCTTCACCATTTCGGCGGCGTTCAACCCGTCACGTCGGAGGTCGTCTACAACGGTCTGAACCACCCTTATGCCCCGCTTGCGCCGGAGACTGCGCTGCGGGTTCTGCGCCGCGCCGGGCTGCCCGCCGAGGAGCGCGGCTGCGTGCTGCATGTGGGCGGTGGCCAGTGGTACAAAAACAGCGCCGGTGTGGTTCGCCTCTATGCGCGTTATGCCGAGGCCGCCTTGCGCAACGGTGACATGCCGCTGCCTCTGTGGATGGTCAGTCCGCCGCCGGGTAACGCGCTTCGTTCGGCCCTGACCCAGGTGCCTGCCCAGGCCCAGGTGGCGTTTTTCTGCGGGCTGGACAACGACACGATGGAGGCGCTGTACGCCAACGCCGGGGTGCTGTTGTTCCCGAGCCTGGCCGAAGGATTTGGGTGGCCGATCGTCGAAGCCATGGCGTGCGGCTGCCCGGTGATCACGACCGCAGAGGCGCCGATGACCGAGGTCGGCGGTGACCTGTGCACCTACCTGCCCAGGTTGGGGCCTGACGACGATCTGGCCGACTGGGCTCAGTTGGGTGCCGACCTATTGGCCGGCGTGCTCGCCCGGCCGAGCGCCGAACGCGAGCGCAGCGCAAAGGCGGGCCAGGCCTGGGCCGCCCGCTTTGCCGCAGATGCCGCGATAGACAGTTACCTGAGCGTGTACCGGCGCGTGCTCGCGCTCGAGACCGCCTGCCACCCGAAGGGACATTCGAACCATGAAAACACGTCGACATCACCTTGACCCGAGGGGCGCTGCCGCGCCCATGGCTTCTGAAGCAGCGAGGGCTTCGCGACGCCTCGCCGTGCAACGGCTGTGCGCGCTGGTGGCGCTGCCGGCCTCGGCAACGTGGCTGGCAGGCTGCGGAGGCGGCGGCTCGTCGGACGCGCCGGCCGCTGCGCCTCCTCCGCCACCGCCGGCCCCGACGCCGCTGGATCGACTGAAGGCCGCACTGCTGGCAAGCCCTCTGGGCATCGCCAGTGCACCCGTCAAGGTGAGCCAGGGCGCTGAGAACAGCTCGGTCTCTTCGCTGGGTGCGGGTGCCTTGGTGTATCCACCGCTCGACAACCCGCAGCAACTGACCTTGGCCGATGTTCCCGAGGTCTGGGGCCATCGCAGCGATTTGTGGGCATGGTGGCCCAACGCCAGGATCGAAGGCTATCTGGTCTACCCCATCACCTCCATCGGGGCCGGGCTGCATTTCGAGTTCGACGGCGATGCGTTCGAGATGCTGTTTGCCGGACACGACGCCAAGATCACCTGGGTCGCCGACGGGCGCTACATGGCCACTAGCCTGATCGAGACCACGCTCGACAACGGGGTGACGGGGGCGCCGCTGTCGGCCACCAACCGCTTCGTGCGCTTCGAGTTCGGCAGCCGGGCTGTGCGGCGGGTCTCTGTCTACGGCTGGAGTGCGCAAGGGCCGTGCGCCGTGGCGATTGCCGCCAACGACCAGCTGCGCGCCTGGGATCGTTCGGGCGAAGCGTCCTTTTGCGCGATGGCCGACTCTTATGCCGGCGGCAACGGCCTTCACTGGCGCAACGGTCCGTTCTGGGAGGCCGCCGCCTTGCTGGGCATTGCGCATCTGGACATCGATGCCATCGGCGGCACCGGCTATGCGCGGGTCGCGACCAACCTGCAGACGAGCGACCCGAGCAATGCCTTTGCGGGCCGCCTGGCGAACAAGGTGCTGGCCAAGCCGGATCTGTTTCTGACGGCCGGCGGCCTCAACGACAACAACTCGATGTCCGCCGTGGACGCGAATGGCAACGTCATCTACGCGAGCCCGGCCGAAGCCCTTGCCGGCTTCAATGCTGCCGTGACCGGGTACTACACCGAGCTTCGGGCCGCGCTGCCGAACTGCGTGCTGGTCGCGACAGGGCCGTGGGCGCCCCGGCAATCCACGCCGACGGACCCGATCGCGCAGTCGAAGGCCGACACGATCCAGGCGGCACTGCAGGCCGCCGGGGGTCCGTGGGTGTTTCTGGACAACCTCAACGGCGGCTGGGCCAACAGCGCCGGGGCCGGCACGACGCAGGGCGGCGCATGGCAAACCGGCACCGGCAACAGCGCGGCACCGGCCGGCGACGGCAACGCAGACCTTTACCTGTCGGCCGATGGCGTTCACCCGAACCAAGCGGGCGTGGTGTATCTGGCCAACCGTTTGGCCACAGAACTGAGGGCCGCGTTGCAGGCCTTGTGAACGCGAGATCGACTGGCGCAACCCATGGAGACGCCGTGAGTATTCCTTATGACAAACAAACCGTGGACTCGCCCAACCCGCTGGCGCGCTACGCGCACAGAAGCCGGATCAACAAGTCCGTCCAGCTGGCCCTCTCGAAACTGAACCACGGAAAGGTTCTCGACTATGGGTGCGGATCGGGCGTGTTCATCCAGGCGTTGAATTCACTGCGCTCGGACTGCGCTGTCGGTTATGAACCCTTCATGACCGATCGAACCGGCCAGGCACTGCCGATCTACAGTGAGATAGAGGACATCGAATCGATGGGGCCGTTTTCTCTGGTGACATTGTTCGAGACCATCGAGCACCTGTCCGACGAGGAAACGACCCGTTTTCTGGGCACCTGCCAGAAGGTTCTGTCCGCTGCCGGCGGTGTGCTGATGAGCGGTCCGATCGAGATCGGCCCGGCGCTGCTGGCCAAGGAGTTCAACCGGTCGATCAGGCAACTGGCGTTGCCGGACTACGGCATCGCCGAGTTCGTCAAGGCGAGCCTGTTTGGCGTCGCTGCGGGTCGGGCGAACAACATCAAGACGAGCCACAAGGGATTCGACTTCCGACGCGCCGTCGATTTCATCCGCAAGTCCGGCTGGGCCGTCGACGTGCTTCATTTCGGACCCCTCCCGATCGGCACCTGGTACGGCAATTCACAGTTCTACCTGTGGCTCTCCCGCGGGCAACTCACGGCCGCCCGCCGTTCATGACCTGCAGCACCCGCGGTGCCACGCGCTCCATCCCTTTGAACGTGAAGACAAGCAGGGAAATGGTCAGCAGCACGATGACGAAGTAAGCCATGAAGACGTCGAATGGCGCATGCAGTGGCAGGGCGGCGAAATAGAGCCTGCGAACCATGGTGAGAACCGGTTCGTGCGCGGCGAAGATGAAGAAGCTGTAGCGTGAAGCCCGACGCAGGACATCCAGAGCCCAGGGAACCCTGGCCAGGCCGGCGCTGAGGCAGAGGATAGCCACGACACCGCACACAACCCACAGCTTTTCGCCGACCGGCGGCAGGCTGCTGCCCATCATCCGCAACATGATCCAACCGAGCACAGCATAGAGGCCTGCCTTGTCGGCCCAGAAGATCGATTTGCCCGCGATGGCCAGGTGGCATCCCAAAAAAAAGAAGAACAAGGCGTCGCTGGACGCCCAGGAGATCGCCATGCCGCTCACCCAGCCCACCAACACGAAGAGCGTGGCCCAACCCCGGGTTCCCTTGATCAGCAGGTAGATGACCGGCGTGAGCAGAACAAGCACAAAGAGGTCTCTGAGAAACCAGAGGTGGTACAGGAACAGCTGGTGACCTTGGCCGATGAAACCCAGGATCAGCCGGTGCGCCGACAACTCGACCAGCGTTGTGCTCCAGATGCTCTTGCCGGACAGCAGCGCTGCCGTGACCGGCAGCTTCTGAGCGATGGACAGCACGAGCATCCACAGGGCCGTCCAGGCGATGAGCGGCAGCAACAGGCTGCGGGCCCGGGATTGCAGTTTTTCGCCGAACCAGCTCGCGTCGGCATGAAAGTTTCTGAAGAACACATAGCCGGCGATCAGGAAGAAAACCGGAACCCGGATCCCGCCCAGGCTGTTGGCAAGAAAGTCCACCGCGAAAGCCAATGCCGGCGCACCCTGCAACTGCTGGGTGAACTCACCGCCCGATTCGTTGTGATAACAGACCACCAGAACGATCAACGGAAAGCGGATCATCGCCAAGCGATCGAAGACCGAAGGACGCGTCCCTCCCGAGATGTCCATCGACAGCGCATGACGGGCCTGCTGCAAAGTCATTGCGCTCTCTTGGGCAAGCCTTCACCGTTCAGGTCAGGCACGTCTTGCATGGGTCGATGCCAGCAGCGAGCGGTACAGCATCTCCAGGCGGTCGGTGGTCGCGGCCCAGTCGAGCTTTTGCACCCGTGCATGGCCTGCCCGGGCAAGCGCCTGACGCCGAGGCTCGTCGTGAACCAGCGCAATCAAGGTTCGCGCGATGCCATCGGGCGTGCGCTCATCGATCGGCGCAAATTCGCTGTCGCCGAGATCGGCTGCGAACCCGGTTCGGGTGGCGGCCAGCGCCGCGCCGCACGACATGGCCTCGGCCGCAACCAAACCGAAGCTTTCGAAGAAACTCGGAACCAGCAGGATGGCCATGCGGCGGTAGTGCTCGGCAATCTGGTCGCGCGGACAGAAAGCGACGGTTTCGATGCGCGACTCGCCAGGAAACTCAGAGGCGATGGCGGCTTGGGCCTGCTTTCCGACGCCCACCAGCAGGAAACGTACGGAGGGTGTTGCTGCGAGCACCTGCCGCATCACCGCGGGCATCAACTCGCTGCCTTTGTTGGCCAGCCAGTTGCCGACGAATCCGATCACGGGTTGGCGCCCGAAGCGGGGCGACTGGCCCAGCCAAACCGGTTCGAGCGCGTTTTCCATCACCAGCAGCCGCGGTTCGGGCTGGTAGGCCCGCTCGCGGGCGAAGCGTGCATCGAATCGGCTGACGACCGTCAAGGCCGCGCAGCCGCGAAAGGCAATCTCCGGCAGGCCGCCGATGAAGCGCCGCAGCCAGGCCGCCGGCCCGCTGCCGTCGCTTCCTGTCAGTTCCCGCCAATGCGTTTCGAGCCCGTTCGAGCGCGACACGGCGACGGGCTTGCCGTGCCGCGCCAGCCGCAAGGCCAGCAGCGCGAGCCAGCCTTCGGCGCCCCACAACTCGACGATGTCGAAGGATGCAGCGTGCGCATGGCGCCGCGTGGCATAGGCGTAGCCCAGCAAACGCCGCAGCCGCGTGAACCGCCGCATGTGCTGCCAAGGCGTGAAGTGCTCGATGCCATAGGCCACGACCTCGTGGCCGCGCTCACGCATGCGGCGGGCAAAACCCGAGATCACGTAGCCTGAACCCTGGTTCGGATCGAGCGGGCAGTTGCTGATGACGAGGATGCGCATCGGCGTGTTCGTGCCCAGACCTTCGCGCGCCATGTCGTTCACGTTGGAAAGGTGTTTTCCAACCGCGCTCCGCACAGCTTGAAGCGGGCATCGATCAAGGTCTTGGTCGCCGCTGCGTAGATCGATCGTCCGCTGCCGCGGATACCGTAGCGCAGCGCATTTTTCAGCGCGGCGACGAACAGCCTTGCCGCATCGGCGGCGATTCTTCGCCAGGTGAATGCACGCCAGACCTCGGGATGCCGTTGCAGCAGGTGCACGTAGGACGCGTTGTGCTGCCGGATGAAATCCAATCCCCGCCTCGGCCGGTAGGGATGGCAGATGGTGGCCGCGGGCAGGAACACGGCCCGGTGTCCTGCCTGGTCCAGCCGCAGGCGCATGTCGACGTCCTCGAGCGCAGGGTGCGGAAAGCTCTCGCAGAAGCCGTTCATGCGCCAGTACAGTTTTTCGCTGACGGCCATGTTGCAGGACCACAGGTAGCCACCGGCTTCGTTGACCGGCGACTCTTCCACGTTGGACCGGCGGGCGCGGTCGGCGCGCGTCTGGCCCTCGAAGAGTTCCGTGTCGCCGGCTGTCGCAAAGGCACGCAGGTAGGCGGCCAGCCAACCGGCATCGGCAAGGCAATCGTCGTCGGTGAAGACCAGCCAGGCACCGCGCGCCTGCCGAGCGCCGCAGTTTCGGTTGGCCGCGGGTCCGCGCCGCGGACCCTCGACATAGCGCGCCCATGGGAACTGCTCGGCGACCAGCTGCTTCGAACGTGTGTCCCGGCTGTCGTCGCTGACGATCACCTCGACCGCGTCGGCACCCACTTCAGACAGCGCGCGGGCCATCGATTCCAGACATTGGCGCAACAGGTCGGGCCGATGAAAGGTGGGTATGACGACCGTCGCTGTCGGTGGCTTGCTCACAGGGGTGTCCATGGGGATCGCGGTTCAGTGGCGCTTGGGCACCGGTTGGAAGGCGCGAATCGGCCGGCGGGCTGGCGTTCGCAGTGAAGCGTCACAGCCTAGAAGGGGTCTGTGACAGGCGCATGTACGGCGTTGTGTATCGAAGGCCGGCTCCGTTGAACACCGCCGCCCGGCTGCGCTCGATCAGCAACTCGGAACCGTAGGTCGTGAGATGGTTGTCGTCGTTGGTCACCGAGTGGTAGAGGCCGTGTCGGTGCGTCGACACCAGGCAGCCCGACGCGTTGCAGAGCTGCGCAATCGGCGACACGTAGACGGCGCCGCTGTCGGTCAGTGCGTTCTCGACGATCTTGTCGGTACTGAGCGACGCTTGGTCGAGGTACTCGGAGCTGCGCTCGGGCAGCGAGCCGGTCTGTTGCCATTGCCTGAGCAGCAGGTTCGGCTGCGCAATGGTCCAGGTGGGCAGATGGCCGAAGACCACGACGCGCTGAACGCCCAGCGATTTCAAATGGCGCACCGTTTCACGCAGGTTTTCCATGTGGGCGTCGATCACGCCGGGCTCGGTGCCATAGAGCTTCCAGTGGGCCGCCATCAGCACCGTCGCCGGCCGCTCTTCGGCAATGCGTTGGAGGATGTACGCGTTGGTGCGTTGGCACGGTGCGGCGGCTTTCGACGGCGTCATCAGCAGCGGAGGGCATGCTGCTGCCGTGAACTGCGCCAGACGGTAGCCTTTCTCGTCATCGCGGACCAGCTTGGCCAGCCCCGGGTACAGCGATGCAGCGTGCGAATCACCCCAGATGAAGAGCAGCTTGCGGGTGCTGTCGCGCAGGTCGATGCATTCGTCGGTGAATATCTCGGGGCCTTGGTGCAGGCGCGCCATGCACTTGTCGACGCGGTACTCCGCGTAGTCGAAACGCAGCTGCGCGGCGGCGATGCCGCGCACGCTCTCGGGGTAGGTGTTCAGCAAGCCGTCGGTCTTCATCACCACCCATCCGCCGAGGCCGACGAAGCACAGCGACAAACACAGCAGCAGCGGCGTGCGCGGCCCGGCGAGCCGCCCGAAGCGGATGGGTTTTTCGAGCAGTTCGTAGGTCAGCGCGGCCAGTACCACGCTGGCGATCAGGATCATCACCCGCACTTCGTGGGTGAGCGGGATGCCCATGATCACCGGAAAACTGAGCAAGGGCCAATGCCACAGGT